>Ga0255183_1000577_pt1 | contig 13590 bp, 15 predicted proteins | sample Atl_UVDOM_RepB_8_FD_183638 | JGI IMG/M metagenome (GOLD analysis project Ga0255183, IMG submission 183638) | Freshwater microbial communities from Altamaha River, Georgia, United States - Atl_UVDOM_RepB_8d | ecosystem: Environmental > Aquatic > Freshwater > River | place: USA: Georgia...
TCAAAACACCATAGTTTTTTCCAAAAGAGTGGTCATGCACATCAGATAGATTCTGCATGCTGGTAATGTTTTCAGCTGTGCAGAATCGTCCCTGGGCGAAAGGAAGGTCCAGGCTGACGGTGTAGCAGGCCACTTTGTCGCCCAGGGCGCTCACTTCCTCGGCGAATTTCTTGGTCTGAACGCTGCACACCGGTGTGTCGAGGCTGGGGACCACGCTGAAAAGCCGCGCCTTGGCGCCTGTGTCTGACAGGCCCTTGGCAGCCAGGCCAGCAGCCAGACATTTGAAATCAGGCGCCTTGTCCCCAACGGACAACTGCTTGCCAGCCAATTGAACCGGTCCACCCTTGAATGTCACTGTCACGGCCATGTTCCCCTCCTGCCCCGCGTGTTCTCGCGGGTTGGCAACGCCTCATCCAGCCGCTTCGCCCTGAAACAGCATTGGATTGATGCTATTAATACAGGCTTTTTTAGGGGGCGGTCCTGTTTTGACCACGCCGGCTGTAACCGAAGCGGTCGATCACTTCGCCCCAACGCCGGGTGATGTCCGACTCCACATCGGGCGGAAGCGGCTTGAACTTGTTGGTCTCATAGCCCTTCTGCTGCTCCAGGTAGGCGCTGATCCGGGGTTGGGCCGAATCAAAGCCGCCCAGTTCCAGCTCCCCGTACAGCCGTTCCATCTGGGCCAGCGGGTTTTCGGTCAGGTCCTCGTAGCGCACCTCGGCCCACTGCCCCTTGGGCACCAACCCCCGGGTGGCTTCCAGCCGTTTGTACATCCAGGTGAAGGTGCCAAACACATGCTCCTCCAGGGCCTCCAGCCTTGGAATCTGCATGCCGTGGGTTTGCTGCAGGCTGCGCCACAGGTTCACCGTGGAGGGGAAAACCACATACGGGTCACGCACGATATGGACAAATTTGGCCCTGGGAAAAAGCTTCAGCAGCGTGGGAATGCGCCAGGTATGGGTGGGGCTTTTCAGCACCATGCGCCGGTCCCTCGGCGGTGCGGCCCAGGCGCATTCCCTCAAAAACGTCACAAACACCCGCTCCCACCGCGACCGCTCAGCTTCCGGGAGGTGTTCTACCTCGTAGGCCAAGGTGTCCTGCGGCTGCAGGTTGGGGAACGCGATACTCCAGTACGGCGAGGGCGCTCCCAGCATCGCCAGGGCGAACTCGTCCTCCTGCGGCTTTTCCCAGCCGGTGGCCATCGCGTCCATCGGCCGCTGGCTGGGAAGCATGAAGCCCAGATACGGTTTGAACAGGCCTTCGGTCAGCAGGAAATGATTGGGATCCATGCACCGGTAGGTGGTGGGGTAGCTGTGACGGTCGTCCTCGATGAACAACTCATGCAACAGCGTGGTACCCGTCCGCCAGTGGCCGATGATGAAAAGCGGGTCATGGGCCAGGGGCGTGCGGGCCGCCTCTGAAGCCCCTGAGGCTTGCTGCGCCATGCGCAGGGTCGCGTGGATGGCGGTGGTGACCGTCGTCACCAGGGAGATGCCGTAATACTTCGGATGGATGGACAGCCCGTTTTTGGCCAGCATCCGCCACCACGCGAAAGCGTGGCTGCCATGCCACATGCGCGGCCGCCATTGGCGTTTCTGGTTGGCAGGGGCTGGAATTCGAACGGGCACGGCGCATCCCAACGACTGGAAGAGCTTGAATTTCCAGCATGGCGCACGGAGGCCCCATTTCCAAGGGAAGGCCTGTCCCGATATGGCAATTAAAGGCCGGAAAAACCGGAAAAACCCGGGAAAATCTGGCCGGACGGTTGTCAGATCATAAAAGCGGTGGTACTATTCGGGTGTGCAGCAAATGCACCGGATCGCGGCGTGGAGCAGTGGTAGCTCGCCAGGCTCATAACCTGGAGGTCGTAGGTTCAAATCCTGCCGCCGCAACTAAAAGAGCCCCCCGGTTGATCCGGGGGGCTCTTTTCATTCCCGGCTTCATGCCATCGAGTGCAGACCCACAACGTTTCCTTCCGTGTCCTGCACCAAGGCCACAAAACCGTACTGACCTACCGAAAACTTGGGCTGGATCACCTTACCCCCCGCCTGTGCGGCCTTTTCCGCCTCATGGGCGCAGTCGGTGCAGGAAAAATAGACAAGCGTGCTGTTCCCCCCCGACGGCATGCCCGGCATATGCACCAGCGCCCCGCCGCAGCCGAACTGGTCGGGCTTGGCCGGAAAGGCCCACAGCTCCGGGTTTTCCATGCTCAGCTTTTCGAGGGTGACGCCCAGCACCGCCTCATAGAAGGCCCGCGCCCGCGGCATGTCCTGCACATAAATCTCGAACCACCCAACTGGATTGCGGATGCAGCTCATGGAAAGTTCTCCAGAAAGGGGCTTCGGATAAAAGACCAGCCGGAAGGCACAATCCCCTGGGCTCAATCTAAGTCCATATAAATGAAAGAGTTGTGAAGATACCTTGTCCCTTTGGCCCGCCCAAAGGTTTCAAATGGCCGAACCAAAACCTTTCAATTGGCCGTGGCACAACTATTCATCTGGCCGTGAACTGGACAACCGTAATCACCCCGCCACCATCTCAAACACCGTCACCTCCGGACGCACATTGAACCGCACCCGGTACAGATAGCCCACGCCGCGGTTGATGTACAGTTTCCGCCCGCCATCCAGGTCAAAAACACCGGCGGTGTAGCGTCTGTTGTTCACCGGCAATAGTGGCGGAGGCAGGAACGGGGGCTTGCACTGGCCGCCATGCGTGTGGCCGGACAGGATCCAGCCTCCAAAATCATCCCAGCCGGGCCTATCCGCCGAGTCGGGGTTGTGGCTCAGCACCAATGACGGTTTATCCGGCCGCAACAAGCGCAGGGTGGCCATGTCAAAATTGCCACCCCACAGATCCTCCATCCCGCACACTTGCAGTCCGGCGACCTCGGTCACCTGGTTCCGCAGCAGGGTGATACCGCTGGCGGTGGCCAAAGCGGCCACATCGCGTGCCACATTCTGGTTGTGGAAGTCCAAACCGTAGTCATGGTTGCCCAGCACGCCAAAGGTGCCCAGGCTGCCCAGCGCGCAATGGGAAAATACCCGCTTGGCCTGATCGTCCACCTCGTCTTTCCGGCTGATGAAGTCGCCGGTGTACACCACGATCTCGGGTGCCATCCGCCGCACCCGCTCGAAGGTGTTGATCAGGTAGTCATCATCCACCTGGGGGCCGATGTGCAGGTCGCTGATCTGCACCAGCCGCTTGCCAGCAAGGGAATCGGGCAGTCTGGCAATGGGCAACGGTCGTTGAACAATCTCCAGCCAATGTGGCTCAATCCGCCAGGTGTACAGGCCCAAAGAGGCCGCACCCAGCGCAAGACCGGCTTTCAGCAGTTTTCTGCGGCTGTGCAAAGCGTGGTAACCAAATAAGCAAAGGGGCCAAAGAACAGCTATACCAGCATACCCCCTCAACTTGGTGGCAGCACCTTCCAGGTTTCCCCATCGGGCCGCACCACCACGCTCACCGTCACCCTGTGCTGTTTGCCTTGCCGTTTGCCCCATAGCGACAGGTGGACCACTGTCGAATCAGCGCGATCACCCACCGAGGAAAGATGTGCCCCGGCTTTCTCCAGATTCCAACGCTTCACCAGTGCCTTCGCCCTCTGCTCAAAAGCCTGGGGCGACAATTTCGACCGGGAAAAGGTAAGACTGTACGCTGCGTGCCACTCCCCCGCCAACAAATGCTCGCAGTAACGCAAGGCCACCTCGGCCGCCGGGCCATCTTTTTTCGGTCCGGCAATCTGGCCGCCGCAACCGGCCGTAAAAACCAGCGTTACCATAAGCCAAACACGCCAATCAGGGATAGGTGCCATCTTCGACCAAGATTTTCTTGTCGGGGAAAATGTCCGGCAGCGCGGCGTCAAGGTTCAATGCGGTGACGTGGCCGTCCAGATACAGGTAATTGGCCGTCTGGCTGTGCCGGTCATGGGCGATCCAGTGCTTGAAAATGTCGGTTCCAAGCCAGATGTCGAAATCATCCTGCCGGGGATCCTCGCCCATTTCCTCGGCGAATGCCTCACCCCGTCGTTCCACCCAGGCGATGAATTGGGAGGTGCCCACCTCGTTGACGAAGCGGTTCAGCGTCCACTGGCCATAGCGCCTGGTCCGGTGGCTAATCAGCGAGTTCATCAGGTAACTGGTCCGGTGGCCAATCCCGTTTGCCACACCCTCTTCCAGAAACGGTTTGGGCACCGTCAGGTCGCTCGGGCAGCGGTAAAGGCGGGCGCTGGCCACAGTCTGGCCCTTTTGGGCCAGCGACTCATCGGCTTCCGCGTTGCCGCCGATGAATGGCATCAGCTTGTCCTCCCAGAAAATCTCGGCGAAAGAGTTGCTGTGCGATTCCTGCGAGGCCACATCCGAATCATACGGGTGGTGCAGGAAGAATTTGCCCTCGGTGGCATCGTAATATTGCAGCGCAGCCAAGCCGATTTGTCGAAGGTTGTTGGAGCAGCTCATGCGGTTGGCCGCCTCGCGCACCTTTTGCACCGCAGGCACCAGCAGGCCTACCAGCACCGCGATGATGGCGATGACCACCAGCAACTCAATCAGGGTGAAACCAAGCCGACTGGAACGATGCATGACATCCTTTCAGGAGGGGGGACCGGATGGGGCTTCCGGTTTTCTTTTCTGCAAGAACCACTGTACCAGCATGGCACCAGAGGCAATGATCACCAGCCCGAAAACCGCCATCCCCCATTTGCGCGCCCCCGTGCGGTCAGCGCGGGTCAAGCCCTCCGAAACGAGGGTGTCTTCCGGAACAGGGGGGGGCGGGATGGTGAGCGAGGCTTTGGCGAAATGGCCATCTTCACCCCGGATTTCCACCCGGTAAGCGCCCGGCGCCGGGGCTGGTAATGAATATACCCCTTCCGCATCGGTGATTGCTTCCACCAGCAGATGGTTTTCCCGGTCCAGCAGGCGCAACTGGGCATGGGCCACCGGCGAATTGTCATCGAAGTATACTTCCAGATGGAGTGTGCCCGCCCGCAGACGAGCCTCGATGCCCAAACCATGGGCACCTGCCGAAAAGGGGGTCAGTCCCACAAGCAAAATCCCGCAAAGGTAGGCGATGGCTCGAGTCATGAAGGCAACCAGGAGAAATGTGCGAAACGGTTCACGATAGCGGTCGGTTCCCCTTCCGGGAAAATGCACCAGGGCCTTATTCTTGCCCACCCCCCCGCCGTCCTTCCTTCTTGGCCGAATTGCGCCGCTTGGCATCCATCCGGCGGAGTTGAGAACCCCATGTGGGTTTGGTTTTCTTGCGGGGGGTCGGGGCCTGCAGACACTGGCGGATCATCTCCACCAGTTTGTCCAGGCATTCCTGGCGATTGCGCTCCTGGTCGCGGTGCGTCTGCGCCACCAGCAAAATGTCACCCTCGTTGGTGAACCTGCTGGGATAGCTCGCCTTCAGGCGGTCGAGAGTTCCCAGGGGCAGCACCACCGAAGTGGTTGCGGTGCGCCATCGCAGGTGTGTCTTGCTGGCCACCTTGTTGACATTCTGGCCGCCCGGGCCTCCCGACCGCGCATAGCTGAATTCGAGTTCCTCCAGGGGGATGGCCACCCGTCGGCTCACGCGCAGCAGATTCGCGTCGGGTTGGGGCGTGGTCATGGAACTCTCCCCGGTTCGCGGTTGGCCGTGCCCTTGCGTTTGGTCAGGGTGTCACCCAGCTCACCGCGGAATTTTTCAGCAACAGCCTGCAACCGGGCCACTTCTACCGGATGGTCACCAGCGAGGTTTTTGCTTTCCCCCGGGTCGGCCTTCAGGTCATACAGTTCTGCCTGGGTGACTTTTTGGGAGGTGTATTTCACGGGACTGCCTCCGGTGCCGCCCGGCTTTCCTTTCAGCGTGCGGTAGGTGTGGGGCAGCACCAGCTTCCAGCGCCCATCGCCGCTCAGCACAGCCTGCAGTTCGTTCTGCAGGTAATAGCAGGCATAGCCATCAGTCTCGGTGTCGTGCGGATTTTTGGCCCCTGCCTGGCCGGAGACAATATCCCAGCAGTTTCCCCCATCAATCCGGTTTTCCGGCAGGCTGGTTCCAAGCCGCGATGCGACGGTGGGCAGCAGGTCGATGGTCATCAGCATCGCGTCGGTGGTGCTGCCGGCGGGTATTTTCCCGGGCCAGCGCATGATGCATGGCACCCGCACCCCGCCCTCCCACACGGTACCCTTGCCTTCCCGAAACCGGCCCGAACTGCCAGCACGGTCGCCGTAGCTCAGCCACGGCCCGTTGTCGGAGCTGAACACCAACCAGGTGTTGTCGGATAGTTTCAGCTCGTCCAATAGCTTCACAATGCGCCCCACCCCGTCATCGATCTCCTCGATCACATCGGCATACAGCCCCCGGCCCGATTTCCCCTCGAATTCCTTGCCGGCAAATAGAGGCACATGCGGCTGATTGGGCGCCAGGTACAGGAAAAAAGGCTTGCCCGCCGATTTTTTGATGAAACGCAGGGATTCATCTGTGAACTGACCGGTGAGCTGTTTCTGGTCTTCCGGGCTCACCGAGGGATTCACCACCGTGGTATCCCGCAGCAGCGGAAGCGGCGGATACGCCTTGGGTGTCTCAGGGTGCAGCGGCCACATGTCCGCCGAGTAGGGGAGGCCGAAAAAGGAATCAAAACCCTGCCGTGTGGGCAGGAATTCCGGCAGGTGACCCAGATGCCATTTGCCCACGCAAGCGGTGGCGTAGCCCTTGCCTTGCAGCAGGTTGGCCAAGGTTTGTTCTTTCGGGTTCAAACCCATTTTCGCGTTCGGACCCAGCGCCCCATGGATCCCTACGCGGTTGGCGTAACACCCTGTCAGCAGGCTGGCGCGCGATGCCGAACAGACCGGTTGCGACACATGGAAATTGGTGAAGGTCCGCCCTTCACGCGCCATGCGGTCCAGATTCGGCGTCCGCGCCAGCTTGCCGCCAAACGGGCCGATATCGGTATAGCCCATGTCATCGCAGAAGACCACCACCAGGTTGGTCGGGGTGGCATTCAGGGCGTTAAGCGCGACTAGGAGAATTGACAACATGGGAAATTTCCCATTGGTTAAAACGGCTAAAAATACTCAGGAATTCAATGCCCTTAAGCTTTCCGGATCAATAGGTTGAATGCCAGAAAAACGATTGAAATCAGCACCGTTGTAGGTGATTATTTGTTGGATTTGGTGCATTTGCATGGTCGCCACGATGCGGGCATCGTGGGATACTTTGCCTCGGCAGCCATTGTTTTTCACCAGGTGTAACCATTCCTTGAGAAGCCCTGGCAAATCTTCCATCACGGGGAACACTGTGAGAAATTGATGGATCAAGGAGAAGCAATCCTCTGGTGTGTAACCCATGCCATTGGCGGCCAAGTCGCGGGTGGCAACCACCCAAAATTCATAAAGAATCTGGGGAGCCAGAAGGATGGACACTTTTTGTGCGCGGAGACCTTGGATCGTTTGAACAGTCAACGAATGGTTTCGGTCAGCCGGGTTGGCCAAACTAACCAGCACATTGGTGTCCAGAAGAATCTTCATTCTTCACGGCCGGCGTAAATGGTTTCCCGGCCACAGTCCACCACATGGTCTGTCGGTATTTGTCCGGCCTTGGCATGGATGAAGGCCAAGAGATTGTCAAAATCTCGGTCTTCTGTCGGATTGGGCGCGCGGATCGGATCAGGGATCAGACTTTCCACCATTTGATCCACCGTTTGGTTGCGTCCTTGGGCCCAAGCCTGCAGCTTGGCGTAGGTGGCATCAGAAACGGTGATGTGTGGCATGTTGAACCTGCTGAATTATGGCTTTCAACCGTAATTATAGCCCTGCAAAATTTTCTGCTGGGATTACCGCCCCAACTGAAACTTCGTCACTGCCTGCACCGAAGTCACCGGGATCCAGGTGCGGTTCACCCCCGCGATATCCTCCACCGCGATGTGGTCCCGGGCCAGTTCCACCACGGTGTGGCTGCCCCCGTCGAGCTTGGGCAGTAGGGTGAACTCATAGCGTCCCTGCTTTTCGCGCATGGTCACCTTGTCGCCCACCCGCAACGGGCCGAAGGGGCCGGCCCCGCCACCGGCATCCGGCCGTTGCGACACGGCGGTGCCCAGCGCAAAGGCTGCCGCCGATACCGCCAACACGAAGGGCAGCGCGCGCATGGTCAATTCCTCCACCTCACCTGATGCATCACAGCAACTTGATACAGGCCACGCCCGATACAACCAGCACCGCCCCCACCACCCGTCCGGGGGTGATGGCGCGGACATCGAGGCCCATCCAGCCATGGTGGTCCAGCAGCATGCTGGAAATCAGCATCCCGCCCACCATGGCTGAAAGAAACACCCCCGCTCCCAGCCTGGGGGTTAGCACCGCGCCGGCCAGCACGATCAGCGCGCCCAGGGGGCCGCCGATCCAGTTCCACCAGGGGGTGGCGCGGATCACCTCGGCAGGTGGCGGGGTTGGGCGGAACAGCAGCATCAGGGTCACCGCGGTGACGATGGTGCCGCACACGCTGAAAAACGCCGGGTACCACGGGTCGTTCAGGTTCCTGCGGAACGAGCCATTGGCCGAAGCCTGCAAGGTCAGGCAGATGCCCGCCCCGATCGCCAGCAACACATTCACCACCGTCGGACCCATCAGACCACCCCATCCCCATGCCAGTCAGCCAAAGCCGAATCATCCATCCTACTCGGCCCAGTTCAGCGTGCGCCCCACCGCCTTGCGCCAGCCCACCAACAGCTTTTCCCTGTCTGCCGCCGTGGTGGCCGGAGTGAACTCCTGGTCCAAAACCCAGTTCTTCTCGATATCCCCCAGGCTGTTCCAGGTGCCCGTGGCCAGGCCTGCCAGGTAGGCCACACCCAAGGCTGTGGTCTCCTGCACGCGGGGGCGTCGCACCGGCACCCCGAGCAGGTCGGCCTGGAACTGCAGCAGGGCGTTGTTGCGGCTGGCCCCGCCATCCGCCTTCACGCTGGACAGCTTCACGCCGCTGTCGGCCTCCATCGCCCCCAAAAGATCCGCCGATTGCCACGCCATCGATTCGACAGCCGCCCGGGCGATATGCGCCGCGGTGGTGCCCCGGGTCAGACCGAAGATGCCGCCCCGCGCCCGGGGATCCCAGTGGGGCGCTCCCAAGCCGGTGAATGCCGGCACCACGAACACGCCTCCCGCATCAGGCACGCTGGCCGCCAGGGTTTCCACCTCTTCGGACTTGCGGATGATCCCCAGCCCGTCGCGCAGCCACTGTACCACCGCCCCGGCCACAAACACCGCGCCCTCCAGGCAGTAGGTGGTCTTGCCGCCGATGCGCCAGCCCACGGTGGTGAGCAGGTTGTGGGCGCTGGGCACCGGCTTGTCGCCGGTGTTCAGCAGCAAAAAGCAGCCGGTGCCGTAGGTGTTCTTCGCGCTGCCTGGCTGGAAGCAGGCCTGGCCGAAGGTGGCCGCCTGCTGATCCCCGGCGATACCGGCGATGGCCACCGGAGCGCCCAGCATTTCCGCGTCCGTCTGCCCGGCCACCCCGCTCGAATCGACCACACGCGGCAGCATGACCCGTGGGATATTCAGGATGCCCAGAATCTCGTCGTCCCAGTCCAGCCGGTGGATGTCGAACAGCAGCGTCCGGCTGGCGTTCGACACATCGGTCACATGTAGCTTGCCACCCGTCAGCTTCCAGATCAGCCAGGTGTCCACCGTGCCGAACAGGATTTCACCCTTGGCGGCGCGTTCCCGAAGGCCGGGGATGGTCTCCAGCAGATGCACCACCTTGGTGCCTGAGAAGTAGGCGTCCACCACTAAGCCAGTCCGCTGGCGGATCAGGGACTCGTGTCCTTGTGCCTTCAGCCGGTCGCACACTGGCGCGCTGACGCGACTCTGCCAGACGATGGCGTTGGCCACCGGCTTGCCGGTGGCCTTGTCCCACAGGATCGTCGTCTCACGCTGGTTGGTGATGCCCAGCGACCCGATCTGGCTGGCCGAAAGGCCGGCGCGGGCCAGCGCCTCGCGCGCGCAAGCAAGTTGCGTCTGCCAGATCTCCTCGGGGTCGTGCTCCACATCGCCCGGGGCGGGATAGATTTGCGGCAGCTCCCGTTGCGCCACCGACAGAGGCCGTCCGTCTTGCCCGAACACGATGGCCCGACTGGAGGTGGTCCCCTGGTCCAACGACAGTATCGGCTTGCCCATAACCATGGCCAAATACCCCAATCAAAGCCCAAAGGGAGAAAGCCCGGACCCGCACCGGGCAGGGCTTGATTGTAATGGGAAACAGGGCCGTAGGGTGGCTCCCTAGCCGTACCGTTCCGGGTCGAGTAGATCCAGGGCGACGGAGGGCTTTTCGCCGTCCAGCAACTGGCCCACCAGCTTGCCAGTGACCGGGCCCAGGCTCAGGCCCATCATGGCGTGGCCGGTGGCCACCACCAGGTTCGGCACCTTCTTGCTGCGCCCAACATACGGAAGGCCATCCGGCGAGCAGGGGCGCAGTCCCTTCCAGGGTTCAATGTCGGCGAAGTCCGTCTCGGTGAACGCCGGGTAGTACTGGCAGAACGAGCGCTGGATGCCGCGTACCCGGGCCGGGGCAACCGATTCGTTCAGGCCCGAGATCTCCATGGTGCCCCCCACGCGGAGCCGGCCACCCATTGGCGTGACGGCCACCCGCGCCTCGGTCAAAATGGTGCACAGGGTGGGCAGTTGCCGCGGCTTGGCCAGCGTCAGGCTGTAGCCCTTGCCCGCCTGCATGGGCAAGCCAAGGCCCAGCTCTTTGGCCAAAAGGGGCGACCATGAGCCTGCGGCCAAAACCATCTGATCGGCTTCCAACTGCCCGGCGCTGGTACGGGCTCCACGCAGGGCAGAGCCGTCGCGCACAAACCCGGTCACCTCGGTGTTGAAATGGAAGGTCGCACCCAGGGAGCGGCAGCGGTTTTCCAGGCCCGCCATCAGCCGGTTGGGGTCGAGGTGGCAGTCTTTGGGGAAATAGACCGCGCCTTCAATCGCCAGTTCGGCCCCCGGGTCCAGCTTTTTGGTACCCGCCGCATCCAGCACCTCGGCCGGCACGCCCAACTGGTTGGCCCGCTCGGCCATGTGGGCTTCCTCTTCCAGACCCTTGGCTGTGCGGCACAGCATCAACAGACCCTTGGTCTCGAGCCCGAAGTCGCCGGGCCCGTTTTCGGGGTGGCTGGCCCAGGTGGTGTAGATGTCGCGGCTTTGGTAGTTCAGGTCACGCAGGATGGGCTCGGCTGCCTTCACCCGCGCCGCGGTGGAAGCCCGCCAGAACCGCAGGCCCCAGGTGAACAGGTCCCACGACAGGCGGGGCCGGATATAGAAGGGGGATTCCGGGTTCCACATCCACTTGATGCCCATCCACACCGCGCCCGGCGCGGCCAGCGGCACGAAATGGCTGGGCACCACCATGCCGGCGTTGCCGAACGAGCACCCGTCACGGGAGGAAGGGCCCCGGTCCACCACCGTCACCTGATAGCCGCGCTGCAGGGCATGCAGGGCCGACGACAGCCCGATCACCCCGGCACCCAGAATCAGCACCCGCTTGGACATGCAACCCTTCCAAAATAAAAACCTGTTTTTCAATCAATCCAGCCGGATACCCCAGCAAAACGGATCGCGCGCATCCACGAGCAGGGTCGCCTCGGCGGTCACATGGGCCGTGCCGGTCACGGTGGGGATGATCTTGCCGCTGTCGGCCGTGTTGCCGTCCCACTCGAACCGCCCGACAAACCGGGTGCCCAGGATGCTTTCCTGCACCCACTGTTCGCCCGGTTGCAGTTTGCCATCGGCCGCCAGGCAGGCCAGCTTGGCGCTGGTGCCGGTGCCGCAGGGGGAACGGTCGTAGGCCAGCCCGGGACACAAGACAAAATTGCGCGCATCGGAACCGGGCGCCCCGGGGCCGATCAGTTCCACATGGTCCACCTCGGGATGGCCGCCCGCGTTCACCGCCTGGCGGATGCGGGTGGAAAGGTCGGTCAGGTCGGCCACACAGGGCAGCGTGAGGCGGTGGCCATGGTCTTCCACGAGGTAGAACCAGTTGCCGCCCCAGGCGACATCGCCGGTCACCTCGCCATGGCCCGGCACGGTCACCTTCACGCCCTTGTGGGCGCGCCAACTGGCCACATTGCGCACCGAAACCGAACCATCCGGCAGCAGCGTGGCTTCCACCACACCCACGGGTGTCTCGATCCGGTGGGCGCCCGGCTGCAATCGGCCCAGGTGGGCCAGCGTCACCACCAGGCCGATGGTGCCGTGGCCGCACATGCCGAGGTAGCCCACATTGTTGAAGAAGATCACCCCGGCCGAGCAGGACGGGTCGGCGGGCTCGCACAGCAGCGCCCCCACCAGCACATCGCTGCCGCGCGGTTCGTTCACCACGGCTGAACGGAAGGTGTCATGCCGTTCGCGCAGCAGGGCCAGGCGGCGGTCCAGCGGACCGCTTCCCAGGTCGGGGCCGCCCTCCAGCACCACGCGGGTGGGTTCACCCCCGGTGTGGGAATCGACCACGCGGATCCGCTGGATGGCGTTGGCGCTCATGGTGGGTTCGGTGGACAGGGGCCGATCAAAGCTTGGGCCGTTCGGCCAGCCCCTTGTGGATGATCTTCAACACCGCCTCGCGCTCGGCGCCCGAAAGCGGCAGGCGCGGCTCGCGCACCCATTCGGCGCCCAGCCCGGCCTCCTGCACGGCCAGCTTGATGTACTGCACGAACTTGATGTGGGTGTCGAGCTTCAGCAACGGGTAGAACCAGCGGTACATCTGCCGCGCCTCGTCCCAATTGCCCTGCCGGGTCAGTTCCCAGAAGTACTGGTTTTCCTTGGGGAAGGCGATGCCCGAACCGGCCACCCAGCCATCGATACCCAGCACGGCCGATTCCAGCGCCAGGTCATCGACGCCCACATAGATCTGGTAGCGGTCGCCCACCTCGATCCGCAGCTCGGTGATGCGTCGGGTGTTGGCGGAACTCTCTTTGAGGGCGACCAGGTTCTTGATGTCGGAAAGCTTGGCGAACTGCGCGGGGGTGATGTCCACGGTGTAGCCGACCGGGTTGTTGTAGAGCATCCACGGCAGGCGGGTGGCGGCGGCCACCTTGCGGAAGTGGTTCTCGGCCTCGGCCGCGTCGGCCTTGTAGACCATGGCGGGCATGACCATGTAGCCCGAGGCGCCGAGCTTCTCGCCGTCGGCCACATAGCGGCAGGCGGCGGCGGTGCTGGTTTCCGCCACGCCGCTGAGCACCGGGATCCGGCCCTTGGCCACCTCGACGGCCCGCTTGAGGACGGCGCGCTTTTCCTCGGGGTCCATCGACTGGTTCTCGCCGAGGGAGCCGCAGACGATCAGGCCGGTCACGCCGGAATCGACCAGGGCCTCCACATGTTTGGAGAAACCATCGAGGTCGAGCGACAGGTCCTTGTGGAACTGGGTGGTGATCGCGGGAAAAACGCCGTGCCATTTGCCGTGGGACATGGAAAACCGCCTTGCCTTGGGTATCACGAGAAGGATCCTGTCAATTTACGCTTTCGGGGGGCTTGTGTCTTGGAGGAATCGCCCGCGCGGGGGGATCTGGCGTTGGCGGGTTCCGGGGGGGATCATGGGAACATGGCGCGCGGGGATCCTTCCCTCCCCCGGGCCGCTTTACCG
>Ga0255183_1000583_pt1 | contig 13542 bp, 12 predicted proteins | sample Atl_UVDOM_RepB_8_FD_183638 | JGI IMG/M metagenome (GOLD analysis project Ga0255183, IMG submission 183638) | Freshwater microbial communities from Altamaha River, Georgia, United States - Atl_UVDOM_RepB_8d | ecosystem: Environmental > Aquatic > Freshwater > River | place: USA: Georgia...
CCGTGCTAAAGGAGCTAGTCGAAAACGCCATTGATGCTGGTTCCCAGACAATCGAAGTCCGACTCGAGGCTGGCGGCATCAAGCGCATTTGTGTTGCGGATGATGGATTTGGCATTCCCCACCAGGAACTGAATCTTGCCTTGACCCAGCATGCCACCAGCAAGATCCACTCGCTTGCCGAGCTGGAATCGGTCAGCTCAATGGGCTTTAGGGGTGAAGCGCTTGCCTCGATCGCCGCTGTATCGCGCTTGACCATCATTTCCCGCACCCGAGACGATGCGCACGCCTGGTCGCTGGAGCCTGGCATGGCGGAGCCAGCGCCCGCCTCGGGAGGCTATGGCACGACGGTGGACGTCAGGCACCTGTTTGACCAGGTACCTGCACGAAGGAAATTTTTGAGGGCTGAGGGGACAGAGCTTGGCCACTGCATGGATGCCATCGAACGCCTTGCTCTAGCCTATCCTGACCTGGGTTTCCGGGTGTTTCACCAAGATCGTGCGATTCGCCAGTGGTTGCCTGGCTCTGCACTACAAAGGATGTCTGATGTCTTAGGTGACACCATCCATACCGACGGCATCGAAGTCAATGTTCATGGGGGTCCCATGGCCTTGACCGGTGTCATTACGCGCCCAACAGCCGCGAGGTCACGCGCAGACAAACAGTTCCTCTATGTCAATGGGCGTCATGTGCGGGACAGGACCATTTCTCACGCCATTCGCACTGCGTACGCCGATGTGCTGCACGGGGACAAACAACCAGCGTATGTTTTGTTCATTCAAATTGATCCTGCCGCGGTCGACGTCAATGTGCACCCAGCCAAACACGAGGTTCGCTTTCGTGACAGTGGCGCCGTTCACCAGTTCGTTGCAAAAGCGATTGGCCAGGCACTGGCCAGTGTGCCGAGGGTCAATGACCCGATGGTCCAGATCTCCCCTGCTGGATCACCACCCTCAGCTGAGGCAAACTCGGCTGGCGCGCATCAATCCACTCAGAGTGACAGTTCAGTCAAGAACACTTTTCCTGGCAACAGGACGGGTTCCATGACCAACGAGCGGTTTACCCAGGCCCCTCTTTTCCGCAGAACGTCAAACTCATCCATACAGAGCACTGCATGGCAGACGCTTTACGAGCCTTTACCAATCCAGCCCTACGCCAACAGCGATAGGCCATCAAGCGTGGAGAGCGCACCCTCACCGTTTCACGAGACTGAGTTTCCTCTGGGATTTGCGATTGGCCAGGTGCACGGCATCTACATCCTCGCACAAACGGCTCGAGGTCTCGCCCTCATCGACATGCACGCCGCCCATGAGCGAGTGGTCTACGAGCAACTCAAACAAGCCATGGACATGCAAGCCCTGCCTCAGCAGGCATTGCTGGTTCCAGTCGTGTTCCAGGCCACTCACCAGGAAGTCGCGCTGGCAGACGAGTGTCGTGATGCCCTGCGAGAGCTGGGATTTGACATTGGGGCTGCCGGGCCACAGTCACTTGCCCTAAGGACGGTACCAGCCATGCTGGCACGAGGGGATCTCGAGGCACTTGCCAGGGGAGTACTGCGTGACCTTGAGATGATTGGAGCCAGCCAATTATTGACCGAACAGCGCAATACCCTGCTGGCAACGATGGCTTGTCATGGCGCAGTCAGGGCAAACCGCAAGCTGACCCTTGAGGAGATGAACGCGCTGCTTCGCCAGATGGAGCAAACTGAACGTGCGGATCAGTGTAACCATGGCAGGCCAACCTGGATTCACTGGAGCGTCAGTGATCTGGACAAACTGTTCTTGCGTGGCCAATGACGCAGCGTTCCATGCCGCAGTTGCTTTGTCTGGCGGGTCCCACTGCGTCTGGTAAAAGTGCTGCTGCCCGTGCCATCGCAGAACGCTGGCCGGTTGAAATCATCAATGTTGACTCTGCAACCGTCTATCGCGGGATGGACATAGGCACCGCCAAGCCTGATGCCACAGAGCGCGCTCAAGTTCGACACCATTTGCTCGATATCCTTGACCCTGCGGAAAGCTATTCGGCAGCAGCATTCAGAAGAGACGCTTTGCAATGTGTGAAAGAGATTCGAGAAAGGGGCCACATCCCCCTGCTCGCAGGCGGAACCATGCTGTATTTCAAGGCACTGCGCGAAGGGCTTCACGATCTCCCCTCTGCTGACAAGGCAGTTCGAGAGGACCTCGAGCAACGCGCTGCCATCTCGGGCTGGCCCAGCATGCATCAAGCACTGGCGAGCATTGACCCGGTCACCGCCAGCCGTCTGGCACCCAATGACAGTCAGCGAATTCAGCGAGCGCTGGAGATTTGGACAATCACAGGCAAGCCCATGTCCGCACTGCTCGGCCAAACCAACGCGGCAGATCCTCCTGTACCGACCGTGACCCTCAGTCTGGAGCCTTCCGATCGAACCGTCTTGCATCAGCGCATCGCCAGTCGCTTTGACGCGATGCTTGAGCGTGGACTCGTCGATGAAGTGCGCAGTCTGATGGAGCGCGAGGACTTGCACCCTGGATTGCCATCGATTCGATGCGTGGGATATCGCCAGATCTGGTCGATGCTGGCTGGTGAATGCAGTCTGCCAGAGGCAAGGGACCAAGCCATTTTTGCCACCAGGCAACTGGCCAAACGCCAAATCACCTGGTTGAGGAGCCTCCCGGAGCGCGAGGCGTTTGACTGCCTAGCATCAGAGTCCGTCAATCAAATCATCGACCGCGTGGCGCTTTACATGAAAACAGTGACCTAAAAAACAGCTTGGATCCAACGGGGTGAACGTCGCGATCCATCTCTGTGTGCACTGGAAACGCAACAGCAGCATCCTGCCAACAAGCAACCCAGCCCGGACGCCCAGGGTCAAACGAGCCTGCCGGGACAATCGCCAGGTTCAGGAAACCACTGTCTGGGGCTCCCCATGACCAGACTCGGCTATCTGGCCCAACTCATAGACAGTCTCACCCTGGCTGCGCAGTGTGGAAGCCACCGCAGCAGAATGAGCACGGTCCACCACCACCACCATGCCGATGCCGCAGTTGAACACGCGATACATTTCACTGTCAGCGACACCGCCCTCCTGCTGAAGCCACGAGAAAAGCTTGGGCATTGACCATGCGTCCCGGTGGATGCGAGCCTGCAAACCAGGCTGCAAGATGCGGGGAACGTTGTCCAACAATCCACCACCCGTGATGTGAGCCAGACCCTTGATTGCCCTGCCATGTTGCGCAATGGCAGCCAGGACTTGCCTGACGTAAATACGGGTTGGGGCCATCACCACGTCGCCTAACAGTTTGCCGTCGAATTCCTGCTCAGGCCGGGCCTGCGTGCGCTGGAGAATCTTTCTCAATAGTGAGTAGCCATTGGAGTGCGCACCGCTCGATGCCAATCCAAGCACGACGTCACCTGGCTCGATGGACTTGCCGTCAATGAGGGCTGACTTTTCAGCGGCACCTACAGCAAATCCAGCCAAGTCATATTCCCCCTCGGGATACATGCCCGGCATTTCAGCCGTTTCGCCACCAATCAAGGCGCAGCCAGCGAGCTCGCACCCCTTGGCGACACCGCCCACCACCTGGGCGGCGACATCCACCGAGAGCTTGCCACAGGCAAAGTAGTCAAGGAAAAACAGTGGCTCGGCCCCCTGAACCAGAATATCGTTCACGCTCATCGCAACCAGATCAATGCCCACCGTATCGTGGCGCTGCCAGTCAAATGCAAGCTTGAGCTTGGTGCCCACGCCATCCGTTCCGGAGACCAGCACCGGCTCCTTGTATCTCTTAGGCACCTCAAAGAGGGCGCCAAATCCACCGATTCCAGCCAATACCCCCTCGCGCATGGTGCGGGCAGCGAGTGGCTTGATGCGATCAACAAGAGCATCGCCTGCGTCAATATCGACGCCAGCATCACGATAAGTCAGGGGAGCTTGGTTGGATGTCATGAAAAAACCGTAGGTATGTGACAATTGCGGGGTGAAATGCGACCAAGTCTTGATTTTACGACATGAACCAGCAGTTACTTCTGGAGGTCATTCCTGCACCAAGCCCTACGCTGGATGACACCATCACGGGGCAGAACGCAGCGGCATTGGCAGCAGCCAAAACGCTCGCGCCCGGACGGGCGATGTATCTTTGGGGACCGCCAGGCAGCGGCAGAACGCATTTTCTGCGGGCCATGTGTGCCGACAGGTCTAGCGTCTATGTGGACTTCAGCACGCCTGGCCCTGATATCCTGGATCTCGCCACAGGCGGGCGTCATGGGTCACACCAACTCATCGCGATTGACGATATACAGCGGATGAGCCCAGAACAGCTCTCGGGCGTTTTCGCCTTGTACAATCATTGGAGAGAAAGCTCATCTTCATCGACTGCATTTGCGTTGGCAGTCACGGGGGACCGGTCCGCGTCAGCCATGGATATGCGTGAGGACTTGAGAACCCGGCTCGGCTGGGACTTGGTGTTTCGCTTGAGCCCACTTTCGGATGAAGACAAGCGCGAAGCCTTGCAGTCCTACACCGAAAAAAAAGGCCTGCCTTTCTCGGCAGAAGTGTTGCAATGGATGTTCACATATTACTCGCGTGATATCCGGCAGCTGTTCGCACTGGCGGATGCACTGGATCGCTATTCGCTTTCTCACCACCGGCCGGTTACCGTGCCGCTTATCAGAACGATGTTGTCTGACAGGGATTTCCTCAAAAGCCATGACTCATAAAAGGCTCGCGCTATTCGACCTTGATCACACCCTCCTGCCGCTAGACAGTGACTATCAGTGGGCTGATTTTCTCGCCCGTACGGGACGTGCCGGGGACCCCGAGCTTGCTCGCCAGCGCAACGAAAACTTGATGGCGCGCTACAACGCAGGAAACCTGACTGCTGAAGAGGCTGCTGAGTTCATGCTGGGGCTGCTTGCTGCGCATCCTCCGCACCTGCTATCCGAATGGCATGATGAATTCATGCAGCACGTCATCCGTCCTGCTATGACGCCTCGAGCCTTGGGACTTGTTCGCAACCATCTCGAGGCAGGCGACTTGTGCGCCATCGTCACCGCAACCAACAGTTTTGTGACAGCACCGATCGCCCGAGCCTTTGGCATCCCTCACCTGATTGCAACCGACCCAGAATACACAGGCGGACGCTTTACAGGAAAAATAGCCGGAACCCCAAGCTTCAAATACGGCAAAGTGGTGCGCGTCAACGAGTGGCTGGCATCCATGGAGGCAACCCTTCAGGATTTCGAGCAGTCTTTTTTCTACAGTGACTCTGCAAACGACATCCCTTTGCTGGAGGTCGTGACCCACCCCATCGTAACGAACCCGAGCCAAAGCCTGCTTGCTGTTGCAAAGGAACGCCAGTGGCCGGTGTTGCATCTGTTCGAAGAACAAATCGACCAAAAATCCTGATGATTACAGAAACAATCAAGCGCTTTGTCGGCAAGCTTTTCAGTGTCAAGCCCAACGGCCCTCAGCGTATCCCCAAACAGCGTCACGGCATTGACCGACGCAACGTATCTCGACATGCCATCAAAGTTTGCGAGGTACTGCATCAACATGGCTACCAAGCCTATATCGTCGGTGGAGCGGTCAGAGACCTGATTGCCGGCCTGGAACCCAAGGATTTTGACGTTGCGACCAACGCCACCCCCGAACAGGTACGCCCACTGTTTCGCCGCGCACGCATCATCGGGCGACGTTTCCAGCTGGTTCACGTCGTGTTTGGCCAGGAAATCATCGAGACCTCCACCTTTCGCGCACCAGCTTCAGACATACAAGAAACAGATGATCACGGCAGAATTCTGCGTGACAACGTGTTTGGCACCCATCAAGAGGATGCCGCCCGACGGGATTTCACCCTCAATGCGCTCTATTACGATCCGCTGACAGAGGAAGTGATTGACTTCCACCATGGCGTAGATGACCTCAAGCATCGTGTCGTCAGGATGATTGGAGACCCGCGCACTCGGTATCGCGAGGACCCGGTCAGGATGCTCCGGGCCGTGCGCTTTGCGGTCAAGCTCAACGCCAAGATAGACCCCGCAACCCGCGCCCCGATACAGTCGATGGCCAGCCTGCTGGAAAATGTGCCTGCATCGCGGCTATTTGACGAAATGCTCAAATTGCTGACCTGTGGCCATGCGATGGATTGCGTGGTGCAGCTGCGCCAGGATGGCTTGCATCATGGCATTTTGCCCTTGCTCGATGTCATTCTGGAGCAGCCTGGCGGTGAAAAGTTTGTCACGATCGCACTGGAGAGAACTGACGCCCGAGTTCGGAGCGGCAAATCAGTCAGCCCAAGTTTTCTGTTTGCCGCACTGCTATGGCATTTGGTGGACAAGCGCTGGAAACAATACCTGTCAGAGGGAGAGCACACGGTTGCGGCACTGATTCGTGCAGCTGATTCTGTCCTGGACGAGCAAACTGAAAAACTGGCGATTCAAAAACGCTTTGCCTCTGACATGCGTGAGATTTGGTTCATGCAGCCGCGCTTTGAGCGCAGACTTCCCAAGACGATATGGCGCATGTCTGAGCAGCCGCGCTTCAGGGCTGCGGTTGACTTTCTCCAGTTGCGTGCGGCTGCCTCAGAATTTGATAGCGTGTTGGCGCAGTGGTGGATGGACTTCGCCAACGCCGAGCATCAGGAGCGCGCTGAGATGCTGGAGGCCCTTGCAAGACAGCCTCGTGAGGAAGGATCAAAGTCCACATCCCGCCCCCGTAGGCGTAGGCGCAGCGGGCAAAAACCGTCCGCCTCCACTGATAGTGCTGCGAGTGAAGCGGTTTCGTCCTGAAACGTCCAGGGCAAATTCATTCCGTACAACACAAAATCTGGCATGAGCAACCTGGAAAAGCCTCTCAAGCCTTTGTGGCAGACTGCCTGGGTCGGGTTGGGCGCCAATCTTGGCGATGCTGCTGCGACACTTCGCCAAGCAGCCAGTGATATCAGCGCGTCACCAGGCATCCACACCATCCGGTGCTCGCCCTTCTACCGATCAGAGCCGGTGGATGCAAGCGGACCTGTCTTTGTCAATGCAGTCGCGGAGATTCAGACAAGCCTATCCCCCTTGGGTCTGCTGGACTTGCTGCAACACATCGAACGGGCGCACGGTCGAGAGCGCCCTTACCGCAATGCCCCTAGAACATTGGACCTGGATATCTTGTTATTTGGCAAAGAATCCATCCATACTCAGAGGCTCACCATACCCCACCCACGCATGCATGAACGCGCATTTGTGTTGCGCCCTCTGCTGGACTTGAATCCAGATGCAGTTCTTCCGCAAGGATCGGCAAAGGCTCTGCTGGAGCGCTGCGCTGGCCAACGACTCTGGCCAGCCTGAGCATCGAAGCAGCACCGGCGCAGGCAGGGATCCAGAGCCGTCAGCCAAGCCACCTCGATGCGGCCCGATCGCTCCGATCAAATCGCCTTGGCTGACTTCATTTCCTCGATCACGCTTTGCTGGACACCCAACTCATTGAGAATCGACATAGTGTGATCGCCAAGGGCAGGGATCGGATCCATTCGTGCAGAAAACGCACTGTTGGTTGCTGGTGGAATGAGTGCCGGCAAGTCACCAACGGGGCTACCCACCTGTTTCCAGCGATTTCGCGCCTTGAGCTGGGGATGTGCCCAGACATCTTTCATCTCGTTGACGCGAGCATTGGCAATTTGTGAGTCCTCAAGCAACTTGATCACCTGGTCTGCTGTCATCGTAGCAAAGGCACCCACAATGATGGTGCGCAAGCGATCACGATTGGCCACGCGCTTGGACGTAGCGTTGAAATCGGGATGGGCTGCCAATTCTGGCTGCTTGAGCACCTTCTCGCAAAACACGACCCACTCTCGCTCATTTTGCAGGCCCAGCATGACGGTCGAGCCATCACCGACTGGAAATGGGCCATAAGGGTAGATGGTGGCGTGCGCGGCACCGCTGCGGGCGGGGGGCGTTGCGCCATCAAAAGCGTAGTACATCGGGAAGCTCATCCACTCCGTCATGCTCTCCAGCATGGAGACATCCAGCCTGCTGCCCAAGCCCGTCTTGTTGCGCAAGAGCAAGGCATTGAGAATTCCAGAATAGGCATACATGCCTGCGGCGATATCAGCAATCGAGCAACCTGCCTTGGAAGGCGTATCGGCAGGTCCCGTCACTGACAAGAAACCACTCTCGCTCTGAACCAGCAAATCGTAGGCCTTCTTGGTCTCGTAAGGGCCGCCCTCGCCATAGCCAGAAATGTCGCAAACAATCAGCTTGGGAAAGCGCTTGTGCAGATCTTCAAAGGACAAACCCATGCGCGCAGCTGCGCCTGGAGCAAGGTTTTGCACCAGCACATCGGCACGCTCCAGCAATGCGTCCAACACCTTCATGGCATGATCATTTTTGAGATCCAATGCCAGGCTTTCCTTGGAGCGGTTCGTCCACACAAAATGCGAGGCCATGCCACGCACCCGCTCGTCGTAGCCGCGTGCAAAATCACCTACGCCTGGACGCTCGATCTTGATGACGCGCGCACCCATGTCAGCCAACTGGCGGGTGCAAAAAGGAGCTGCGATAGCATGCTCCAGGCTGATCACAGTGATGCCGTCCAAAGGACGCACAGATTGACTCATGGTTCAAACCTCAATTCAGCTTGGTGGGCAAGCGTACCATCTTGCTCGGCCCAGAGACTAGCTTGCCCCGGGGCGGTGATCGCACCAGCCACATCAAACGGGGTCGGAGCAATCAGTGGACGCAAGCCCCGATAAGACAAATGGCGCAGTGTCGCATTCGGATGCGCACGACGAAATGCCTTGCACATCAGCGTTGCAATCAACGGCCCGTGCACCACCAAGCCAGGGTAGCCTTCTGTTTGCGTGACATAAGGATGATCGTAATGAATGCGGTGACCGTTAAAGGTCACGGCCGAGTAGCGAAACAGCATGACGGCACTGGGCTCGACGCGGTCTTTCCACTGCGATACGGGGGCGTGCTCGGAGCCAACCAGCTTGGGTGGGCTCGGCTCGCGGTAAACAATATCCTGTTCCTCGCGGATGACCAACTTACCGTCCTGAGACACTTCGTGGCGCACGGTCACAAACAGCAGTGAACCCGTGCGTCCCTTCTTTTCCTGAATCGCACTGACGGTGGACGTCTTTTCAGCGTCCATGCCCACTCGCAAAGGCGCCAAAAACTCAACACGGCCACCTGCCCACATTCGGTTGCGGTTGTCAGCTGGAGGCAGAAAAGCCCCCCTGGCGGGATGGCCGTCCGTGCCCAACATATCTAGCGGGATGGACTCAAGGAAATAAGCCCAATGCCATAGTGTTGGCAAGGGATCGCCTTGCAAAGGAACAGTCTCACCCAGTGTAGTGGCAATGCGGCTGGCATGGCCGGGATCCATGCGGTCACGAAAAACCTGGGACCTGCCAAGCCATGCGTTCAAATCGATGTCAGACATCTCGATCGTGTCCTCAGGTCAGGCAGCCAGATTCTGGACGCGATGCAGGTGATAGTAAGTGTCGCCAAGCAAGAGGTCAGTGTAGGTCAGCCGCTTGAAGTAGTCACCGACCTCAAGCTCGTCGGTCACCCCCATGCCGCCATGCAGCTGCACTGCATTTTCACCCACAAAGCGAGCAGCCTCAGCCACCTCAACCTTGGCCATGGAAGCCAGATGGCTGCGACGCGCAGCATCTTTTTCAGACAGTGCAGTGGCGGCCACATAGGTCATCGAGAGCGCCATTTCCTTATGGGCCAGCATGTCAGCCAGACGATGCTGCAACACCTGGAAATTGGCCAGTGGCTGGCCAAACTGCTTGCGGGTCTTGAGATACTGAATGGTGGCTTCGGTGAGGTACTCCATCGCGCCGCAGGCATGGGCACACAGTGCCGTCAGACCGTAATCGAATGCCAAGTCGAACAATGCGTTCGCCGCGCGTCCCTTTGCAATCAGCGCATCAGGCCCAACACGCACATGTTCGAGGGTCACGGTGGCACAGCGCGAGCCATCCATGGTCGGGTAATCGGCGATCATGAGTCCTTCGGCATCACGCGGCACCAGGAAAAGCGCCATCTCACCGTCCATCATCGCAGTCACGATCAAAGCGTCTGAACCGGCTCCATGCCAGACCAATACCTTGCGACCCTCGATGGAAAAACCATCAGCGCTGGACACAGCTTTGGTGCAAAGCGGACGGGTGCTGTAGCGCTCACCCTCTTCCTGCCAAGCCACCGCCAGAATCGCCTCACCCTCGGCATGAGCTGGCAGCCAACGGCCTTTCAACCCAACGTTCTCACAATTGGACAGGATGGCAACACCCATGACTGCGCTCGAAATGGCAGGCTCACTGACGACGCCGCGCCCAAGCTCAAAGTGAACAGTCAACATGGTGGCCGGTGACTCCCCAAATCCACCAAAGTCCTGTGGCACGATCAGTCCGGCCACGCCAAGCTCTGACAAGCTTGCCCAGGCCAGTTGGCTCAGCTTGCCCTCTTTCTGGCGAGCACGACGCTTGTCGTATGTCCAAGCATCCGCCATCAGCCTGCGCAGGCTGTCAGTCAACATCCGTTGTTCTTCAGAATATGCAAAATCCATGATTTTTCCGTTCCATGCCGGCATGGCCGGCCTTGATTGTTCCGTTGCCCAGTCGCTTGGGGTTCAAACGCCAATGATGTGCTTGACGATGATGCCCTTCTGCACTTCGTTGGTGCCGCCATAGATCGAGGTCTTGCGCATGTCGAAGTAACCGGCAGACGCAGCAGCAGAAAACTCATCACCTGGCCCATGGAAATCAGCCTCGGCATGCATCCAGTCAGGGTCATAAGGCCAGGAGTCAGCACCGGCGACTTGCATCTGGAGGCGGGCAAGGTCTTGCTGCAGCTCGGAACCGCGGATTTTGAGGATGGATGCTTCCGGACCCGGGCCAGCTTCGCTGTTGGCAGCAACACGCAACAGCAGCATTTCGAGCGCCAGCACTTTGGCTTCGATGCGGTTGATATCGTCGCGCACGCGAGGATTCAGGCTCAGTGATTCACCGCTGGCAGTCGTGCGCTCGGCGAGTGACTTGAGGATCGCCAGCTCACGGTGGCAGTGACCGATGCCGGCAATGCCTGTGCGCTCGTGGCCCAACAGATATTTGGCGTAGGTCCAACCCTGGTTTTCTTCACCGACGAGGTTCTCAAGCGGTGCCTCGACGTTTTCCAGCCAGACTTCGTTGACTTCTTTGCCGCCATCTAGGGTCTTGATGGGTCGAACGGTCACGCCAGGCTGGCGCATATCGATGAGGATCATCGAGATGCCGCGCTGTGCCTTGGCGGAAGGATCCGTGCGGCATAGGCAGAACATATGATCCGCGTGATGGGCCAGCGTGGTCCAGGTTTTCTGGCCATTGATGATGTACTTGTCTCCGACGCGCTCGGCGCGTGTCTTGAGAGAAGCCAAGTCGGATCCCGAACCAGGCTCCGAATATCCTTGGCACCACCAATCTTCCACGGTGATGATGCGCGGCAAATATTTGGCTTTTTGCGCCTCGCTGCCAAACTTCATCAGAACAGGACCGATCATCGTCAGGCCAAATGACAACAATCGCGGGGCTCCCGCCTTGAAGGTTTCGATTTCGAAAATCAGGCGCTGCACAGGCGTCCATCCCGTGCCGCCATATTCTTTGGGCCAATTGGGTGCACCCCAGCCGCGCTCACAGAGCAACCGGTGCCAACGGATGTAGTCTTCTTTTTTCAGGCGCTGATGGCGAAAGGTCTTTTCACGCAAATCGGCAGGAAATTTTTCGCGCAAAAAGGCTTGCACCTCCTCACGAAAGGCTATTTCTTCGGAATTCCAGGTCAGATCCATGAGTTCGTTCTCCTTTTCATGTTGCAATCTATCAGCCCCTCAAGAGGCGGTAAATCTCGGATTTTGGAAGCCAGTATTCAGCTCGGGTAAAACCCGGGACACTAAGTGGGCCGCAATGTTGGTTTAGGGCTAGCGAAGTCCCTCTTTTGAATTGGCAAATATCCAGGACGGCGTCTTTTGAGGAAAACTAGGCGCTCTTTGCGATTTGCAAGTTTGCACTCAATAAAACTTTACACAATATTTGTCATATTCACAGGCAGTTGGTCTGTTCAGCTTTCTGTTTGGTCAATCAGCATAGAAGGAGTATTCATGCTGGATAAAATCAAATCATCCTTGGAAGACGCGATCGCGCCCATCCAGGATGGGGCAGTGATTCTTGTGAGCGGCTTTGGCGAAGCCGGCATCCCCTATGAGCTGATGTCAGCCCTGCTCGACAAGGGCACGCGCGAACTCACGATAGTGAGCAACAATGCCGGGACCTACGAAAAGGGGATTGCAGGCCTGCTCAAGGCCAAGCGAGTCGCCAAAATCATGTGTTCGCATCCTCGTCCACCCCACGCAGACATGTTTGCCCAAGCTTACCGTGCTGGCGAGGTGCAGCTTGAGTGCATGCCTCAAGGCACGCTGGCTGAGCGCTTGCGTGCTGCCGGCGCGGGACTGGGGCCTTTTTTTACGCCCACAGGATATGGCACCCTGATCGCGGATGGTAAAGAAACGAGAGTCATCAATGGCAAAGGCTACGTGCTCGAAGAACCAATTCATGGTGACTTCGCCCTGGTTGGAGCCTACCTCGGAGATCGCTGGGGCAACCTGACGTATCGGTACGCTGCCCGTAACTTCGGGCCGGTTATGTGCATGGCCGCCCGTCACGCCATTGCCCAAGTGCAGCGTGTGGTGGAACTTGGCGACATCGCCCCCATGGAAGTCCATACACCAGGGATTTTTGTCAAATCGGTTGTGGCGATCGGAGAGAAAGCATGAGCAGTCATCAACCTCTTTCACGTGCTGAAATCGCCTACTTGGTGGCAAATGACTTTCCCGATGGCTCGATTGTGAACCTCGGCATCGGAATGCCGACGATGGTGTCCAATTTTTTGCCGTCAGACCGAGAAATTCTTTTGCATAGCGAAAATGGCATTTTGGGCATGGGCCGGCCAGCCAAGGGTGATGAGATCGACCTTGACTTGATCGATGCCAGCCGGGTCCCCATCACGCTGCTGGCGGGCGCGTCCATCACCGAGCACACCGTCTCGTTTGCCATGATGCGCGGTGGGCACCTGGACTACTCCGTGCTGGGGGGGTTTCAAGTGGCATCCAACGGAGACCTTGCGAACTGGATGACCAACGCACCCGATGCCATCGCCGCGATCGGTGGCGCCATGGACTTGGCTGTCGGGGCACGCAACGTCTTTGTGATGATGGAGCATGTCGCCAAGGATGGCACGCCCAAGCTGCTGGAGCATTGCACCTACCCCCTGACAGGCATTGGGGTGGTGAATCGGGTCTACACTGACTTGGCGATCATTGACGTGACCCCAGATGGATTTAAGGTTCGCGCCATGATTGAAGGACTGAGCTTGACTGATCTTCAGGCAAAATCAGGTGCCAGGCTGCACGCTCCTTCCACCATACCCGTGATCACCAGGGATGGGCAAGGAAAGGCGCAGTACTAAGGGTCAAGGATGAAAGCCGCAAATGCCGTTTTGGGTTTATGGTTTTCAATGTTGACTCGCTTCAAACCCGCCCAT
>Ga0255183_1000596_pt1 | contig 13320 bp, 14 predicted proteins | sample Atl_UVDOM_RepB_8_FD_183638 | JGI IMG/M metagenome (GOLD analysis project Ga0255183, IMG submission 183638) | Freshwater microbial communities from Altamaha River, Georgia, United States - Atl_UVDOM_RepB_8d | ecosystem: Environmental > Aquatic > Freshwater > River | place: USA: Georgia...
CAGGGTTCCGTGGTGCCAGATCTCTTAGCAAATAAGTTAGAAAATTGGATACGAAACTCTGATGAATACGCGAAGACTGTCCATCGACTTGAAAAGACGAAGGATCTATTAGCAGGAGATCAACTCAATATTCCAGAATATATGTCCGGAGTTTTTTATGAGCCATGAATTGAACTCTTCTCAAAGAGTAAAGTCTCTCTTAAAAGGAACATTGTTCTCTCCAATTAGTTTCCTGTGGGATCTTACTTATAAAATCAGAAGATCAGCTTATCACTATAAAGTTTTTTCTCAGCATGTTTTTAAAGTTCCGGTGATCTCCGTTGGGAATCTCTCTTTTGGAGGTACTGGAAAAACACCGACAATTATCTGGTTAACTGATTGGCTCAATGAAAGAGGATTAACTCCGGTCGTTCTCACTCGTGGTTACAAGGGACAACTTGAATCTTCTGCGGGACTACTTAAGTCGGGACAGAAATTTCGTCTTAATCCTTTCGAGTACGGTGATGAACCTCTGATGATTGCGAATAAAATGAAAAATGGTTCTGTGATTGTTGGTAAGCGTAGAGCGAAAAATCTTCTCAAATACTTTTCAGACATTTCTCCAGACGTTGTTCTTCTCGATGATGGATTTCAGCATCTACAAATTTATCGTCATTTTAATATTGTCCTCTTCGATGCCACCATGCCACTTAATCTTTATAAAGTTGCGCCGATTGGTTACTTGCGAGAGAGTTTATCTTCACTTAAAGATGCAGATGCGATTGTGATTTCTCGCTCTGATATGATCGAAAAACAAAGATTGAACCAGCTGATGAAGCTCATTGAGAAGAATATCCAGCACGATGTGGTATTTGCTCAGACACGTTATCAGGCTTTAGGTGTTTTTGACCTTGAGGATCAGTTCTCATTCGAGATGGAGAAACTTCGAGGAAAAAAAGTGATTGCTGTCACGGCGATTGCATCACCAGAGTCTTTTTATGATTATCTCGAAACTTTTGGCGTGAGGATTGTTGAAAAGGCGAGCTTTCCGGACCACTACTTTTTTACCTTAAAGGATGTCGAGACACTCCTTAAAAAACTTAAGGATGAGGATACAGTGATCCTATGCTCTGAAAAGGATATGGTCAAAATGAAGAGAGTGACACTCGACAAGAGGATTTCTTTCATCAAAGTTAAAGTTGAGTTCATCAGTGGGGAAAAAGAGCTTATCTCGAAGCTCGAGAGTGTACTGAGGCTTGATTCCTCTCAGTAGTCGATTAGAATGAAGGTATAACTTTCCTCAAAGGTCTACGGATGTACCAGTTTTTTGTATTATTGATCCTTGTCGCTTGTTCGACATCAACAGAGAAAATTAATTTTCAAAATGAGAAACCGCTCACTTCCCAACTACAAGCTGATGAGAAGGAGTCTGAGGTTATTAAGCAATATGAAGTCAAGCAAATCGTCGAAGCCACAGAGGTAAAACCACTTCCTCCAAAAGAGAAACGTAAAAAACTAACTCAGCCAAAACCAGTACCGACGACTGTTGTGTCACCTTCAGTACCAGTAGACTATCCAGCAGAAATGACCGAGATCTCGAAGAGCTCTAAGGAAACCTGGAGTCTTTATCAGCCTCGTCACCTTCCTGGTCAGAAGATTATTCTCGAAATTGATTACCTCGGTTTAACTGTTGGTAGGATGATGATTGAGAATAAGGGTCAGAAACAGATTGGTGATAAGAAAGTTTGGCACTTCTCTTCACGTTTTAAATCAGCTCCTTTTTATTCAAACATTTATCAGATCGATGATCTCGTTGATAGTTTTGTCACAGTAGATAACTTCTTAACACTTAAGTACTCATTGATTCAGCGTGAGTCAAAACAAGATGTTGATGATTTACAGCTTTTTAATCATGAAAAACTTCAAGTGAATTGGATTTACTACCAAAAAAAGTCTGATGGAAGTATTAAGAAAAAGAATGAGCTTCAATATATCCCGGCCTTAAGTATTGATCCTTTTTCGGTGCTTTTCTTTTATCAGGGGCTTCCTCTTAAGGTAGGAGACAAATACGAGGTTCCACTGATTAACAAAGGGAAAATTGTTTTTCTTAAGTCTCAAGTCGAGGCGACGGAAAAAATCAAACTCAAGAAAAAAGAGTACCGAGCTATCAGAGTTCAGGCTCAAACCAAATATAAGGGTGAACATTTAAAAAGTGGTAATTTGATTTTCTGGTTTAGTGATGATGATAAGCGAGAACTTCTTAGAGTCAAAGCGAAGATTAAAATTGGATCCGTGACGGCAGATATGCTTGAGCCATGAGAAATAAGTTTTATCTTTCCGATCTAACCATCCTTTTTGTCTCTTTGAGTTCACAATGGGGAACGACAGAGAGAAGGTGTCTTAAGGATGTGGTTAACCACAGGAATGCTGGTGGATCAGTTATCTTGTACTGTTTGAAGAATTCTTTTCTTGATCAAGAAGCCAGTAAACAAGATATCCCAAGGATCTATTCTTCTGAGCCCAAGGGATCCTGGACAGATCACTTAAGTCGATACTTCTTTTTAAAAAATTTTCTTAAAAAAACTCCGATAGATCTCGTGCACGTGTACCACCACGATGAACTCTCTTCTCTTTGTCTTGTTTTAAATTACTACTCACATGCTCCACTCGTGTACACCTATAATCGAATTGTAAAAAAGAAAAACTCACTCTTCGAATCAATCGTTTATCCAAGGATTGACTCCATAATCACTTTCTTTGAAGACGGGCCCGAGCATGCTCGATCAATCTATAATTTAGGTCTTCGTAAAACTCACTATTTTGGTTTAGGCTTAGAAAATCTTAAGTCCTCGAAGGAGCAATTAAGTACATTAAAGGTGACGACTTTTTTTGAGCGCAATCTTAGCCTCTCAGATGAGCTCAGTTTTCTTTTGGATCAAATTTCTCTTGTCTTACAGAAGTTTTCGCCATCTGAAAGGGAGAACTTCACACTTTATCTTCAGACAGACATTGATTGGCGTTCTCATCCGCTCTTTGATCTCGCCAAGAGAAAAATCCTCGAAAGGCACCTTGAGAATTATGTTACTTTCGAGACCATTTCAATTTCAGAAATTTCAAGTATGCCTCAGCTTCGTCTTTCATTTTCATCTCAAGAATTCATTTCAGATATCGATATTTTATCAAGTCTTGGTCAATCCACTCTGCTTGTTCCTAGAGTCTTTTCACATGCTGAACTCCTCCAAAAAAGCCGAGCCTTAAGTTATTTTCCCTTAGATCCTCGTGAATTTTGTCAGAAGTTTCAGACTCTCTTAAGAGATCAGTCTAATCCTTTGAAATCACAAGCAAGAGCGGGGTCTACTTGGATCGATTTTCATGACCAAGATCACTATGAATTTCAATTAACCACTCTCTATGAAAAACTCACCCTCCAGAGGCAAAGATTCACTCGAATTTTAAACAAAAAAAAATGACTTTAATGGGATCCTGAGTTATAACTTCAAGCTCTCCAGTAGGAGAATTAATGTCAAAAAAGGGGGGCTAATATTATGGCCACCACAAAAACAACAACAAAAACCTTTGATGTTCCAGCTTGGATCAAAGGCTTTGATTTCGAATTAGGAGAAATCAAGGAAACTCAAGCAAAATCAGAATTCTCAGAGTTGATCAACTCAAACAACGCAAAGAACTTCGCTGAAGGTGAAGTTTTCGTTGGGAAAGTTGTTGCAATGAATGCAGAGTTCGTAACGGTTGACATCGGTTACAAGCAAGAGGGTCTCGTTCTTGCTCGTGAATTCCGTAACTACGACGGAACGATGAAAGTTAAAGTTGGAGATGAAATCCAAGTTTATCTTGAAAAACTCGAGTCACAAATGGGGAACCTTGTTTTATCTAAAGATAAAGCAGAAATTCTTAAAGCTTGGGATAAAATCTCTGAAGCTTGTGAGAAAGGTGAGCCAGTTGAAGGGACAGTTATTGCTAAGGTCAAAGGCGGACTTTCTGTCGATATCGGCGTGAAAGCATTCCTTCCTGGATCTCAGATCGATATCCGTCCAGTTAAAAATCTTGATAAGTTCATTGGTAAAACAATGGAATTTAAAGTTATCAAGTTCAACAAGAAACGTGGAAACATCGTTCTTTCTCGTCGTGCGATTCTTGCAGAAGAGCGCGGTAAGATGAGAGATGAGACACTCACTCAGATTCAAGAAGGTATGATCGTGAAAGGTATTGTGAAAAACATTACTGATTACGGTGCTTTCATTGACCTTGGTGGCGTTGATGGTCTCCTTCATATCACAGATATGTCTTGGGGCCGTGTTAAGCATCCTTCGAACCTTCTTAATGTTGGTGATGAAGTTGATGTTAAGATTCTTAAGTATGACGCTTCAAAAGAAAGAGTGTCTCTTGGTCTTAAGCAAGTTCAAGCAAACCCTTGGGAATCTGCTAAAGATAAGTACATGCCAGGAACAAAAGTTACTGGAGAAATCGTTTCTGTAAAAGACTACGGAATTTTCGTAGAGCTTAACGATGGAATCGAAGGACTTATCCACGTGTCAGAAATGAGCTGGACGAACAAGAAAACAGGTGGAAAAACTTACAATGTAGGTGAGAAACTTGAAGCAGTTGTTCTTGAAGTTGACGTTGAAAACAAGAGAATCTCTCTTGGTATCAAACAACTTATGCCAAATCCATGGGATGATTTAGCTGCTAAGTACGCAACTGGAAAAGTTGTTGAAGGAACAGTTAAGGCAATCGTTGATTTTGGTCTATTCCTTGACCTTGGTGAAGAAGTTGATGCTCTTATTCATGTTTCAGACATTTCTTGGACAAAGAAAGCTGTGAACCTTAATGAAGAGTACAAAGTTGGACAAAAAGTTAAAGCAGCAGTTGTTATGGTTGATAAAGAAAACCAAAAATTCTGCCTTGGACTTAAACAACTTGAAGAAGATCCTTGGAAGAGAATTGAAGAAAGACTTCCTGTTGGCTCAAGTATCGAAGGCGAAGCCGTTCGAATCACTGAGTTCGGAGTTTTCGTAGAACTTGAAACTGGGATCGAAGGTCTCGTTCATATCTCTGAAATCTCTGAAGAGAGAGTTGAGAAGCCATCTGACAAAGTAACTAAAGGTGATAAAGTTAAGGCCGTTATCATTTCAATTGATAAGTCAGCGAAGAAAATCGCTCTTTCAATGAAAGCTGTAACAGCTGGAGAGTATAAATCTAATTACAAAGCAGAAGTAGCTCAGCCTTCAACATTAGCTGACAAGCTTAAAGGCTTTAAAGTTTAATCATTGAACAAACATTTAATGAAATAAAAAAACCCGGGGAATCCCGGGTTTTTTTTTGATTTGATTTTTAGCTTTTAATTATCTGAAGGTCTTAACTTCGCCGTTTCCTGTGATGTGAACAGTATCATTTCTTTCAAAAGCACTCGACCATGAATTCATTTGGTACTTAATCACTAAAAGTGCACCAGCAACTGGGTCAGCTTTTGTTCCGTGGTTCATAACACCTGAGAGTCTCATGGCTGCATTGAAATCCCAACCATGTGTTGTTGCGACATAAGTCGGAACAATCATTACGTTAGTTAAGTATTTGCCTGTACTATTAAATGATCCACCATACGAGTAGATAACTTTATATCTAAAATCTACGACAGCTTTACCTAAGCCATTGACGATTTTCGCCTGAAAGTTTTTCTCTTCAGGGATAGAGAAACCTTCAAGATCAAATGGATCAACATATTCTTTAGTTGCAGGATCTTTTGGGACAACACTAACTGGAGCAAATTCTGTTACGTTCGTTGGTTTACCTTTTTTAACGAGCTCATAGACTGCTTCACCGAGAGCGACGAGGTCTTTCGCTACACTGATAACTTTTCCAGCGTTCTCAACTCTCTCCATCGGTGTTGGGCCAGGAGCTTTTTCTTGTTGTGGTTTCGGTTGAGGAGCCTGTGGTGCTTGTGGTGTTGGAGCAGGAGGCATTGGAACTGGCTTCGGTAGATCTTCATCACTTGCAGACAATGATTCCATGACACCAATTTCTCTTACTTCAAATGAGCTAATTTGAAACTCTTTTGAAACATCGGCTAAAGCCTGAAATGAAAAAGCGAGTAGTAACGTCGTTGTTGTTAGTTTGTTCACCATTTTTCCTCCTTGGAAGCAATCGCCAAAGGTTCTATCAACATTTTAAAAAGCTGGTCAATACGGATGACTCATCAGTTATTAAATGTAAGAAATCGATGATTAACAGTGTTTGTCACAACTTAGCTCTGACAGACTATTAGATCTACTTATTTCTAGGATTAGATTTTTTAATAAGATAGCTCTCGTGAATGAAAGAGCCATAAAAATCTTGAGGAATCGTTGTGTGAGTGATTTTTTTGACTGAGGCATTTTCACTCACGACGGGATGCAGCTCAAATTTCCTTTTATTGGTTGAAAAGAAGAGTTCTCCATCTGGTGTGAGAAGTTTAAGACAATCTCTAATTAGAAGAGGGTGATCTCTCATGATATCGAGATCTTCTTCCATTCTCTTAGAGTTTGAAAAACTAGGAGGATCAAGCAGAATAAGATCAAATGTCTCATTCTGTTCAATTCTACGCCCCAAGTCTTTGAGAACATCGGCCTGACAAAACATGTGGTCGGAAAGATCAATCCCGTTCAGTTTAAAATTATCGACACCCCAGTCCAGATAGGTCCTCGACATGTCGACGGAGGTAACTTTTGCTCCACCTTTAGCTGCAGCCACTGAAAGAGAGCAAGTATAGGAAAAAAGATTTAAAACTTTTTTTCCTTTAGAATGTTGAAGAAGATTTTTTCTCGTTGGCCGATGATCTAGAAACAAGCCCGTATCAAGGTACTTCTCAAGGTTTACATAGAATTTGAGTTCACCCTCATGAATGACAAAATCATTTTGAGTCAAGGTTTCGGATGGTACGTACTGATTTGCTCCCTTTTGGACCTCTCTGGCTTTGAAAAAAATATTTTTCTTCTCTACACTAAAGATCTCAATCAGGGTTTCTTCAACTTCTCGAAGATGTTCGTCCCTGATTTTAACTTCTTCATCATAAAGTTTTTTTCCTTGCTCATAGACCAAGAGATTTTTTCCATAAATATCTATCAGATAAGGGTATTCTGGGATGTCTTTCTGATAAATCCGATAAGCCTCAATCTTTTCTTTTTCCACGTAAGTTTTTAACTTCTTCATGTTCTTTAAGAGGCGATTTTTGAGAGCCGATTCCAATGTTTAGTCCTTGTCTATAGTTGCATCTTAAGCACTATCTAATATAATCTGGGTTATATGTCGCAAAATACTGAAAAACAAGAACAGTCTGGTGTCGCTACCATCGATAAGCCGCAGGTTAAGCCACCTCGTATGTATAAGGTCTTATTACATAACGATGACTATACGACGATGGAGTTTGTGATCTTAGTTTTACAAAAGTTTTTCAACAAATCTTCTAGTGAAGCTCATGACATCATGATGGAAGTTCACATCAAAGGGATCGGACTTTGCGGCCTTTTTACTTTTGAAGTAGCCGAGTCTAAATCTGCCAAAGTTGTTAAATATGCACGTGATCATGGGCACCCTCTCAAATGTACCTTCGAGCCAGAAAATTCCTAACCTAGATCTTGCTATTTTTTAAAGCGTCCCCATTTTGGAAGTTATAGACGAAGAAAGGAAAATCTTATGATAAGTCAAAAACTAGAACTCATCCTGAATGAAGCCATTAAGCGGGCAAATATAAAAAGACATGAATTCTTGACCCTGGAAAACGTTCTTTTATCTATGCTAGATGACGAGGTCGTTTCTGAGGTTTTGTCAGCTTGTGGAGTCGAACTAGAGAAGCTCAAAATCGATCTCGAGGATTTTATCAACCAAGACACGCATTTCTCCATCTTGACGGAAGATGAGATCGAGTCTCTTAATAAGAAACAATTCTCAAATGAGCACCTAAGGCAAGTTGCGAGAGAAAATGGTATCAGGTATCAGCCAGAGATCTCAATGAGTCTTCAAAGAGTCATTCAACGAGCTGCTATTCATATCCAAAACTCTGGAAAAAAATCAATTCAAGCGATTAACTTACTCGTAGCAATCTTTAGTGAAAAAGAATCTCACGCAACCTACTTCTTAGAAAAAGAAGGTGCTAACAGGCTTTCTGTAGTTGAAAAAATAGCCCATTCTTCTGACCGACCAGTGAACTCGGCTGAAGCCGGTGTTGATGGTAAATCAACTTCAACAGAAACGTTTAAAAAAGAAGAGAAGTACGAAAAAGCTCTGGGCGAATTTACCCTCAACCTCAATAAACTTGCTCAGGATGGAAAAATTGATCCTATCATCGGTCGAAATCATGAGATCGAAAGAATCATTCAAATCCTTTGTCGACGTCGTAAGAACAACCCTCTACTCGTAGGAGATGCTGGGGTTGGGAAAACGGCCATTGCCGAAGGTCTTGCGAAAGCGATCGTCGAGAAAAAGGTTCCTACCTTACTGGCAAAAACGACTGTGTATAGCTTGGATATGGCATCTTTGATGGCCGGGACAAAGTATCGCGGAGATTTTGAAGAAAGATTAAAAATTGTCCTCGAAGCGATTGAAAAGAAAAATGAGCAAGGGGGAAGCATTCTCTTTATTGATGAGATTCATACAATCATTGGAGCTGGTGCGACTTCTGGCGGAAGTCTTGATGCCTCCAATCTCTTAAAGCCAGCTCTCTCTAGGGGGCTTGTCCGATGTATGGGTTCAACGACGTATGATGAATACCGAAAGTTTTTTGAAAAAGACCAAGCCCTGAACCGTAGGTTTCAAAAAGTAGATGTTTTGGAGCCAAGCTTAGATGAGGCAGTAGATATTTTAAGAGGCTTGAAATCAAAGTTCGAAGATCATCATCAGGTGAAATTCAGTGATGATGTGGTAAAACTTGCCGTAGAGCTCGCAGATAAACACATCAATGAGAGAAAATTGCCAGACAAAGCGATCGATGTCATCGATGAAGTGGGGGCGTACCTTCGGCTTTCTGGACCTGAATCAGATGCTATAAAAACAGTGACAGCATTCGACATAGAAAAAATTGTCGCAAAAATGGCAAGGATCCCAGAAAAAAGCATCTCAGTCAGTGAAAAAGACAAGCTAAAATTCCTCGAGCGAGATCTTAAGATGATGATCTATGGACAGGATGAAGCGGTAGAAAAAGTGGCAAACGCCATCATTCTTTCGAGGTCTGGTTTAGGTCATCAAACCAAACCGATGGCGAGTTTTCTTTTTACTGGACCAACAGGCGTAGGAAAAACAGAGTTAGCAAAACAGTTGTCTCATATCCTTGGTATTAACTTCATCCGCCTTGATATGTCTGAGTATATGGAGAAGCATACAGTGGCAAAATTAATTGGCGCTCCTCCTGGATATGTCGGTTTTGATCAAGGTGGTATCCTGACAGATGCTATTCACAAAGCTCCATACTCAGTTCTTCTTTTGGATGAAATTGAGAAGGCTCATCCCGATATCTTTAATATCCTCCTGCAAGTCATGGACCACGGAACACTCACCGATTCTAATGGAAGAAGTTCAGATTTCAGGAATGTTGTCATAATTATGACATCAAATGCAGGCGCGAAGGAGTCAGAGTCAGGATCGATTGGCTTGTCTTTAGGTGAGAAAAATAGAGAAAATAATTCTTCAAAAAGGGATCAGGTCATTCGATCGTACTTCTCACCAGAATTTAGAAATAGGCTGGACGCTATCATTAATTTTAATAAATTAGCCCCTCAAAATATCAGGATGGTGGTGGAAAAGTTCCTCGTTGAGCTTGAAAATCAACTCCAATCCAAGCAGGTTGAACTTCATGTTTCTGGCCAAGCTAAAGATTGGCTAGCTCAAAATGGATACGATCCAAAACTTGGAGCAAGACCCATTTCTCGACTGATAGATGAGAAGTTGAAGAAGCCATTTGCCCATGAAGTGTTGTTCGGGAAGCTCGAAAACGGTGGCAAAATTGATGTCGATATTGAAGATGGTGAGCTCAAATTTATTTTTTCCTAAACTATTTCATCCCAAGTGCCGATCCTCATCCATAATGATTGATATTTGAATTAATCAGCATGGATGAGGTCGCCTCAAAAATGTTTTTGATTAAAAAAATTAAAAATATGTATTTTTTATTTGCGTTAAGTAAAAAATCTGTTTAAGCTTTAAATAAGAAAGGTCAATTAATGTTAACCAACTATTTCCTGGGAGGAAATTATGGCTAAGAAAGCAGCAAAAAAAGCTACAAAAAAAGTAACAAAGAAAGTAGCTAAGAAAGCAACAAAGAAAGTAGCTAAGAAAGCTACAAAAAAAGTAGCTAAGAAGAAGTAATTTTTCTTAGTGAAAAAGCCCTCGCAAGAGGGCTTTTTTTTTACCCTCAAGTCAGAGTTCAATGAAAAAATTCAATCAAATATTCTTTAAAGGTCTCATTGTTGTTCTTCCTATCACACTCACTTTTTATCTTCTTGTGTGGGTTAGTGTGCGAGTTGAGTCGATTTTCGGTTCACTCCTTAAACTTGTCCTAGGAAAAGAACTCTATATTCCTGGCCAAGGAATACTTGTGACGATTCTGTTTATCTTTCTGGTTGGGCTTATGGTGAGTCACTATATTACCGGCAGATTTTTCACCTGGATCAGTCAAACCTTAGAAAAAGTTCCGCTCATCAAGGCGATCTATAATCCTTTAAAGGATCTCATGGCGCTTTTGCCTGGACGAAGTCAATCGTCTCATAACCCACAACGAGTGGTTCTTGTTCCCTTGCCCGAGCTTGGAGTTAATGCTCTTGGCTTGGTGACGAGAGAAGATCTTTCTGAAATCAATAAACCTGGCTTTTTATCTGTCTACATCCCTTTGAGTTACATGCTCGGCGGAATCACCGTGATCATCGAAAAAGATAAAGTCCAGAAAGTAGATCTTTCTGTTGAAGAGGCTTTAAAATTATCAGTTACGGCATGGATTAAAGCTAAGGAATCATGATTTGTCCTTTATGCTCCTCAATTAGCTCAGAGGTATTTTCAAACGATCGCAAACGTAACTATTTAAAATGCTTAACCTGCTCTCTCGTTTATGTTCCAGACTCCTTTCACCTCACTACAGTAGATGAAAAGAGACGCTACGATAGTCACAACAACAGTAGTGAGAATGTTGAATATCAAGAATACTTACAAACGATCATTCAAAAATTAGGAAACCTCTCACAATTTTCAAGTTCACTTGATTTCGGATCAGGTAAAAGTACTTATCTCCGAGATCATTTACGAGAACTCGGATTAAATAGTCAGGTATATGATCCTTATTTTCATTCAGACAAGTCAGTGCTTGAGAGTAAGTATGATCTTATCTTGGTCATTGAGGTCATAGAACACGTAAGAGATTTTCAGTCATTCATTGAGCAGTTGAGAGTATGTTCGACTTCAGCGACAACCATCATGATAAAGACAGCCTTGTATCCAGAGGCTAAATTTTTTAATGATTGGTACTATAAGCGAGATCTAACTCATATCCAGTTTTTTTCTTTGCCCAGCCTTGAGCTCGTTGCCAAAAAGCTTGAGAAGAAAATCGTCACTGTTGATGGCGACCTTTTTATCCTGAAATGATCATTTTTTGAAAATAATTTGTGAGTTGATCAATTCTCTCAGGGGAGAGGTTAAGCTGTCGGTACTGGATTCCAGACAAATCAAAGATTTTTTTAGCAATTTTGTTTTCGACCGATCCCTCGTACTTGTCTGTAAGATAAATGACTTCTTTCACTTTCACAGTTGCGATCATTTTGGCGCACTCATTACAAGGGAAGAGGGTCACGTAACAACGACTATTCTCTAGCGAAGCTTTGGCGTGGAGGATCGCATTTGCCTCCGAGTGAACCACATAGGCATATTTTTGCTGATCAAGGGGGAGAGACTTGTCGTTTCCCCAGGGAGTTTCATGTTCATTGATTCCGGCAATTTGTCCATTATATCCCATCGAAAGTTGATGGTTGTTGTCATCGACAAAGACGCAGCCCACTTTGGTGTTAGGATCTTTACTTTTAAACGAAGCCATAAGGGCTTGGAGGATAAAATATTCGTCCCAATTTAAACTAGATTTGATCGTCATATGTTTACCATGATGCAATAGAGTAAAATTGTTAAAAAAATCTCAACATTTTGCTCAAGAAGAAGTATCTTTTAAACATAAAAAAATCTCTCCAGCAAGGTGAATTATGAAGTACGAAATCTCTCGAGAAATATTTAAGCAACGTCTTGAAGATAGACATAATTTTGTTTTCATCAATCTCGCGGCTTCGTCGGTAAAGTTCGACAATGTTGTTGATTTGACGTTTACGGATGGGTTTGCTTCGAAGTTTTCGAGTCAGTATCCAGATAAAGCGCAAAATATTATTCTCTACAGCCTTAACAAAGGTGACAGATCTCCAGAAAAAGCAGCCCATGAACTTTCGTCACTTGGGTATCAATTTGTGTACTATTATTTAGGATCAGATAAAGACAAAGTCCTTGATCAAGGAATGAATTAAAAAAAAGCCCCGTTTTAAACGGGGCTTTTTTTTACCAATATCTTGCAAATCGACAGGTTACTTGTGGCCACCCATTAACAAATGGGTTGTAGGCATTTGTATAAACATAGGCGAATCGAGATGTTCCAGCAGGCATAAACTGCTCAAGAAAAACGGCATTATAAACTTGCCCATAGTAAGTTTGTCCAAAAACTTGTCCGCTACAAATGATAGGTTCATAGTAAGGATTATAAACAGTTACACTAACCTGAAGAGGATTAACGGCAACGTGTGCCTGAGCTGGAAAAAACTGAGCCTTAGCTTGAAATGAAAAAAGACCTGCAAAAAGAAGATAAGAAATAAGCTTCTTCATAGAAAACCTCCAAAGAATTTTGACTTTTATAAGAAAGATGGGGCTTCTCGTCAAGATGAGGGGGCTGACAGCTCCTCACAAGCAGGATAAAACATATTAATATTCATGACTTAAATAAGGTGATCAGCATGGTAATTCCTACAGGTTATCCCACCAGCCCGAAATTAGTTTGGGATTATTTTCATCAGATTACAACACTACCTAGACCGTCCAAACATGAAGACAGGTTCCGGGAGTTTATTCTTCAAGAGGCAAAAAAGTTAAATCTAAAAACTCATGTCGACCAAGTTGGAAACGTTATCGTTTATGTTCCTGCAAGTCCTGGTGATGAAACTAAGGAAACAGTCATTATTCAAAACCATATGGACATGGTTACAGACGCTCTACCAGAGAAGAAGATTAATTTTTTAACTGACGCGATTGAGACTTACGTTGAAGGGGATTGGTTAAAAGCGA
>Ga0255183_1000602_pt1 | contig 13252 bp, 12 predicted proteins | sample Atl_UVDOM_RepB_8_FD_183638 | JGI IMG/M metagenome (GOLD analysis project Ga0255183, IMG submission 183638) | Freshwater microbial communities from Altamaha River, Georgia, United States - Atl_UVDOM_RepB_8d | ecosystem: Environmental > Aquatic > Freshwater > River | place: USA: Georgia...
GAGCTTGGGGAGTTGAGGCGAGTGCTTTAAAGGGTCGTAGAATGCTGAACCTTGATACCGAAGAATGGGGTAGCCTCTACATCGGTTGTGCGGGTGGAATCGATTATGATTTTCAAAAAGATTTTAATCTGACGAAGTCGAAGTTTAACTCAACCTATAAGCTCACTGTTTCAGGATTCCTTGGAGGTCACTCTGGTGTTGATATTCATGAACAACGTGGGAATGCGATCAAGTTTCTTCACGAATGGCTGATTGAGCTTGGAGACGAAATCGAAATTTGTGAGTTGAGAGGTGGAAAAGCGCATAATATTATTCCTCGAGATGCCTTTGCGATTATTAATGCTAAAAATTCTGAGGGGTTTGAAAAAAAGGGACAAGAACTTATTAAAAAATGGAAAGCTTATCTTCCTCAAAACGATCAGAAACTTGAGATTAAAGTCGATGCCGAAGATACTCGAGAAGAAGTCGTTGGATCTCAGGATAGAAAACTAGTTTTGAATTTTTTGAGTCTTTTTCCTCATGGTGCTCATTCTTTCGATCTTGCTAGCGGTGGAGAACTCGTTTCCTTAAGTAATAACCTTGCTATCTGTTTGCTTGTCAATGGAAAATTCTATCTTCAAACAAGTCTTAGGTTTTTTGATCGACAAGAGTGCGAAAGTCTTGAGAGAAAGATCCGTAGTCTCGCTGATGTTTTTCAAATGGAGCTTAAAAAGAATGGAGAGTATCCAAGTTGGAAACCAGTGAGAGAAAATAAACTCTTAGATTTTGTGATCAAACGACACGAGACTCTTTTTGGAAGAACACCTAAGGTGACAGCGATCCACGCTGGGTTAGAGTGCGGTATACTCAGAGATAAAATTGGCCCGATCGATGTTGTCTCATTTGGCCCAACAATTATGGGAGCTCACTCGCCACAAGAGAGAGTTGAGATTTCTACAGTTGAAAAATTTTGGTTTCTCTTAAAAGATACATTAGAGAACTTACAATAAAAAAAGAGGTATTTATGATTTCGTATGAGACTTACAAAGTGATCCATCTTGTTTCTCTGGTTGTTCTTTTCACTGGGCTTGCGATTAGTTTTTATGGGAACTCAGCCAAACACATCAAAATCATGACTGGTGTTGCGACTCTTTTGAGTTTTGTTGCTGGAATGGGACTAATGGCTAGACTTGGAATTGGTCACGGAGCGGGATGGCCTGTATGGATTTATGTTAAAATGGCTATTTGGTTAGTTGTGGGGATTGGAGGAGCGATTGTGGCGAAGAGACTGCCTCAACATGGAAAACTCGCTTATTTCATTTCTCTTATTCTTTTTGCTGTCGCTGCAGTCAGTGCGAATTTAAAATTCTAATTTCTCTCATCCTCTCTCTTTCTTGCAAGAGAGAGGATTTTTCTTTTCATTTTCAGCTTTTATCGACAAAATTAAAGAATGATACAAGGTATACTTCAGGCTTTCATTTATCTCTTAATCATCGATGTCATCGTGAGCTATTTTCCTGATCTTAAGTCTCAGGGGTGGGCTCAGAAATTAAGGATGATCACTGACATACCTCAAAAGCCTATACGCGACCTTTTACCCAAAAATTTGCCTTTTGATCCGGCTCCGATGATTCTCATTTTTTTGATCCAGATCGTAATGTATCTTATTTAAAGGAGACTCATGGACGATATCTCTTTTTTAGTTGATCAGACTTATAAACATTTTGAAAAATTACCGCTCGATTTTAAAGAAGAAGAGTCTCCTGTTGATGAATCTTTTGAAGGGGCTGGTATCCTTTATCATATTCAAAAATCTCCATCTGTTTTTGCGATCAGAACCTTTGTCTCAGACCAGCTTAATCTTGATTATCAAAATATTCTCTCTAGCCCTGAGGATTATCCAAGTCTGAGACTCCTAGAGAATTTTGATTCGGATGTCTCCTCGCGCCTGAAAATTTTTCCGCTTGAATCTGTGGCGCAAGCTGAGGTTATTCATGATCTCCTTCATAACCGAAGATTTCCCGTGAACGAAGAAATGATGTGCAATTTGTCTGACCCTGGCTTTAGCTGGTGGTTAACAAAGAAAAATAATGGTTTTTCTATTTCTTTTAAGCTCTCGTCTGAAATTGGCAAAGAGACGCTCAAGCTTGGCCCTCTCGGAGATCGAGAGTTCGCTCAGAAAAATTTTATTCTCTTATCTGAACTTGTGTCTGAGGCAGGTTTAGAGATGAATATTCAAAATGAAACCAACCGTGTTCAGTTCGCTGATTGTGAGCCTTTTCTTTTAGAAGAGTTGAATGATCTTTTCGAGTACGGAGTTGTCACAGAGACTCTTAAAGATCTCTTTAAAATCCTGGCTAAGAAACTGCCACATAAAGCAAATCTTGAATCTTTATGGTTTTTTTTAGAAGAGCTTGCTGCTGTGAGACGATTTTGGATTCAAGTTCAGGTTAATTTAGATTCCTAGTTTGTTCTTCATTCTTGGCAGCTAGGTATCCAGTGATCATCAGCTGGGCCAGCATGCCGAGTTCTTCATCGTCATTTATTCCATAAAAATTTTCAATGTGTGTGACAAAAACTTCCACATCTTCATCGCTTAGGTGTTTTTCCACAAGAGACATCATTTGGTCTGAGTCCAGCTGTTCGAGAGTTGAAAAAAAAGCCGTTAGTTTTTGTTGTTTTTCAGTCATCATGAAAAATCTCCTTGGGGCCATATTGCACCACAAAAGAAAAATCTTGTCAGTTTAAATTTCTAATGAGAGCAATAATAAATGTTCTTTGAGTTCTAAGAAAAAAACTTTAGAATCAAAAGAATGCACTCTCGTTCTAGATGAAAGGAATTTAAGACGTATGAAAAGTTGGTTTTTTCTCTTAGTTTTTATGGTGTCATTTTCAACTCAAGCAGATGAGACAATTAAAGAAAAATCAAGCTTTGATAAATTCTATGAAAATTTAAGAATCTCTTATTTCGGAGCTTACTCAGGATCAAGTATTGGTCAGTGGGATTACCGTGCGGTTGATGAGAAGGGAACACAGGATAAATCCTATGGGAATAATCTCTTCAGTCAGGTAGCTTTTGCTTATAATTTTGGCTGGAAACTAAGTTTTGTATTCTCGCCGCGTTTTACTCTTAATACTGGAACGACCAAACATTTTTCTGCGGCACCTACAGGTCGTGGGATGTTTGCAGTCGAAGATTTTTTGACTGGTTTTCAAGGTGTCGTTTACTCGTCTGCAGACAAAAAATTTAATGCATGGACGAGATTTGCTTTCAGGCTTCCAACTTCACGAGCTTCAAGAGCAGCCGATATTACGTTCCAACCGGAAATTTTAAGCAACCCTGCTTATGATTTTAATCCAGAGTGGCAGCTAGGTGGATATGTTCAGCTAAGATCTTGGGTTTATGATCAAGCCTATACGGCGAGAAGATTCAGAACATATTTCGCTCCTTATCTTCAGTACGCCGTAACGGATAAAGATAAGATTGCAATTTGGTATGAAATTTATCTTGAGAACAGAAACAATCTAAAAAGTTTTAATGGGAAAGAAGTTAACTACCAAGCTTACTGGCATAATGCTATGATTTCATACTCTAAAGATATTACACCTCAGTTAAACTTTATGCCTTTCGTAGGTTACATCTTAAACACTGGCTACGCTCAGAAGACTCGACCTCTTGATCCTGCTTGGCTTGGTTTTTGGCTTAGTTACGTCATCAAGTAGGGAGAAACTACTCGATTCAAATAAAGGACTTCCAAAGTCTTAATCTTAGTGCTAAAAGCACAGCAGTCGTTTTTTTTGCCTTGTTCCCACCCGGATCTTTGTCTATATGGTCTAAGTGGTTCTCAAGGAAATAATTGAGAGCTTGGACCGTCTCTTAAACTAAACGCATAAACTATTTACTTTTCTCTAAAAGGAGAAATCATGTCATTTACTGATCTAGGACTCAAAGAGTCTTCACTCAAAGCCATTCAACAAATGGGTTTTGAAACACCGTCTGAAATTCAAGTTCAAGCGATCCCTGTACTTAAAGGGGATGTTGATTTTATTGGCCAGGCACAAACGGGCTCAGGAAAAACTGCAGCTTTTGTCCTCCCACTCCTTGAAAAATTAGATTTTAAATTAAGCGCGATGCAAGCGATTATCCTTGCTCCAACACGAGAATTAGCTAATCAAATTCATGAAGAAATTCAAAAACTCTCGGCATTCGAGCCGATCCGGTCGATGTCTGTTTACGGCGGAACATCTGTTGGTCTTCAAATTAAAGACTACAAAGCGAAAAAGCCGCAAATCGTTGTCGGAACTCCTGGACGAGTGATGGATCTTATTGATCGTGGAGTTTTAAAATTTGATCAGACAAAATTTGTCATTTTAGATGAAGCTGATGAGATGCTCGATATGGGATTTTTTGATGATGTCACAAGCATTATTGATCAAGTTCCAGAAAAAAGAATTTGGATGTTCTCAGCTACAATGCCAGGACCAATTTCTGACCTCGTTAATAGAGAGTTCTCAAATCCGGTAACTGTGAAAGTGACAAAAAAGGTCCTTACGGCTGATTCAGTTGAGCAGAAAGTGGTTGTTGTTCGTCGAGAAAATCAAACAGAAGCTCTCTGTCGTTATATGGATTTCTCAGATGATATGTATGCGATTATTTTTACGAAAACAAAAATTGGAGCTAAAGAGTTAACAGACGAACTCAATGCTCGAGGATATCCTACAGATGCTCTTCACGGAGATATGGATCAAGCCTCTCGTGATATGACGATGAAGAAATTTAAAGAGAAAAAAATCACACTACTTGTTTGTACGGATGTTGCCGCTCGAGGAATTGATGTCAACAATCTAACTCACGTTATTAATTTTGGGCTTCCTCAAGATAACGAATCTTACGTTCACCGTATTGGTCGAACGGGGCGAGGAGGATCAAAAGGTATTTCGCTTTCTATTGTTGAGCCAAGTGAGCAATCTCGAGTCGCTCAAATTGAGAGAATTACGAAAGCAAAAATCGAGAGGATCACTCTTCCAAAAGTACCAGAAATTCGAGATAGAATTCTTGAAAAATCACTCTCTCGATTCAATGATTATGTGTCTCAGTTTAAGGCTGAAGATGTGCCTCAATTTGATTCGTTTCAAGAAAAGTTTTCTTCACTCTCGAAAGAAGATATGGTGAAAGGCCTTTATGGCTTTATGTTTGAGAATACGCTCAAGAGATACCAAAAAGCTCAAGAAATCGATATCGCTGCTCGTCCGCAAGGAGACAGAGGAGTACGTGTTCAGTCTGGTATGCAAAGATTTTTTGTCAATCTTGGAACAATGGATGGTGCGAATCCTGGTGAGCTTTTAAGATTCTTCTCTCATGTTTCTGGTGTGTCAGGAAGAGAGTTTGGACGGATTGAAATTAAAGAGAAGTTTGCTTTTATTGAAGCTCCTTCTGAATTCACAGATACGATCATGAACATCAAAGGTGAAATGTTCGGCCAAAGAAGAGTGAGTATTGAACTTGCGAGTCTTACGCAATCTCCAAGTCGCGGCGGTGGTTACGGACCTCGCTCTGGTGGAGGTGGCGGTTTCCGTGGGGGCAGCCGAAGCTCGAGTGGGGGCAGACCTCGCCGTTACTAAGGTAAAATCTTCTTCTGATTAAACAGTTGTAGCACAATGCTTCCCATGTTAAATTAAGACTATGCCTCAATATGATGTTGAGCAGCTAGTGCTTAAAAATACAGGAAGTATTGTGTTATGAAGACATCTCATGAAGAGTATGAAGAAGTAGAATCTCCCTTCGCTCCCAAATCAGCAGACAAACTTCGTTCGAGAAAAAATGTTTTTAATCGCCCATTCACGGCGGAAACAACAATAGCTCCAACCTATTATGAGCCTCAGAGAAAATCGATTGGTCAACATTCGAACGTTGATCTAATCGAGCATCGCGAAAGCGATCTTCTTAGCACAGAAATTGATTATCTAGACGAGGTAGATGAAGAGAGTGAGGAAGAAGTTCTTCCAGTCAAAAGAATAAAAAAAGACGTTAAAAAATCACCCAAAACAAAATCTAAAGTACTCGTTAAAATTGGTTGGGTTGTTGTGGGACTTCTTACCTTAAGATTAGTTTGCATGGATCGTGGAGTTTGGGATTATTTTGCAACGGAATCTGAGATCAGAGCTAAAAAAGATGAACTTTCTTTAGTTCGTAAAGAAAATAAAGAGATTCAGGCTGAAGTCATCAAAATTCAAAATGATATGTACACCCAAAGGCAGTTAGCGAAAGAACATCTGGGAGTGATTGCTGCCGATGAGTTTCTCATTCTCTTTGCAGGTGAAACGCCAACAGATACTGGATCAGAAAACGTCTCACTTTAATTTTTGTTTTAAGTATTCACTTGTGGATCTTTGAGAGTCTTTGATTTTCAAAAGGTCACCCAATTGAAGTGATTTAGCGATGGTAGAATCATGCTTCATTTCAAGAACATGAAGGCACCAGACAGGCCGTGCTCGAGGGATGAGCTCAGGGTTTGCTTTTCCTTTGTAGTGCTGAAGACGACGTACAATATCTATAATTCGTAAATCCTTATCGAGATAAAAGAGATCTAAATCAAAGTAAGTATCAGGCATCCAAAAATTTCGATAGTCCTCTTCAGTGTAATAAAAGAAAAGTCCTTGGTTTGGAGCGAAGTCACTATCTGCTATCCCAGATAAACCTTTTTGTTGTTCCTCAAGTGTGACAGCAATGGCTGTCTGAATTTCATGTCCTTGAGGTGTGATAAGGATGATTTGGTGCTTTAATTCTTCACTTTGACACGAAGTGAAGAAGAGAAGAGTCAGGAGAATCATCAGTTTTTTCATGAAGTTTACAACCGTTTCGGGTATGATGGTTAAGTTTAAAATTACGTGAGGAGAAGATAAATGTCATCGATAAAAAACTTACCAGGTTCAATGCGAACACACACTTGTGGAGAATTAAGTTCAAAAAATATTGGTGAGAAAGTGACGTTATGTGGCTGGATGAACAAGTATAGAAATCTTGGGAGTCTTCACTTTATTGATCTAAGAGATAAGTATGGTGTTACACAGTTAGGATTCGAGCAGTTTCAAGGCGATATTTCGCTCTTAAGACAGTTTTCATTAGAGTCAGTTCTTAAGTGTACTGGTGTCGTGAAAGCCAGACCTGAGAGTGCAAAAAATCAAGGAATGACGACGGGAGAGATTGAAGTTCAGGTTGAGTCAATTGAGCTTCTCTCTTACGCGGAAGAGGTTCCATTTCTCCCTCATGGACATATCCAGGCAACTGAAGATCTTCGTCTTCGTTACCGTTACTTAGATTTGAGATCAAAAAAACTTCAAGAGATTCTTTCATTAAGATCTGAAGCCACGAAGAAAGCTCGCATGGCCTTGTATGAATTAGGATTTACGGAAGTAGAGACGCCGATCCTTTATAAAACCACACCAGAGGGGGCGAGGGATTATATTGTTCCATCACGTGTTCACCCTGGTAAAGTCTATGCTCTTCCACAGTCACCTCAGACGCTCAAGCAGTTACTTATGATTGCGAATACAGATAAGTACTTTCAGATCTGTCGTTGTTTTAGAGATGAGGATCTTCGAGCTGATCGTCAGCCTGAATTCACTCAGATTGATATTGAAGTTTCATTCCCAACTTTGGAATACATGAAAAATCTTGCGACCCATGTTGTGAGAAACATTTTTGCTCTCCCTCAAGATTTCTCAATGAAGTCAATTTCTTATGATGAGGTTATGAGAGACTATGGATCTGATAAACCTGATGTGCGTTTCGAATTGAAACACATGCTTGTGACTTCATTATTTAAAGACTCTGCTTTCACGACATTCGCAGATGTTTCAAAATCAAATGAGGGAATGATCAAAGCTCTCTTCGTGCCAACTAAAATGGGGGCGTTTGCGAGAAAAGATATTGATGCTTTGACCGAGATCGTAAAACCATACGGCGGTAAAGGTGTTGCATGGTTTAAAGTTGAATCAGGAGCTCTTTCTGGTGGTATTTCGAAGTTTATTGATCAGGCTCTTTATGAAAAACTAAGTTCTCTCTCAGTTGAAAAGGGTGATGGGCTTTGGCTTTTCTGTGCTGATCAAAAAGAAACAATTGCCCATGACTGTGCAGATGCTTTGAGACGTCATTTAGGTAAAACACTTAAACTTTTCAATCCAGATGATTATGCATTCTTATGGGTTTATGACTTCCCACTCTTTGATTATGACTCTGAGGCGAATACTCTTGGAGCAAAACATCACCCGTTCACGAGACCTAAAGATGAAGACATCGATCTTTACTACTCTCAAGACAAGTCGAAAGTGAAAGATGTTAAAGCTTATGCCTATGATATTGTCTGTAATGGTTATGAAATAGGTGGAGGCTCACTGAGAATTTTTGATAATAAACAGCAAAGCCGAATGTTCGAACTTCTTGGACTCACTCCTGAAGAGTGTCAGCATCAGTTTGGCTTTTTCATCGAAGCTCTCAAGTACGGGACTCCTCCACATGCTGGGATGGCCTTTGGGATGGATCGTCTAGTGATGCTACTTGCGAAGACTGATTCAATTCGAGATGTGATTGCTTTTCCTAAAACAGCTTCAGCGACTGATCTTATGGCGAGCTCTCCGTCTGTACCGAATCCTGCTCAAGTGAAGGAGCTAGGTTTTAAATGGCTGGAAAACAACTAAGCTGCTTTACGATTCTCTGATGGTATTGGAGAGTTTTGAGACTCAGAGCTCTCCACGTTTAAAAGTTCAGATTTAAATGTTATGTTTAAGAGTTCTTGATACTTAAAATCTTGTTCTCTGATATGACAGAGTTTTTCTTGAAATTTCGGAATAAAAAAACCTAAGCCATAGAAGTAAAAGTTAGTAAACTCTGCGAGAAATTGAGACTTGCGAAGTTGAGTCGTGTCTTTTCTCATCTTAAAGAGCTTTGATCCTATTGTCATACCGTCACATTTATAGAGAGTAAAATAATGATAAGTCATGTTCGTGATGACAAGAGTCATGAGTGGGAAATCTAAGTTGAATAACTCGATTCTGTGATAATTTAATCCAAGAGATTGAAAGAGAGATGAAGCCTTAAAGATATGGACCTTAACAATTATATTTGTAAGTGCAATGATGATTAAAGAATCAATAAATGAAATAAAAAACTTAGAGCGAAGCTTAGGAGCTTTCTCTACATTAAATAGAGACTTAGTAGGAATTTTTTCTTCAAAAATCGCATGATCTATTAAATTAACTGGTTTCATGAAACCTCTCTCTTAAGACTTATCGGAGAGAGGTCGTGAATAATAAACTAATGTTTTAGAATTTCATTTTGCCAGTCGTGCAGCTTTTTCAGGGCATCGATCGGTGTTAAGTTCATGATATCAAGAGTTTTTAGGTCACTCTCAAGTTGAGTGAGGTGGTCGGGTAGCTCAGGCTCAACCGTCGTAGAAGCTTGAAATAAGCTCAGCTGATGAGACGTATTTTGAGATCCTTGAGTGGATTCAAGTTTTTCCAGTATTTCTTTAGACCGTTTTAAAATCGCTTTTGGTAGACCCGCAAGTTCGGCAACGTGAATCCCAAAACTTTGAGTCGCTCCTTCTTCAATCAGCTCATAGAGAAATTGAACCTTGCCATTTTTTTGGGCTGTCCTTACTGTAAAATTTTTCGCGTGCTCAAGTTCGTTCACGAGATCAATCAGTTCATGATAGTGAGTCGCAAAAAGAGTTATTGCTTTGAGACTTTTAACAAAGTGTTCAACCAGCGCCCAGGCAATTGACACTCCATCATAGGTAGATGTTCCGCGCCCAATCTCATCAAGGATGATGAGAGATTTATCTGTTGCATGCCTTAAAATCTCTGCCGTCTCAGACATCTCAACCATGAATGTTGATTGTCCTTTTGTGATATCATCTGAAGCCCCAAGTCTGGAGAAGAGGTAGTCACAAAGACCAAGTTCTGCACTCTCTGCGGGAACAAAAGATCCGAGCTGCGCTAAAAATTGGATGATCGCTACTTCTCGCATGACCGTCGTTTTACCGGCCATGTTAGGTCCAGTGATGAGGCCGAAGTAGATTTTTTCATCAAGGTGAATGTGGTGTGGGACGAAATGATCTTTGATCTGCGCCTTGATCAGTGGATGCCAAGCTCCTCTGATAGTCATGACTTTTTTGTCATTCACGAGCTTTGGCTTGCTGAATCCCTCTTGTAAAGCAACCCAGGCTAAAGATTGATAAACGTCAATCTGAGCGATTCTCTTGGCGAGATCAAGTATGATAAGAGATTGAGATTCAATCACAGAGATTAATTCATCAAAGATTTTCTTTTCGAGTTTGATGAGTTTATCCTGCGCAGAGGTCACTTCTTTTTCAAATTCCTCAAGCTCACTGGTCACATATCTTTCATTGTTTACAAGAGTCTGTCGACGCTGAAAAGATTTCGGAACTTTGTTGAGGTGTGAGTTTGAAATCTCAATGAAGTAACCAGATATATTATTATATTTTATTTTCAGATTACCAATTCCAGTCTCTTGACGGTATCGGCTTTCGAGTTCCGTTAAACTATGAGCAGCATTTTGTGAGAGTTGAGCTAGTCGGTCTCTTTCGTTGTTTGTTCCCGGGATGATCAAATTGCCTTTCTCGTAGGAAGCTCCGAGCTCAGGTGAGATAAGTTTTTCAATGCGACTTTTTAGGTCGCTTAAATTCTTCTCTGCATTCTCTGAGAAAGGAGTGAAGAATGTTAGGTCATTTCCTTGCCAGAGACGTTGGATATCAAAGTAGACTCCAATTGTTCTAGCCAGATTAAGAAGGTCTCCTGCGACAATTTTTTTCGCCGTGACTTTGGCCATGATCCGATCGAGGTCTCGAACCTCATCGAGACGACTTCTCATTTCAGTTAGGATCGTTTTTTTCTGGATAAGTCGTTCAATCAGCAATTGTCTCTTTTTGATGACTTCCAGGTCTTGAGTTGGGTTTTGGAAAAAAGTTCTAAGGTGCCTCGCTCCCATGGATGACTTTGTTTTATCCATGAAACCAATCAGAGAATTTTCTTCTTTCTCTCTGTTCTTTGGAAAAATTTCGAGTCCAGAGAGTGTCGTGAAGGTGACTTTCATTGAAGCTAAGTTATTCATGAGCCTAAAAGGTCTCAAGTGCGAAATCTTCTCAAGAGATTGAGTTGATGTGACATAATAACTTAGAGCACCGAGAGGATTTAAGATAGCTTCAGCTTGAGCAAGCACTCCATCACGCTCGTAAGTCGGGATGAGTTTCTGAATGTAGTAGTGAGTATTTTTTTTATCAAAGAGATCAGAGCTCAAATAGGTTGTGAGGAGATCAAGTGGTGAAGTTTTCTCTTTAAACTCAGGGGCCGAGTCCCATTGCCCTAGATAGCTCACGAGCTCTCTCGGTCGATACATGTTTAGTTTTTCAATGAGCTCATCGAGAGTCTCAACTTCAAGACCAAAAAAATCACCCGTCGTAAAATCAAGAAGTAGAAGATAGTACTTGTTTTGATATTCGCTCGTACAAGCAATGAATCTGTTTTCCTGAGTTGATGTTTTATCAAGATCAAAAGGCATGCCCGGACTCACAACTTGTGTCACGGCCCTCTTCACAATTCCCTTCGCCTGCTTGGGATCTTCGATTTGCTCACAGATAACAACTTTTTTTCCTAGCCCAGAGATCTTATCAACGTAAGCACTAGCTGCGTGATGAGGGATGCCGGCCATGGGAATAGGATGATCACCAAGTTTGCCACGAACAGTAAGTGAGATGTTAAGAAGTTTTGAGGCTATTTTTGCATCTTCAAAAAACATTTCATAAAAATCGCCCATGCGAAACATGAGGAGAGTATCAGGGTAATTTTTTTTGACCTCATAATATTGCTCCATCATAGGAGTAAGCTTTACTCCAGCTTGAACTAGCTCAATGAGGGTCGGTATGTCTGAAAGTTGTTGATTTTGCATACAAAAAAGCTACAAAAAGAGAGCGAATTAGTCATCTAATTCTTCCTTAATTCAATTCTCTTATGAACTGTTAACTATCTGGAATTCTTTAAATGGGGTAGAATGGTCTTATGAAATATGCCCATCCTAGGTCAATAATAATTATTTTTATCTATCTTATATCTCTCGGAGCAATTGTTCTCTTTTCACTTCAAATGAACCCGATCGATCTTTCAGAAAAGAAGCGTGAAAGACAGCTCGCCCCTGAGTATACGGAGATCATCGATCTGGATTATTTCCATTTAAAAAATGCTGAGCCACTCACTTCTCTATCGTCTCAGAAAATGACATCACTTGAAGATAAAGAGGTTCATTTTCTCCATCCAAAAGGCACGAGAAGATTGAATCATAAGCTCCTTAAATTCATCTCTCAACAGGCGAAATATCTCAAAGAAAAATCAGTCATTTCCCTCTGGGGAGAGGTTCTTTTTGAGACGGATGATTCTAGTTATCGTGCAGAAAAAATGAGGTATTTTTTTGATAAAGATTTATTGCTTGCGCGAGAGAATATCTACTTTCATCATGTTGATGATAAAACAAAGGATGATCTCGTTATCGAATCTCAAAGTATGACAGCTCATCCTAAGAAAAATTATTCTAAATTTCAGACTTCCGTTAAGGGAGTTCTTAGTCGTAGGAAAAAGTTTGAAGGGAAAATGGATTTTAGCTCTGAGGAATTAGAGTTCCTGGGGCCAGAGCATCGGATTAGCCTCAAGAAACTCGTTCACCTAAAGCGTCCAGACCAGAATCTAACTAGTGAAAATGCCGATATCTACTTAGAAAACTTTAATAAAAGCCTCAAGTATTTTGTCTTAAATGACGATGTGAAACTAACAGAGAATTTTGCCTCTCCTGAGGGGGTTATCCAGCGAAAAGCTTTTTCTGAAAAGCTCGAAGGATTTACTCAAGAAGGGAGGGTCGTGTTGTCTGGCGCACCTCGAGTTGAACAGGGCAAAGATATGATTAGAGGTTATCGAATCATACTGAGAGAGAAGATGGAGTTCATTGAAGTTGAAGATGCCATCTCCGAAGTTCAGGTAAAACAAAAAGGTGCGAAGAAGCCATGACGACGAATTTTTTAGCAAGAGATTTACAAAAAACTTATAACGGAAGAACGGTCGTTAAGAATGTAAGTTTGGATGTAAAGCAGGGTGAGGTCGTTGGTTTACTTGGGCCGAACGGAGCAGGTAAAACAACTTCTTTTTATATGATGGTTGGTTTAGTGAAAGCAGACAAGGGTGAGATTAAGCTTGAGTCAGAGGATATTAC
>Ga0255183_1000603_pt1 | contig 13251 bp, 9 predicted proteins | sample Atl_UVDOM_RepB_8_FD_183638 | JGI IMG/M metagenome (GOLD analysis project Ga0255183, IMG submission 183638) | Freshwater microbial communities from Altamaha River, Georgia, United States - Atl_UVDOM_RepB_8d | ecosystem: Environmental > Aquatic > Freshwater > River | place: USA: Georgia | collected...
ACGTACATCTCATTGTTAATGGGTATCGCAGCTCATTTATGTTTCGATTGTACATTAATATTCGATCGTATATTAATGGCCGATTTCGTATTGATATTAACCAAATATTTATTCATAATTATGCCATAAAAAAATTTTTTATATTGTTTTATTGAATTATAATAGTTCTTCTAAGGTTCCACTTGAACGTTCTTTAATGAATTTTTCGTTGAAAACTATTTCATTGTATGCAGTACCAATGTTCATTATTTGACCAAACATCAAGTTACTACTTGGTGATGACATATTATTATGAATGTTGTTGACTGACGCAAATCTCAATGCATTGATTGGATTTTTAAAGGCACTATGAAGAAGTGCATCGTGAGGTTCTCTAATCTTTTGACCTTTTTCTGCAAGGTTAGCTGGATATCCTCTTTCAAACATCACATTAGCTGGAAAGTTATAATTGTTATGTGCTAAACTTAATGTAATAAATGTGTTACTAACCTCTGATATAAATTTATCACGAGATGCTAACATTCCTTGATATTCAAAAGTTTCGACAACATGTGAACAAGAAGTTCTATATTTGTCTACAACATTGATAAGTAACACATCTCTCATGTTAATTCCATTGGTCTGGATGAAGAAGATTTGTTTTTTACCAATTGATCCATCAGGTTTGATAAACGTTTTGTTACGAGACTTAACTTCGACTCCAGAAATACCTGAAAAGTCATTTACAATAAATCCTTTGTTAAACAAAGATCCAAATGTAATAATTTTATCCCATGCACCAATAATCTTTTTACTCTTTTTTGCATCTTGATAATTAAATTCAAATTGACTATTGAAGTACACATGAAGTGTTTCTCCTGATTCTGAATACATGCAATAACACATACCATTTAATTTTGACTCAATACGAGCCGCAAGTTGTATAACTGTAATATTTTTTGACATCATTTTGTGTGTGTCAAGTGTATATCTGAATACAATAGGATATAATCCTTGTTTTTTGATTTCTGAATTTCTAATTTCATCTGAATAAATATGTTTGTCTTCAGGGTAAGTAATACACTCACCAAATTTTTCTGCGAGAAAGTCTAATTTAATAATAAATGTATCAAAATGAATTGTACCAATATAATTAGATAATTCTTCAGCAATAGCTTTGTCTTCCTCATATTTTTCTTTGAGGTAAACATACATTCTTTTTGATGTATCTGGAAGTTTGTCAACAGGTTTAAGTGTCGTTACTTGTTTATAATATTTCAATCCATCACGAGATGTACCACCAGTGGCAGCTGCATGATGCGCATCAATCAAATATTGAGTAAGAGGTGCAGTTAATGTTTGACCAATAATTGTACCAATAGTCTTACCTGGAATATGTAATACATTAATGATCTTACATGAAATGTTAGAACACAATAATTTTATCCATTGAGGTAAACATTTTTCTAAAAACACAGGATTAAAATATAATCTAAGTGCCATTCTAATAGAATTCATTGTTAACCAAGTGGTTTTTAGTAATTCAGTTTTCTTCTTCCTGTGAACCGAATTGATTTTTACATAATGTACTTCATCAATAAATTGATTGACATATTCTATCATTTCATCGTACTCAGCTTGTGTTGGAGTTTCCTCCTTATCACCAGTGACAATGTAAATCATTTGATTCATGTCAAATGGTACTTGTAAATTTTTATTACATTCGTGTGTATAATTAGTTGCCTCCTTACACATTTGAGTCGTAATAAATTGTTTTTTATCCTCTATGATTTTTTCAACCATGGAGTCAGTATGTTTATTTTTCATTTTTGGTGTAAACATTTTTCGTACATCATCATCAGTTTTACCTAAGATAAAATACTCGTTGTTAATAAGAGTACTACTCTCAAAACCATCGTCAGCAATGGCAAATTCAACAATATTTTCACCATAATTTCTTACGGTAAATAATCTATTGTCGACAGTAAGTGATTCAAATACTTTAATACTTTCTCTACCAGTTGACCCAGCTTCACCTACAACTAGACCTTTGGTCAACACGTTACTTCTAGAATTCTTTTCTGCAGTGTACATTGATCTAAATGATATACCTTTTGCATAAGAGTTAGGTATGTATCCACCAACATGTGGATCTTGACTGAATTGTGGTGTCCACAAATCGTATCTCTGATAATCCAAAATTGATGGAATACGTTTTCCATCAATTCTAATTTGACCAAGTGGAGCATAGATATTAAAAATATTATCTAATTTACCCTTAGAACCACTTAAAAATGATATGATAAGTGCATTTTGTTCTGGTGTGCAACCATGAAGAATTGCCCATAAGTATGCACCTTTGGCATTATTATGTATCTTTAATATTTCCTCATTAACATATGTTTTCATATCTTTACCTAATGGTGGTACAATATTATGATTCATAAGTTTGTTATTAAGTTCTGAAAGTTGTGCCATTATCCTACTTTGTGTAAGTGCAATCAACTCATGAGCTTTTGGATCAAGAATTAAATCTTTGTATCCGATTGTAAAACATTCTTGTTCTAAATATCTTCTAGCAATTTGTTGATGTTTATGTAAAACTTCATTAGCTTTTTCACTACTATATTGATCACTAATTTTATGGTATAATGATCCTGGACTGTTTTTAATAACACCTCCACAAACAATACCACTTAATATTTGACCATCTTTAATGATAATCATTTTATCTGACTCATCGAAACGAGTATCATTTTCAGTAGGTTTTTCTCCTTCTTTACGGAAAGTCATAAAACTAGTAATAGTTTTATTTGAGAAGAATGAACTTGGTGCAATGTATTTAATACGAGGCATTACAAGTGACATCACTTCACGACCAGTATATTCTTCTTTTGTTAATTTCTGATTAATCTGAATGTCTCTAACAAGATCCATTACTTGATATCTTGAAAACTTAACAAAATTTCTAGTGATAAGTGCAAATCCGATGACAGAATCTAAGACTTGTCCTAAGATTGATATATTACTACCAGAACTTACTTTACCTTCAAGGTAATTATTATTCATGTTCATAATATAATTGGATTCCATACGTATACCTTCATGACCAATTACAAATCCCATCATAGTATCTCCATCATAATCGGCATTAAACCAATCACATGCAAGTACATTAAATGCTACAGCACTTGTATTGTCACGATGAACAATAATTTTCATACTAGTAGTACATGTTGCAGTCAAAGTTGGAAAACGATGAAATGGTACAGTATCACCATCAATTAAATGACGATGAATAGTATCACCAACTTGTAATCTGTATGTTGAATTTCTAGAATCGTATTTTTTACCATTTCTAGCAGATGTAATTTCATTATAACCTGGATAATTTGGTCCATTGTTAAATACTAATTGCAATCTGTTAAAATTGTATTCTGTAACAGTTTCATCAACTGTTAGAATTTGTGCAAAATGTTTAGGTATTTTTATTGTATCGATTGGACATGAAATGTCACACACGATGACAACTCTAAACACCTTTCCAACATTTTTACCTAATTGAGATTGTCTTGTTAATCCTCTTTTACCTGTTAACTTTTTAAGAACAGCATCATTAGATTCTGTATTAGGTTTAACCTTAACATATTCAATATACTGTCTTATTAAGTTTTCAACTGCATTCATATACGCACCAAATGCATGTGTTTCAGTTTTCCTTGGAATATCTTTTGGTATGTCTTCGTTCGCTTTGATAATTTTTTCAATACCTGCAGTAAGTTGATTACTGTAACTATTTTTATTATCATTGTTAATAAATCTCATGTTAGCTGGTATAATTACCAGTTGACGTGTAAAATAATGTCTTGGATGTGCCTTTACGGGCATACCAAATTTTATCATTTCAGAATCAGGAAGACCTTCAAACAATCGAAGTATTTCATAATTGTACATTGTTTTTTCATAATCATTTCCTTGTACGGATTTATAATATTCACCAGTATGTATGGCTTTGACTTTGATCTTATTTTGATCAGTCGTAGATTTCATTGAATATTGTGGTTGAACTCTTGTAATATTAGCCTTACTCTCATTACAATAATCACAATAAATCTTTTTTTCTTTACCCTGCTTGAGTTTCGTGTTTAATATAACATTAAGTACCTCATCAACAGCCGCAACATTGTGTGGTGAAAATTTATATTCTGGTTTTTCAGGATTCATGATAAACTTGTTACAGTGTACACATATTACCCTAAGAAATTTGTATGCATTTTTTATAAAAATTATATTACATAATGGATATTTAAGTGCATATGAACCATAATGTCCTGGACATTTTCGAATTCCTTGTTCACATGATGCACAATCGTATTTTGAATAAATAGTACCAAGTCTGGCATCATAAATACCATGCGGTTCAGGACCATCTTTCTCGCTAAATTGATTTTTATTTGTAACAATAACAGCGGAATTAGTCTGAATCTCCTTTTCAGAAAGTGGATAAAATTCTATTCCACTAATTCTAGATACAAAGTTTGGTACACTCATTTTATATAATGGGTATTAATTAATATCAAAAAAAAATAACGATAATTTTAGTTGGATTTAACATGTTGGTAACCATCTAATTTATAAACAGGTATCAAATTAAACAACATTTTCAAGTTTTTCTTCAACCTTTATTTCCTTTTTCATTAGACACTTAGCAGATATTATTGCACCAGCAATCATTGATCCACATGTTGATGATATGAAAAATCCTAGTTGACTCATTGATATTCCAGTACTAAATAATGTCAATACATTGAATGTTAGATACATTAAATTTGTTATACAAAATGCGCTTTGTTTTGACATTTCGATGTGTTTTGCTTGCGGATTTAATACTACTGCATTGATCCAAGGGTAAATACTATCACCCGCAAGTGTGACAATGAAAGATTGGGTGAATACATAAATAATAAACCATGAATACTTGAACCAAGTGTCAACATAATAATTTATACCGATTATGTACAATGTTGGTGATGGACCAATTGAGTAAAAACTTGATGAGAAGTAGTCAAAGATAAACCCGAAAACAAGAGCAACAAATAGACACCAACCAATGAGAATACTTAAAGCGACCTTCATGATAGAATTTAATTAATAAATAATCAAAAAAATAATATAACAACATCTAATTATCATGTAAAATGGGTGATAAATTAGAAAAATACTCAAAAAGAATAGAAGGTATACCTATTAAAACAGAAATGATGGCAATAGCTCAAGTTTACAATTTGGGTAAATATGTTGATTTAGAGTTTTTAATGTTAAATAAATCTTACAAGTTAAAGGAAATATCATTTATGTTACAACATGTAGAAGATCCACATCCTTATTTTGTCCATCGAATGGTTGCAAAATGTTTACCTAAAACACTCGTGATTGAAGATGATCTTCATCCAGTATTAATTAAATTTTTAACAGATAATCCTATATATCTTGAAGCAAAAAAAACCAGGATAAGTTTATAAATATAATTTATTTTTTATATGTTAAAATGTGTGAACCAAGTAATGAAATAGATCCAGGTGTTATGTACACTTTTTCAACAACTCCTACAGTAAACCCATATGATGCCACAGTTGTTGATGTAAAAATTGGTAGTGATTTTCGATTTAAACCTTTCTTTGCAGGTAATGGAATATTGATTGATGAGACCACAAATGTTGGTGGCATAACAATTACAGCAACTGGTGCATCATCTGGATATACTTTTTCAACACTACCTGGTGGTGATGCATCGCTAGTTGGATCATTAGTTGGCACTGATTTTAGGTTTAGAGGTCTTAGTGCAGGACAGAATATTGTTTTTGATAACACAAACCCAAACTTTTTACAAATATCTTCATTACCATTTACATACTCAACATTATCTGTTCCGTCTGCAGCAGCCACTGTTGTTGGAACAATGTTAGGTAATGATTTTAGATTTAGACCACTTATTGCAGGAACCGGTATTGGGTTGGATACTTTAACAATTCCAAACGGTATTATTATATCTAATACTATCCCATCTGATACTTTTTCAACGTTACCAGTTGTTGGTGTAACTGCTACTGTAGTGTCAAATAAAGTTTCGAATGATTTCAGATTTAAAGGATTTATTCCTGGTACAAATATTACAATTGATCAAACAACCACACCAAATGCAATAACAATTTCTAGTGCACAATATACATATTCTGATGCAACTGTAACTGGTGTATCAATTCGAGATGTGTTAACTGGTACTGATTTTGGTTTTAAACGTCTTATTGCAGGTTCCAATATTACATTAAGTACCGCAACTCCTGGTGCAGTAACAATTAGTACACCAACTCCACCAGTATATACTTATTCAAGTAATATAGTACCTGGAAGTGATGCAAACATTACAGCTACACAAGTTGGTAATGATTTCAGATTCAAACCACTCAATGCAGGTACTAATACAACAATTGAAGAAACTACTTTGCCTGGTGCAGTAACAATAAATTCCATTCAACCAACATATTCATCAAATGTAGTACCTGGAAGTGATGCAAATATCACTGCTACACAAGTGGGTAACGACTTTAGGTTTAAACCACTTAACGCAGGTACAAATGTTACAATTGAAGAAACGACTTTACCTGGAGCAGTAACAATTAATGCCACTCAAAATATTTATACATACTCAAGTAATATAGTACCTGGAAGTGATGCGGATATCACAGCTGCACAAGTTGGTAATGATTTCAGATTCAAACCACTCAATGCAGGTACCAATACAACAATTGAAGAAACAACTTTACCTGGTGCAGTAACAATTAATGGTCCAACATACGCAAGTAATACAATTGTTGGTACAGTTCCAATAACTGATGCTCAAGTTGGCAATCAATTTAGATTTAAACCATTGAGTGCTGGTAATAATGTCACACTTGATGCTGTGACAACTCCTGGAGCAGTTATCATTAGTACACCAACTCCACCAGTATACACTTATTCAAGTAATGTGGTTGCTGGAAGTGACGCGGATATCACTGCTACACAAGTAGGTAATGACTTTAGATTTAAACCACTTAATGCAGGTGTCAACACAACAATTGAAGAAACAACTTTACCTGGTGCAGTAACAATTAATGGTCCAACATACGCAAGTAATGTAATTGTTGGTAGTGATGCAAATATCACTGCTACACAGGTTGGTAACCAATTTAGATTTAAACCGCTAAATGGTGGTACAAATGTTACTGTAGAAGAAACCACTTTACCTGGTGCAATTACATTTAATGGTCCAACATATTCATCAAATGTTGTTGCAGGATCTGATGCTAATATTACCGCTACACAGGTTGGTAACGATTTCCGTTTCAAGCCACTTAATGCAGGTGTTAACACAACAATTGAAGAAACCACTTTACCCGGTGCAATTACATTTAATGGTCCAACATATTCATCAAATGTTGTCGCAGGATCTGATGCGAATATCACTGCTACACAAGTAGGTAACGACTTTAGATTTAAGCCACTTAATGCAGGTACAAATGTTACAATTGAAGAAACAACTTTACCTGGTGCAATTACAATCAATTCTGCAAATCCACCAGTGTACACTTACTCATCAAATGTTGTTGCAGGATCCGATGCAAACATTACTGCAGCACAAGTTGGTAACGATTTCCGTTTTAAACCACTTAATGCGGGTACAAATATTACAATTGAAGAAACAACTTTACCCGGTGCAGTAACAATTAATGCAACTTTAGCGACTGTAAGTATTCCGCAAAATAATATATTATATGTTGATACACAATTTGGTAATAATGCAACCGCGCAAAGAGAATCATTAAATCTTGCATTCCAAACTATTTCAGCTGCATTGAGTTCTGCATTGGCTGGTGATACAATTTACGTGTTACCTGGATCATATACAGGCATCAGTATTACACCAACTATTAGTATTAATATGTACCTTTCAAGTGGAGTAACAATTACTGGTAGTGCTGGAGTTAACGTATTTACAATTAATAGTGGAATAACCTTTGAATTATTTGGTGATGGAATTGTTAACAACAATCTTTTAGCAACTGTTGCTGGATCTGCTGTATTAACTGCAAGATCATTAAGTGGTACAGTTACTGTTACAGGTAGTTTAGTGATGAAAGCTATCAGTTATACAAGTGCACTTATTAATATGAACACAACTGCAACAAGTATTCTTATGAATGTTGATATCATAAATGCAACTGGAAGATTATTAATATCACAAACTGGAACTGCCGTAAGTAATTTCACATGTTATGCACAAAATATTACATGTCAAACATTATTCACATATACAGGTCCATCATCAAACATAAGATTTATTGCAAATAATATCACATGTACCAGTACAACTACTAGTGACACACCATGTATTTTAGCAGATAATTCTGCAAGTACAACAGCACAAAGTTTATGTTATGCAGAAGTCATAGCTAATTCATTTATTGTAAACAATTCTGATGTGGTCCGTGTGTCATCTTCTAATAAATCAATACTAAATAACATTGCACCTCTTATGTTATTTAAAGTTGCAAATTTAACAATAAACTCATCCTTAGGTGGCACACTTTTTAATGGTAATGGATCTACTGCAACTACAATTGGAAAAATACAAATTGAATGTGGAAAAATAGCTTTTGTTGGTAGCACAGCAAATGGTCCAGGATTGTTTAGTAATAATGTATGTGGTAATGTTGGGTATTTAAGTTTACCTACAAATACATCAGTCCCAAATGGGGTATTTATTTCTAATATAACAAGTGGATCGTCATCAGTTACATCTATTAATATTGGGTATGCTAGAATTCATGGGTTTTTTAATGGAGGAACGTTTGTGTTTGATACAGTATCATCAAATGGTCAAATTGTTATTCTTAGGAACACCACTATTACAGCAAAATCGATGACTATATCTAATAACACTGATGAATTTATACAAAATTCATCAGGAAACACAGTTAATTTGAATGTTATGACACTTAATATTCCAACACCTACAGCAACATCAATAATTAATGATGGAATATTAAAAATAACTGCTGGAACAATTGTATCAAATAATACTGCAATTGTTCAAACTAATAATGCAGGGTCAACATACATAACGGCTGATTCAATTACGGGAATGATATTTGCTGGTACTGCGGCAACATCAATATTGTTCCTAAATGTTAGGTCATGGTTACTTGGAGGTACATCAACTGCTCTATCTGGTCTTGGTCCTGTAAATGCAGATATAGGAACAGTCACAATTACAGAAAATGTGTTTGATACTGCAACCGATGTTGTCATGAAAATTGGTATATTTAATATTACAAGTACTACAGCTACAGGAACAATTATAACAAATGGCAGCTCTAAAATATATAGCATTGGTAGATTAAATTATAATGTAACAGCATCAAGATCATTTTATTCTCTCAGTAGAACAAATATGACAATAGATTATTTAAATATTACAAATGCAAGTAATGCTTCATATATGTTTCTTAGTTCAGCTGGTGCAACATTTGATGAAACATTTACATTTAAAACTGTTAAAATGGCATCTGCAACTAGTAACGCATTATTTTTCCGTAAGACGTCTGGGGGCAACACCGTTATTACTGTCGAAAACATGTTTAATGATGTTACTACAAATTTTTCACGATTATTTGAAAATCAATCAGCATTAGGAAGGATGTATTTAAATATTATATATGCAAGAATTGATTCTGAATTATTAAGATGTGATACTGGTGGACACATAACATATTTACATTGTGGTCGAGTTGAGTGCACAACATCAAACAATTTAATATCAAATTCCGTTGCAGGTACACTTGAATTTGGTGGAAATATGAAAACTGCTGGCAATCATATATTAAGTAATGCATCTAATGCATTGGTAACTGTTGTTACCCCAAGTAAGTTTGTATCAGGTAATAATTGCATATTATCAGTACCATTGATTACTGTATTCTTTGCACCAACAGTATCTAAAAACGGTGTTAATATTCTACAGGTATCAGCTGTACCACTTGGAAATTTAACAGTTGCAGCTGCAATGAATTAAATAAAAAAAAATAATTAGTGAATTATACTTGCGGAGTACGTTTCTTATATTTTTTATATGCAAACACACCTAATACAGCCAATACTGTTAACAGAATAAATATAATTATTATAAAAATATAGTATTTTGTATATGATGGATTGGTACCTGGTTGAAGTACGTATTTATCGCCATTGAGTTGTGTAAATGTACCGTTTGATTTACCACTAAGTTTAACAAAGTAAGCTGGAGTAAACGAAATATAAATAGATGGTGAAATTGCGTTACTATAACTACTAGTATTTGGCCCAAGTAATTGAGAAATTCCATTACCATCAATTTTTCCATTTGCATCATTAACGATTGTTAAATACCCCTTGTAATCTTTTGCAATTTTATATCCATCAAGGTTGACACTTCCAGTACTATTTGCTAATACAAGTGAATCACCTCTGTTTATTGTTAATCCATAATCATTTCCAGTATTCAATGTTGCTAATTGTTTACCAGCTAAAGTAACTGTAACCAAATCTGATGATTGATTTTCTAGGTATAAATTTGTCATTTTGTTGGTAGATAAAAAATATTAATTTATTTAAATCATTGAGAATATACATTTTGAGTATGTTTGAACGTAATAAAATTTGTTATTAGGAAATAATTCACATAATCGTTGTCTATAAATTTCACACTCACATGATAAATTTGAAACTCTAGGAATTATAAATCCTTCAGCTCTTACTAAATGTTTAATTCTGTTAGTTCTGTTTTCAATTACGCAAATTGATTGTTGTACTTCTTTATGAATTTCTTCCATTGGAAATATATTATAAAAAATTCAATTTTATTGTTTCTCAATTTTTATTTCGATAGTCAATTTTGATCCTTTTTTAGTCTCTTTACACTCAAATTTATAACCATTCAAGATTGATTTAAGACTATTATTTAATATTTGACATGGATGTGGTTCGTAATATGACTTGCTGTATTCCTCAATAATTCGTTTAATAGTTGGAGTAATCATAAAATTAATAGACAAAAAATCATTTTTTTTTTTGATTATTTTTCTCTAAATTTTCCAACATGGTAGTAATAATCAAAAACGGTCAAGTATATGATAAAAATATATATGGCCGTCTTAAATTATTAACCGTATATGGTGTATGGTCATATAATAATGGCATACTAGCGGTATTAGCTGGAGACAAAATATTAGTTCAAGATGATAAATCTCGAACAATAGAGGTGCCATTAGGCTGGAATAATGAAGGTTGGATAATGTCTGTATGGGCGGATGAAGAGACAACACTATATGTAGACAAAATGGGTACAGTGCATGTATATGACAATCGTTATGGAGGAATACATAGGTTTGAAGAAGTTATAAAAGAAAAAGATGTTACATTAAATATGTTAAACAATTTACATATTGATGTTTCAGAAGATCACCAAGTTGCGTTTTCATATGATAAAAAAGCATACAAGGCTACATTTTTAATGAATATAACATGTGGTAATCGCATTCTAGAAATTATGCCCGATACAAAACAAATAACATGTGAAAAAGATTATCAAAAATTTATGGGTAATTATTGCGCAGTGATAGAACATAATGGTACTTACATGAATTTCCGGGACGAACATCCAAACCATTTATTCTCATTGAAGTATGGAATTTACAATTCCAAGAGAGTGATGTTAGATGAATATGGATATATCGAATTAGATGATGATGAACATCCTTACTTTGAAAGCGAAGATGTAGTCAACAAAGGTAGAATAAATAAAACAAAACCAGCAAGAAAATAATTTTTTTTTTGATTAATATACTGTTAATTTCCAATGGCATTAATAATAAGTAATGATAAAATATTGATTAAATACAGTGATGATAAATATCAAGAACTTTGTCCTTATTTATATGCTCCAAGACATATTCAATACAATAGTAGTGATAAAATATTAACTGAATTATATGATGAAATAGTAACTGTTTATTTTTGTGATGAAAAAATAATTCCTCACATTCGTTTCCGTATTCATTGTTCTGGACATACAATATCTTTGTGGTCAAATTATTGGTTCACATTACATGTTTATGAAGTATACAAAGAAGATTGTTGGGTTGGTTATATAGAAGCAATAAGTCATCGAACTAAATTGTCAGATCGTAAAAAAATAGATGTTACAGATTTTGAACGTCATATGTTTAACGAAACACAAGTATTTATATCAGAAAATGTTGATTATCATGTTGGATTTACAATTAATAATAAATTGTATAAAATTCGGTTTACTGAAACTCCCAGCCTTGGTCTTGTTACACTAAAATATGAAATAGTTGATTTAACCAATATAAATGATTTTGAAAATCATTCCTTGCTTTACCAAACAAATATAGAGTTTAATGGAATGTATATGTCAATGTATAATTGTGATGTAAACAAAATACAAAAACATTTTTCATTAAAATGTGTACTTTACGACTCTAAAATTGCTTTATTAACGGAAGAAGGTCCAATTATTTTGAAAAATAATGAACGATCATACTTTGATGAAGATGTTAACATTCCCGAACTAATCAGAACAAAACCAGCAAGAAAATAATTTTTTTTGATATATTTGAAGATTAATTTTACTGATGGCAGCAATAATTAAAGATAATCAAGTATTCATAAAATACAATGGCAGAAATATACCAGTAAATGCACCAGAAGGCACCCTAACATGGAATTTTACTTACAATGAAATATGGTTTGCAATTGAAGATAGAATTATAGTAAAATCATTTAGTGGTGATATAAAACAAGAAATTATGATGAATAATGTTGGTATAGTATCTATCGTTGTTATTATATGCGCTTATTGGAGATCAAACCATACATACATTATACGATTTTTTGAAGATAAAATTATTACTAGTACACGTGCCAATGAAGATAAAATTATTACTAGTACACATATCAATGAAGAAACAATAATACAACATACAATTGGTAAGCAATTACTTAACATAATAAACATAGATGTAGAAACATCTAATCCATATAAAATATCATTTGTGTTAGGTGATACAAAATATTGCCTAGATCTTGGTAAATTTAACGAAGAAAAAATATGTCTTGATGAAAATTACAAATTATTATGGGAAAATGATTTTGGTTTTAAATTTTATCGGG
>Ga0255183_1000605_pt1 | contig 13193 bp, 14 predicted proteins | sample Atl_UVDOM_RepB_8_FD_183638 | JGI IMG/M metagenome (GOLD analysis project Ga0255183, IMG submission 183638) | Freshwater microbial communities from Altamaha River, Georgia, United States - Atl_UVDOM_RepB_8d | ecosystem: Environmental > Aquatic > Freshwater > River | place: USA: Georgia...
GGCGTCAGCCCGGTGGCAGCGCTTCGCTACCCCAGCCGGCCATTTGCGCGTATCGGCTCCAGACAAATGACTCCCCTGGATCTGTCTTTCTGTCAGGAGCGATATGACAATGCCCGCGGACAGCTTGAAGGGGATATTTGGCTCTCAAGCTGGCAGTGAGCTTGGCTAGTGCGTCATATTGCCGCCTGGTGTAGGGGACATGATCCGTCCCCTCCAGCTCAATGCCGATTGAAAAATCATTGCATTGTTCCCGGCCTTGAAACAATGACACGCCTGCATGCCAGGCCCGTTCGTTGCAGGATACAAACTGCGTCACCTGCCCTGACCGGGTGATCAGAAAGTGAGCAGACACTTTCAGGCCGGCCAAGCATTCGAACCAGGGGTGGGCTTTCAGGTCAATCTGGTTGAGAAACAGATCACGGACGTAGGATGTGCCAAACTCACCTGGTGGCAGGCTGATGTTATGGATCACCAGCAGCGTGATGTCGGATGGATCCGGTCTTTCGTTGAAGTTTGGCGAAGGACAGCGCCGAACGCTGGGTTCCGGGTAGAGCCAGCCATCTTTGCCGATTTTCATAGTCGATCGCGAACACCCAGCCTGGCATGCTCTTGGGAGCACCAGGTATGTCCCTCTATCTGCATGGCCTCCGATTGCGGCATGTGTATCCCGCAATGCTCACACCTGACCATGCTCTCAGACGCGACAGAGTGAGCCTGTTGTCCGGCAGTGGATTTGTGTTTATTCAATGACCTTGATACTGAGCGGTGAGCAATGATGCGGGCGGCCAGCAGTGCAACCAAAATGACAATGGCCCAGAGTAGATACTTGCCCATCGAACCTAGCTCCTTTGCAGGATGACTTCAATCACAAATCGGCTTCCTGTGTAGGAGAGCACGATAAAGGCAAAACCAACCAAGGTATAGCGCAGTGCGATCCGTCCACGCCATCCCCTGAAATGCCTCCCCACTAGGAGCGCCCCAAAGGTCACCCAGGAAAGCAAAGTGAAAATGGTTTTGTGATCAAAGGGAAGCCACTTGCCCATCAGATCCAAGGCGATCATCGAGCCCGTCACCACGGCCAGACCAAGGGCAACAAATGCTACCCAGACCACCCTGAACAACAAGTGTTCCTGAGCCAGCAGGGGTGGCTGTGCATCCAGCATGCGCCCAATCGCCAGTCGAATCTGGGAGCGCTCAGCAATCGATTCGCGCGGGTGATGCAGCCTGCGATCCAGCGTCGCCATCAAAATCGCCTGGAGAGCTGCGATGGTGACCAGTCCATATGCGCAAAGCGCAATCAGCAGGTGAATGCGCACGGCTGGCTCGGCAGCATGAGCCACAATCTGCGCGGTAGGGAAAAGTGCTGCCAGCAGTGCGGTAAACGCACCGGCTGGCAATAGCAAGAGCAGCAGGCCATCGGCGGGGAGCACCAGGCTCTCTACCCAGAACACGACGATGCCAAGCCATACAGCCGCTGACATGGCGATTGCCCAGTTCAGGTGCAACTGCTGGTCTGAGATGATCAGGTCGTGCAGCCCAAGACCGTGAAGCACGAGGGCAATCAGCACGCCAACCCTGATCAGCTTGCCAGAAGAATGAATGGGCTTGCCGCTGGAGAGGGCACGCCAAAGAAAGATAGCCAGGCCCAAATATGACAAAGCGGCCAGAGCGTGAAATACAATGCCTGTTGACATCCTTCTAGTGTAAGCGAATCTGCTGCCATGCTTGAAAACCTGACCCAACGCCTGTCCCGTGTCGTCAAAACGATCAAGGGAGAGGCGCGCCTGACCGAATCCAACACGCAGGAGATGCTTCGCGAGGTCAGGCTGGCCTTGCTCGAGGCTGACGTCTCCTTGCCAGTGGTCAGAGACTTTGTGGCGCGTGTCAAGGAAAAGGCGCTTGGCGAGGAAGTGGTGGGAAGCCTCACGCCGGGTCAGGCCCTTGTGGGCGTGGTGCACAAGGAGCTGACTGCCCTGATGGGGGGCGACCTTGGTCCCGAAGCCGGCGAGCTCTCTTTGGCCACGCAGCCACCCGCGATCATCCTGATGGCTGGCTTGCAGGGTGCGGGCAAAACGACCACAACCGGCAAGCTCGCGCGCTGGCTGGCTGAAGGGGGGCATGTCCAGCACGGCCGTAAGACCGGCAAGAAAAAGGTTGCTGTTGTCTCGGCCGACGTCTATCGTCCGGCTGCCATCGAGCAGCTCAAGACCGTTGCCGCCCAGGTTGGTGTGGAGTGGATCGCATCTGATCCCACCCAAAAACCCGAAGATATTGCCCGCGCAGCGGTGGACCACGCGCGACGCCATCATTTCGATGTTCTCATTGTCGACACGGCTGGCCGCCTGGGCATTGACGAAGCCATGATGCGAGAGATTCGCGCCTTGCATGACTTGCTCAAGCCGATTGAGACCTTGTTTGTGGTGGATGCCATGCAGGGGCAGGATGCTGTCAATACGGCACGTGCGTTTGGCGAGGCCTTGCCGTTGACAGGGGTGGTGCTAACCAAGCTAGATGGTGATGCGCGGGGCGGTGCAGCCCTGTCCGTCAGACATGTCACGGGCAAGCCCCTCAAGTTTGTTGGTGTATCAGAAAAGCTGGATGGCCTGGAGCCGTTTTATCCAGAGCGCATGGCGCAGCGCGTGCTTGGCATGGGCGACATCGTGTCGCTGGTTGAGCAGGCTCAGAAAAACATTGACGTGGCGGAGGCGCAAAAGCTTGCTGCCAAGATCAAGTCGGGTGACAAGTTTGACTTGAACGATTTTCGGGATCAACTGCAGCAGGTCAAGAAAATGGGCGATATGGGTTCCCTGCTTGAAAAATTGCCGGCTCAGTTTGCCCAGGCGGCTGGCCAGATTCAGAGTGGCCAGGCGGAAAAGCAACTCAAGCGCACCGAGGGTATCCTGAACTCCATGACCCCGCTTGAGCGGGCCAAGCCCGAGCTGCTCAAGGCCTCGCGCAAGCGTCGCATCGCAGCAGGAGCAGGGGTGCCAGTGCAGGAAGTCAACCGACTGCTCAACCAGTTTGAGCAGATGCAAGGCATGATGAAGCAAATGAAAAAGGGTGGCATGGCCAAGATGATGCGCGCCATGGGTGGATTGAAGGGTCTCGGCAAGTTTGGCGGGATGCGCTAGGCTTGCCAGTCACTCACTGACTCAGTCACATCATCGCCCGACTGCGATCGCAATGGCTGGATCTGGAAAATGGTCAGGGACCTTTTGTAAAGATCAGGTCCCACACGCCATGCCCCAGTTTCAAGCCACGCGTTTCAAATTTGGTTTGGGGGCGATAGTCAGGCCGGGGTGCAAAGCCATCAGTCGTATTGCGCAGCGTGGGCTCGCCACGAAGCACGTCCAGCATTTGGTGGGCGTAGTGCTCCCAGTCTGTGGCGAGGTGCATGTAGGCGCCAGGCGCCAGTCTGCTGGCCAGCAGGGAGACAAATGTGGGCTGAATCAGCCTGCGCTTGTGATGACGCTTCTTGGGCCAGGGGTCGGGGAAATAAATGTGCACGCCAGATAGGCTGTCGGGCGCAATCATGTCTCGCAGAACCTCGAACGCATCATGCTGAATGATGCGCACGTTGGTCAGGCCAGAATGATCGATTCGGTTGAGGAGTGATCCCACCCCTGCGTTGAAGACCTCCACACCTAAAAACAGGTCCTCGGGACGCGCTTGAGCGATCTTTTCTGTGGTTTCGCCCATGCCAAAACCAATTTCCAGGATAAGCGGCCCATTTCGTCCGAATAACGACTCAATGTTCAGCAAGCGCTTCTCGTAGGGAACCGACCACTGTCCCATGAGACGCTCCAGGGCATCTCTTTGACCCTGGGTGATGTGTCCGCGACGATGAACAAAGCTGCGGATATGAGGCCGATCCATTGCGTCTTTGGCAGGATCGGTAGATACCTGCTCCATTCAGCCCCCGCCAACTGCAACAACGATTTCGATCTGGTCGCCTGGTGTAACTGGCGTGCCGGCATAGCTGCTTTTAGGCACAATTTCGCCGTTGCGCTCGACCGCGATGCGCTTGCCCGTATAGCCCAGTGACTCAACGAGTCCGGCCACGGTGCTGACACCAGATAGTGTCTTGGTCTGACCGTTTAGTGTGATTTCCATGGAGAATGATTGTAAACGCTGTCGATTGCCGTTGGATCACTGGCTATAATGGCTCTCATTAGCAGCATGTGTCGCGCGGGTGTAGTTCAATGGTAGAACGGCGGCTTCCCAAGCCTCAAGCGTGGGTTCGATTCCCATCACCCGCTCCACTTCCCTGTGGATCCTCCAACATCTCATGCCATTGGTCTCCCGCCATCCCTTCCTTTCCAGGCTGACACGTATCTTTCCCGTCAATATCTGGATGGCATTGTCTCTGGTGTTGGTTGCCTTGCTGCTTGCGCATCCTGTGTTCAGCAGGATCATGAAAAACGAACACCTCAACTGGTTTTCCCAGGATAGCTGGCGTCAGACCATTCAGATGATCGGCTTGCTTGAGTTGCCACGATTGATTCTGGGATGTGGCCTGCTGGTGATGTCGCTTGGCTTGTTGCTTCGCGCCCGCGTAGCCTGGATGTTTTCCCTCATTCTGTTGGTACCGGTCATCGTCATCGCTTTCCGCAGCCATTACGGCCATAATTTGTTCGCCGTGTTTGCACTGATCGTGATGGTCCTGCTGTTTTTGAACTGGCGCAGCTTCAACCAGTCCAGCTTGGCTGCTAGCACGATGTTCACGATCGTCAGTGTGCTGACCCTGATGAACTATGCCGTGTTGGGGGCCCTGTATCTTGGCACTGAGTTCGATCCCAAGATTCATGACCTCGTCTCCGCAATCTATTTTTCCGTTGTCACCATGACGACGGTAGGCTATGGCGACATTGTTCCGGTCACACCCCAAGCCCGGATGTTTGTCATCTCGATTGTGATCCTGGGCATTTCGGTCTTTGCCACCTCCATCAGCGCCGTGCTGGGGCCGGTGATTGGCGGAAACATCAAGCGCTTCATTCAAAAAAGGTACGCCATGGCGATACGTAAAAATCACTACATTATCTGCGGTGAAACTCAACTCGCTGTTCAGGTCTACGAGGGCATGAAAAAGCGCGGCAATGCAGTGACTGTCGTGGTGAAGGACATCCAAAAACATCCGTTTCCCAAGGATGCTGACTTGGTCCAGGGGGATGCGACTGACTACGAGGTGCTTGCCGAGGCTGGGATGCTGCAAGCGCATTGTGTGTTGGCCCTGCAGGATGATGACTCGCAAAATGCATTCATCGTCTTGTCCGTCAAAGAGTGCGGTCAGCCTGAGATCAAGACGGTAGCCGTGATGAATTCCGCCATTCACATGGCCAAAATGCAGAAGGTCAATCCCGATATTCTGTTTCCCCTGCAAGTCCTTGGTGGGGAACTGCTGAGTCGCACGTTGAGCGGGGAGTCGTTGGATGCCTCGCTCTTGAATGATTTGTTCATCAAGCCTTGAAAGCATGTCAACCATTAACACCATCACCAATATTGCTGCTTATCGTTTTGTCTCCCTGGATCAGCTCGAGGCCAGAAAGGAAGCGTTTCTCGGGATTGTTTCTTCGCTTGACCTGCGAGGAACGATTTTATTGACGCCGGAGGGAATCAATCTTTTTCTGGCTGGTACGGAACGCCAGATTGCGGATTTTTTGGCTTGGTTGACGGCAGATCCAGCTTTTGCAGGCATTGAGGTCAAATACAGCTACTCGGATGAGGTGCCGTTCAAGCGCATGAAGGTCAAGATCAAGCGCGAAATCATACGCATGAATCACCCAACCATTCGCCCTGAGGCTGGTCGCGCTCCATCCGTAGATGCCAAGACTGCAGCTCGCTGGATTAGCCAGGGCAAGGACGACATGGGCAGGCCCGTTGTGTTTCTTGACACCAGAAATGACTTTGAGGTGCAGGCAGGAACATTCTCTGGCGCAATCAACTGGCACTTGTCCAAGTTCACCGAATTCCCCGATGCGGTGCGTGCCAACAAGGATATGTTTCAAGGGAAAACCGTTGTCAGCTTCTGTACGGGGGGCATTCGCTGCGAAAAGGCTGCCATCCTCATGGAAGAGGAGGGCATCGATCACGTCTACCAGCTGGAGGGTGGCATCCTGAAGTATTTCGAGGAAACAGGTGGCGTGGGATACGAGGGTACCTGCTTTGTGTTTGATGAGCGCGAAACCCTGGATCCTGGGTTGCATCCCGCGCCACTGCAAGCTTGAGAGGTTTCAACACGCCACACCGTCAGGGTGGCTCGGTCAGTTCCTCAGCAGATCCAGCCCGTCAAGTCAGGCATGACCAGACCTCACGGACACGGAGGTCTCTATCGTACGCGCATTCCTGGCTGTGCACCCGAGGCAGGATCCAGCAGGTAAATGCCGGGATCCATCTTGTCGTCGGCATGGCTGGCAGCCAGCACCATGCCCTCAGACACACCGAATTTCATCTTGCGGGGGGCCAGGTTGGCCACCATCACAGTGAGCTTCCCAACCAGGTCTTGAGGTTGGTAGGCAGACTTGATCCCTGAAAACACATTGCGATGCCGACCTTCGCCAACATCCAGTGTCAGCCGCAGCAGCTTGTCCGACCCCTCGACATGCTCGCAGTTCACGATCTTGGCGATCCGCAGGTCGATCTTGGTGAAATCCTGAATCGTGATTGTCTCAGCAATTTCCTCTCCGCCTGGGGTTGGCTTGGCTGGCTCTGGAGCTGCGGGCGGCTCAAACAAGGCATCCAGCATCGTGGGCTCAACTCGCTGCATCAGGTGCTTGAATGGCTGAATCGTCTGTGGCAGATCTGCTGCATCACTCCAGTTAAAGTCACGGTCCAGCCCAAACAGCTCCCTGGCTACACGCGATGATAGTGCGGGCAAAACAGGTGCGAGCATGACGGTCATGGCCTTGAATCCTGCCAATGCGCGTGAGCAGATGTCCTGCAGCCTGGCTTTTTGACTGTCATCACCGCCAGCCACTGCCTTGGCAATCACCCACGGCTGCTCAGTGTCAAAGCCTTGGTTGATCTCATCGGCATAGGACATGATGTCACGAATGGCACGACCGTATTCCCTGGCCTCAAACAGTCCGTAAACATCTTGTGCGGCTGCTTTCCACTCGGATTGCAGAACACCCTTGTCACCCTGGTACTGAAGCTTGCCATCAAAATATTTGCTGATGAAGTTGGCTGCGCGACTGGCGATATTGACATACTTGCCCACCAGATCGCTGTTGACTCTGGCGATGAAATCCTCTGGGTTGAAATCAACGTCTTCGACCTTGGCGTTGAGTTTGGCGCAGATGTAGTAGCGCAACCACTCCGGGTTCATGCCAATCTCGAGGTAGCGAAGTGGCGAGATGCCGGTGCCGCGGCTTTTGGACATTTTTTCACCGCTGACGGTGATGAAACCGTGGACGTTCAACTGGTCAGGTGTTTTGCGACCCGAGAACTTGAGGGTGGCTGGCCAGAAGAGGGCATGGAAATAAACAATGTCCTTGCCGATGAAGTGAACCTGCTCGGTGTTGCCGTCAGGATCGACAAGCGCATCGTAATCCAATCCGATTGTCTTGCAGTAGGCCTTGAGCGATGCCAGGTAACCCACCGGGGCATCGAGCCAGACATAAAAGTACTTGCCGGGTGCATCCGGGATTTCGATTCCGAAGTAGGGTGCATCGCGCGAAATGTCCCAGTCCCCGAGCTTGGCTTCACTTTGGCCGTCACCCAACCACTCGCGGGTTTTAGCCAATACCTCAGGCTGGAGGTGAGGGATGCCAGCAGCGTTTTTGCCCGTTGTCCAGTCCTGTAAAAAGGCCACACATCTTGGATCAGAGAGCTTGAAAAAGAAGTGGTCCGAGGTCTTGAGAACCGGCCGGGTATTGGTCAGCGTGGAATAGGGGTCGATCAGGTCGGTGGGGGCGTAAACCGCGCCACATACCTCACACGAGTCGCCGTATTGGTCTTTGGCATGGCACTTGGGGCACTCACCCTTGATGTAGCGGTCCGGCAGGAACATGCCTTTGACCGGGTCAAAAAACTGCTCAATCGATCGTGTTTCGATCAGACCTTCGGCACGCAACTTGCGATAGATGTCTTGGGAGAGCTCATGGTTTTCGACAGCGTCTGTCGAATGCCAGTGGTCAAACGCGATGTGAAAACCGTTGAGGTATCGAGGACGCTCGGCAGCATACCGCGCCACCAGGGCCTGGGGCGTGATGCCCTCGGCCTCTGCCTTGAGCATGATGGGGGCCCCATGGGTGTCGTCTGCACCGACAAAATGCACAGTGTGGCCAGCCATCCGCATGGAACGCACCCAGATGTCGGCCTGGATGTACTCCATGATGTGGCCGATATGAAAGGAGCCATTGGCATAGGGTAGGGCGGTCGTGACAAAGAGGGTGCGGGACATGGAGGAGGCCAGGTGGGAGCAAAGCCTGTCATTTTAATTCACTCGGTGAAAGGCGTTGGGTTTGGGGAGTTGCCGGCAGCGCGTTTGGAACCCCGGATAAAGATGACAACTGCTGTTGTTTAGCCAGGAAAGCCAAACAGGGATGCGCCCAATACGAGCCCGGCACCGCAAACCAGTGCCCAGATCGGATTGACACGGGTCAGGACAATGATGGCAGCCGAGATGATCGTCACCAGTACATACAGCCAGTGATGCGCCGCAGCCTGAGCCATGTCCAGGCCCGCGGCGATGATCAACCCGACTGCCAGGGGAACCAGCGCATCCTGAGCCAGCTTGAAACCCTTGCTGCCAGATAGCTTGATGGCCAGCTTGCCCACGATGTAGGCGAGTGTGCAGGCAGGCAGCAGCATGGCCAGGGTGGCGACGATGAGGCCTGGCAAAGCCGCCATTTGCCAGCCAATCAGGCTGACAATCAGAATGTTGGGGCCAGGGGTGATTTGGGTGATGGCGTAGAGTTGCATGAAGGTTGCATCATCCATCCAGGCCAGTCGATCCACGATTTCCTGTCTCATGGCAGGAACCACAGCATTGACACCGCCAATCGCTATCAGGGAGATGATGGCAAAGGATTTTGCCAGCTGCAACAGGATGGCGGCCTCATTCACGCAGTCTGCCCCACCATGTTCAACGTTTGCGTCATGAACGGCGACCCATTGCGGTGAGCAGCAGTGCGATGGGAACCAGCAGGGCAACAACGTGCAGCATGGGCAGGCCCCAAATCGCAATGCCCGTCACGGCAAGCACCACTGTCACCCAGCCAGTCCAGCCAGGATGAATTCGCCAGGCCATTTTCAGACCGGTACCAATGACCATGCCAGCTGCTGCGGCACCCGCCCCGTTCAGGGTCAGGCTGACAATGGGGTGTTCTGAAAAGTGGTTGTAGAGGGCAGCCAGGATCATGACGATCAACAGCGGCATGATCATGAGTCCTGCCACACCGGCGACCGAGCCTTTTAGACCTTGAAATCGGTCACCGATCATCACAGCCGCATTGATGGTGTTGGCACCGGGCAGCACTTGGCCCATGCCAAGAACCGTGGCGTACTCTTTCTCGGAAAGCCACTGATACTGCTCCACAATCACATGACGTGCTATGGGTGCAATGCCGCCAAACCCCAGCAATCCAATGGTGGCAAACCCGCGAAACAGCTCACCCAGGCTGATATGTCTGGTGCTCATCGGAGATGCGGGTCAGCGGATTTCCCTTGCCTCAATGTCCGTGACATCCTTGCGGCTCAATGAACCCTGTGCAAACTGGGGTTTTTGCCTGGATTGCCTGGCGCTCCAGTATTCTTTGGCCGCAAATTGTTGACCACGCAGCCTGGAAAAGACAAACAGTACCGTGATGGCGACAAGAGTGGAAAATGTAAAGATCAGCGCCATAAACAAGCCAGCCAGCGCCATGATGATCATGACGATGGCTCGCAGCAGGCGTCGGATGAATTCAGTCATAATTGGCCATTGGCCCCTGATTAATCGATAGGAAACAACATGAGTGTAACGCTGGCGCAGGTTCGTGGGGTACTCGACAACGTCAAAGACCCTGCAACCGGATTGAGCTTGGCAGCCGGGATGAAGGACGCCCAGATTCAATTGACGGGCGAGACGGCTCAGGTTGAGATTCAGCTGGGCTATCACCCAGCGGATCGCGGCCAGTCGGTCTGCGAACTGGCGCAGAGGGCGATGGCGGGCATCGGAATCCATCAGCCCCGGGTGTATGTCAACACCCGAGTGATCGCCCACGCTGTTCAGCCCGGTGTCCCCTTGTTGCCCAACGTGCGCAATATCATCGCGGTTGCCTCAGGCAAGGGTGGGGTGGGAAAAAGCACCACGGCGGTCAACTTGGCGCTGGCACTGCAGGCCAATGGGGCCCGCGTGGGCGTGTTGGATGCGGACATCTATGGACCCAGCATCCCCATGATGCTGGGCGTGTCGGGTCGGCCGGAAAGTTCCGATGGCAAAACGATGGCTGCGCTGGTTGGGCATGGCATCCAGACCAACTCGATCGGATTTTTGATCGATGCGGACTCTCCTGCCATTTGGCGCGGGCCCATGGTGACGCAGGCGCTTGAGCAACTGTTGCGCCAGACCAACTGGGATGACCTCGACTACCTCATTGTCGATATGCCTCCCGGCACGGGCGACATCGCGCTGACGCTGTCCCAGAAAGTGCCTGTGATTGGCGCGATCATTGTCACCACGCCACAGGATATTGCCCTGCTTGATGCACGCAAGGGATTGAAAATGTTCGAAAAAGTTGGCGTGCCTATCCTCGGCGTCATCGAAAATATGGCTATCCACATCTGTTCGAATTGTGGCCATGCCGAACACATTTTTGGGCAGGGTGGTGGTCAAAAAATGGCGTCCGATTACAAGGTACCCTGGCTTGGCAGCTTGCCATTGGCGATGTCGATTCGAATGCAGGCCGATTCTGGCTTTCCCACTGTCGTTGCGGATCCGGACAGTGAAGCTGCCAGGCTATATCGGGACATCGCGGCCAAAGTTGCCTGTCGAGTTGCCGCGCTGCCCAAGGACATGAGTGCCAAATTTCCGACTGTGGTGGTCAAGCGCGAACGATAAAAGGATGGCGAGATCCAGTTCAGGTCGAATATCTGTACCCGATTGACAGGTCGGCGTTAAAATCCGCCCTTTCCAACGAGATTGGGGCGTCAGGCCATGAGCATCAAAAGCGACAACTGGATCCGTCGCGCATCCGAACAAGGGATGATCGAGCCATTTGAGCCCGGTCAGGTTCGTTCGAATGCGTCCGGCCGCATTGTCAGTTATGGAACCAGCAGCTATGGCTATGACGTGCGCTGCGCAGACGAGTTCAAGATTTTTACGAACATCAATTCCACCATCGTGGACCCCAAAAACTTCGACGAAAAATCGTTTGTCGACTTCAAGGGGGATGTCTGCATCATTCCACCCAATTCATTCGCGTTGGCACGCACGGTCGAGTATTTCAGGATTCCTCGCAACGTGTTGACCATCTGCCTGGGCAAGTCCACCTATGCCCGCTGTGGGATCATTGTCAACGTCACGCCGCTTGAGCCAGAGTGGGAGGGGCATGTGACGCTGGAGTTTTCCAACACCACCCCCTTGCCTGCCAAAATTTATGCCGGAGAGGGATGCGCACAGATGCTGTTTCTCGAAAGCGACGAGGTTTGCAGTACTTCTTACAAAGACCGCGGTGGCAAATACCAAGGTCAGCGCGGCGTCACGCTGCCGCGCACCTGATCGGAGCACGTGATGAAATTTCGCTTTCCCATCTTTATCATTGATGAAGATTTCCGCTCCGAAAACGCATCAGGACTCGGTGTGCGTGCATTGGCCGAGGCCATCGAGGCCGAGGGCATGGAAGTGATCGGCGTGACGAGCTATGGTGATCTCAGCTCGTTTGCGCAGCAGCAGAGCCGTGCCAGTGCGTTCATTCTTTCGATCGATGACGAGGAGTTCGACGTCGACTCGCCTGAAGATGTCGCCGGCGCCATCAAGAACCTTCGCACCTTCATTGGTGAGTTGCGGTTTCGGAATGCCGACATTCCAATCTATCTCTATGGTGAGACGCGCACCTCCGCGCACATCCCCAACGACATTCTGCGCGAACTCCATGGCTTTATCCACATGTTTGAGGACACGCCAGAGTTTGTGGCGCGACACATCATCCGCGAGGCGCGCAGCTATGTTGACAGTCTGCCGCCGCCTTTTTTCCGAGAGCTGGTGAAGTACGCCCAGGACGGGTCCTATTCCTGGCACTGCCCAGGTCACTCAGGCGGGGTGGCGTTTTTGAAAAGCCCGGTCGGCCAGATGTTTCACCAGTTTTTTGGTGAGAACATGTTGCGAGCTGATGTTTGCAACGCCGTCGATGAGTTGGGGCAATTGCTTGACCACACGGGGCCGATTGCGGAGTCCGAGCTCAATGCCGCCCGCATTTTCAATGCAGACCACTGTTTTTTTGTGACCAACGGCACGTCGACGTCCAATAAGGTCGTCTGGCATGCCAACGTGGCGGCAGGCGATATCGTGGTGGTTGATCGCAACTGTCACAAATCGATTCTCCACGCCATCACGATGACGGGAGCCATTCCTGTGTTTTTGCGACCGACGCGCAACCACATGGGGATCATCGGCCCGATTCCTCTCTCCGAATTCGAGCCTGAGAGCATCCAGAAAAAAATCGAGGCTAATCCCTTTGCCAAGCAAGTTGCCGACCGCAAGCCCCGCATCCTGACCTTGACCCAAAGCACCTATGACGGCGTGATTTACAACGTCGAGATGATCAAGGACAAGCTAGGCAGCATGATTGATACCTTGCACTTTGACGAGGCATGGCTGCCGCATGCTGCGTTCCACTCTTTTTACCAGGACATGCACGCGATCGGAGCAAACCGCCCGCGCAGCCACAAGGCAATCGTGTATGCCACGCACTCTACCCACAAGCTGCTTGCAGGGATTTCGCAGGCATCGCAAATCATCGTCCAGGAATCAGAGACTCTCAAGCTCGATCGCAACCTGTTCAATGAAGCGTACCTGATGCATACCTCCACCTCGCCGCAGTACGCGATTATTGCGTCCTGTGATGTGGCGGCCGCCATGATGGAGCCACCCGGCGGCACGGCGCTGGTTGAGGAAAGCATCCGCGAAGCACTGGATTTCCGTCGTGCCATGCGCAAGGTGGAGTCCGAGTACGGCGATACTGACTGGTGGTTCAAGGTCTGGGGCCCCGACT
>Ga0255183_1000607_pt1 | contig 13176 bp, 10 predicted proteins | sample Atl_UVDOM_RepB_8_FD_183638 | JGI IMG/M metagenome (GOLD analysis project Ga0255183, IMG submission 183638) | Freshwater microbial communities from Altamaha River, Georgia, United States - Atl_UVDOM_RepB_8d | ecosystem: Environmental > Aquatic > Freshwater > River | place: USA: Georgia...
CGAAGATGGCGCGCGTGGACGGCGAGGTCTCGGAAGTCGAAAGGGCGGCGTTCCGCGAGTTCTTCGAGGTCCCCCCGGGCGAGGAGGCGAACGTCGAGCGCTTCTTCGATCTCGCCAAGCGCGATGTCGGCGGGTTCGAGACCTACGCCCGGCAGGTCGCCGCGCTGTTTCCCGACGCGCCGGAAATCCTCGAGAACGTGATCGAGGGGCTGTTCAGCATCGCGCAGGCCGACGGCAGGATCGATGTCGCCGAAGCGGACTATCTCGCGAAGGTCGCCAGCATCTTCGGCCTGCCCAGCTCGCGGTTCGAGCGTGCGAAGGCCGCGGCCCTGGGCGCGGTGGAGTGCGAACCCTGCGTCGTGCTGGGTATCGACCCGATGGCGACCGACGAACAGATCCGCGAGGCTTGGCTGCGGCAGGTACGCGCCAATCATCCCGACCGGCTGATGGCACAGGGCCTGCCGGAGGAGGCGATCGCGGTCGCGAATCGCAAGCTCGCGCTGATCAACGACGCCTATGACCGGCTGCGCCGGCAACGCGGCCTCGTCCCGGCCTGAGCGTGACCATCGTCGACCTGCCGTCGCCCAATCATGCGGCGAGACCGGATGGTTCGGTCGTCGATGTCCTCGTGCTGCACTACACGGAGCTTCCGCTGCAGGAGTCGCTCGACATCCTGCGCGACGGCACGCGCGACCTGCGCGTGAGCTCGCACTATGTGCTGGACCTCGACGGCACCGTCTATCGTCTCGTGCCCGAGGATCGCACCGCCTGGCACGCCGGCAAATCCTGGTGGCGTGGCCGTGAGGCGCTGAACGGCACGTCGATCGGCATCGAGATCGTGAACCTGCACGGCGACCGGCACGACTATCCGGCCGAACAGATCGCGGCGCTGGTCGACCTGTGCCGCGGGATCCTGGCGCGCCATCCGGCCATTGAGCCGCGCAACGTCGTCGGTCACTCCGACATCGCGCCCGAGCGCAAGATCGATCCGGGCCGCCGCTTCCCTTGGCGGACGCTGGCGGAGCAGGGGATCGGGCTTTGGCCGAGGGCCGGCACGCGGCCGCTCGACGGCGACTTCCACAAGGCGCTTCAACGATTCGGTTATGCACCGCCGCTCGCCGTGCCGCCGAAGGAGATCGTCAAGGCCTTCCAGCGTCATTACCGGCCGGCCCGGGTGGACGGCATGGTCGACCCGGAAACGAAGGCGCTGCTCGCCGGTCTGCTTGACCCGCTGGGGCGGGCGGCCTAGTCAGGCGCCGGGTCAGACGGCTGGATGGCTGCACTCGGGCGGGCAACCGCGCGAGTGAGGAAAGTCCGGGCTCCACGGAGACACGGTGCCGGATAACGTCCGGCGGGGGCGACCCCAGGGAAAGTGCCACAGAAAACAGACCGCCTGCCCGGTTCGCCGGGACGGCAAGGGTGAAACGGTGGGGTAAGAGCCCACCGCGCGACCGGTAACGGAAGCGGCACGGCAAACCCCACCGGGAGCAAGACCAAATAGGGGCGACACGCCGGGCAACCGGCAGCGGTGTTTCCGCGTCGTCGCCCGGGTCGGTCGCGCGAGGCGTTCGGTGACGGGCGTCCCAGAGGAATGGCCATCCATCGCTTTCGGGCGTGGACAGAACCCGGCTTACAGGCCGTCTGACCCCCTTCCATCCTGAATCAGGCTCCAACCTACAAGCCCTTGTGGTATCCGGCGGTGAAGGCGCAATAGATGTCGTGTCTAAGTCTTTCAGATTCCTTGTGGATTCTTCTCGGAGATAATTGCATCCCGTTCTTTCCCATGATATCCCATTGTATCCCGTGTAACAGGCAACGCAGGGGCGTGGGGCACCTGCGGCGGGTCTAGGGGGAGATGGGCCGTGGCATTCCGGTCCGAGATCCTGATCAAGCTGGACAAGAAGGGCCGGGTCCTGTTGCCCGCGGCTTTTCGCGACGAGCTGCCTGCGGACGATCGCGGCGCCTTCGTGCTCTATCATTCCCCCACCATCACCGGTCTGGTGAACGGCAACTCCCGCGCCGGCTTTGATTCGATGCTCGATCGCATGCGCGCCGAAGCGCTGGGGCCGAAGGGCGCGCTGCGGGTCGCGCTCGATGACGACGCCTTCGATCCGGCCGGGTATCTGTCCGCCGGGGCCCGCACCGTTTCGCTGGAGCCCGATGGCCGGTTCACGATGCCGGGCGAGTTCGTCGAGGCGCTCGATGCGGCCGACGGCGTGATGCTGGTCGGCAAGGTCGACAAGTTCCAGCTCTGGAACCCGGCGCACTGGCAGGCGCGCCGGGAGGCCGAGCGCGAGAAGATGGCGGCCTTCGTCCGCAACCTGGGTGGAGGCGACGCATGAGCGGCGTCCGCCATGTTCCGGTAATGGCGCGCGAAGTCGTCGATGCGCTGCAGCCGCGCGACGGCGGGCGCTATCTCGACGGCACGTTCGGCGCCGGCGGCTATACCACGGCCATGCTCGATCGCGCCGCTTGCCAGGTCATCGCCATCGATCGTGATCCCGATGCCATCGCGGCCGGCCGGGCACTGGCCGAGCGCTATGCGCCGCGCCTGCGCCTGATCGAGGGCCGCTTCGGCGACATGGCCGGGCTCCTGTCGGCCGAGGGTGTCGAGGAGGTGGACGGCGTGGCGCTCGATCTCGGCGTGTCGTCGATGCAGTTCGACGAGGCCGATCGCGGCTTCTCCTTCCGTGCCTCCGGGCCGCTCGACATGCGGATGGAGAAGAGCGGTCGGTCGGCTGCCGACCTCGTAAACGAAACCAACGAAACGGAACTCGCCGACATCATCTGGCGCTACGGCGAGGAGCGTCGCAGCCGTCGTGTGGCCCGCAGCATTGTCGCGGCGTGCGAGGCGCATCGAGACCACCGGCGAGTTGGCCGAGATCGTGCGGCGTGCGGTCGGTCCCCAGGGGCGGGACGAGAGCGATCCGGCCACGCGCACCTTCCAGGCGCTGCGTATCGCGGTGAACGATGAGCTGGGCGAGCTCGAGCGTGGCCTTGCTGCCGCTGAGCAGGTGCTGGCACCGGGCGGCCGTCTCGCGGTCGTATCGTTCCATTCGCTGGAAGACCGCGCCGTGAAGGAATTTGTCCGTGCCCGTGCTGGTCGTACGCCAGGGCCGTCGCGTCATGCTCCGCCGGGCGCCGCCGGGCCGACCGCCACCCTGCGCGATCTCTCGCGCAAGCCCGTGCTGCCCTCCGACGAGGAAGTCGCCGCCAATCCGCGGGCCCGTTCCGCCCGGCTGCGCGTCGCCGAGAAGCTCGGTGCCGAACGGCCTCGGACCGGAGGTGCCGCATGATCCATCGCGGACTCCTGTTCTGGTCGGTCGTCGCCGTGGCAACGGCCGTTGGGCTGTTCACGGTCAAGTACAAGGTGCAGGACCTCGAGGAGCGCATCGACCGCACCAACCAGAAGATCATCGAGAGCCAGCAGGCCACGCACATCCTGCGGGTCGAATGGGCTCACCTGAACGAATCCGAGCGTATCGAAGCGCTCGCGCAGAAACATCTCAAGCTCGAGTCGGCCTCCATCAAGCAAGTCATCCGACTCGACCAGCTCAAACCCGAATCTGTCCCCCCGCGGCGCGATCCACCACCTCCTTCCCCCCCACGAACGGGCAACGACGTCCCCTCGTCGACTTTGCCCGGTGGTGGTGGCCGCGTCGCAGCGGAGGCCGGCAGCCCCTCGCCGGCCTCCGCACCCCTTTCCAAGCGTACCCCCGGACCCACGACGCCCCCTCGACCGGCCTCGATCCAAGAGCCGGCAACAGCGGGTCCGGTTGGCGACGGCCAGAGCGCCGCAGTCTCCATCGACGACATCCTCTCGCGAAATGAAGGGGGTTCCCGGTGAAGCTGTGGCGAAAGTCTGGGTCGCCCGAACCGGCCGCCGCGGTAAACGCGGCGGCCGGCGCGCGTTACGCGTCGCCCAAGGAGCGCCTGAAGGGTGACGTGCAGGAGACAGCCCGGCAGCGGCTGGTGATCGCCTCGGTGATCTTCGGCATCGCCTTCACGGCGGTCGGCCTGCGCATGGGCTACGTATCGTTGCTGCGCGATGGCGCCGAGCCAACGCAGCGCGTCGCCGCCCGCGGCGGCTCGATCCAGTCGGAGCGCGCCGACATCGTGGACCGCAACGGCGCCGTGCTGGCCACGTCGGTCCCCGTGATGTCGGCCTTCGTCAATCCTCACCTGCTGATCGATCCCCAGGACGCCGCACGCAAGATCGTGACGGCGCTGCCTGACCTCAAGTACGACGATGTCCGCGAGAAGCTCGAAGGCGACAGGACCTTCGTCTGGATCAAGCGCGGCCTGAGCCCGCGTGAGCACGACCGCGTCAACCGCCTCGGCATTCCGGGCCTCGACTTCCAGGCCGAGGAACGGCGGATCTACCCGCAGGGAACGGCGGCGGCACATATCCTGGGCTATGCCAGCGTCGACAATACCGGCTTGGCCGGCGTGGAGCGCTACTTCGACCAGCAGCTGCAGAGCGGCGAGACCCTGCAGCTCTCGATCGACCTTCGCCTCCAGCGCATCGTCGAGCGCGAGCTTGCACGTGCCGTCCAGAAGTTCTCGGCCATCGGCGGCACCGCGATCGTCATGGACGTGACCAATGGCGAGGTGCTCTCCATGGCTTCGCTGCCGACCTACAATCCCAACAGCACCCGGACGCTCACCAACGAGGCGCTGTTCAACCGCGCGACGCTCGGCGTCTACGAGCAGGGCTCGACCTTCAAGATCTTCAACACGGCGATGGCACTCGACACCGGCAAGGTCGGGCTGAACAGCGTGTTCGACGCCACGTCGCCGATCCGGATCGACCGCTTCACGATCAACGACGACCATGCCCAGCGCCGGCCGCTGAACGTGGCCGAGACCTTCAAGTACTCGTCCAACATCGCTTCGGCCAAGATGGCGGTCGAGGTCATGGGGCCCGAAGGCCAGCGCGCCTTCTTCGACAAGATTGGATTCCTGAAGCCGGTCTCGACGCAGCTGCCGGAGGTCGCGGGACCGCTGTGGCCGCGCCACTGGATGCGGATCAACACCATGACCATCGCCTTCGGTCACGGCATCTCGGTGACGCCGTTGCACCTGGCGATGGGCTCGGCGGCGATGATCAACGGCGGCATCCTGTACCAGCCCTCGCTGGTGAAGCGCCATGCGGGCAGCGACAAGGGCCGGCGGGTCATCCAGCAGAAGACCTCGGTCAACATGCGGCAGCTGCTGCGCCTCAATGCGGTCGAGGGAACGGGCAAGAACGCCAATGTTCCGGGCTACGAGGTCGGCGGCAAGACCGGCACGGCCGAGAAGCCGGGCCGCGGCGGCTATCGCCAGAAGGCGCTGATCAGCTCCTTCGTGGGCGCGTTCCCGATGAACGATCCGAAGTTCGTCGTCATCGTCTCGCTCGACGAGCCGAAGGGCCTGCCGGAGACCGGCGGTTACGCGACGGCGGGCTGGGTGGCAGCACCGTCGGTCAAGGTCATCATCGAGCAGATGGTGTCCCTCTACGGCATCCTGCCGGGCGACCTGAAGGACGGGCTGCCGCCGATCGAGATCGCCTCCACGCCGGTGCCGCCGCCTGTCGCGCCGCCCCAGCTCATGCCCGCCAGTGTCCGCCGTTCTCCCGGCGATCATCGCAAGGCCCTGCCGGTCCGGCCGGCCCCTGGCCAGACGGCGGCAGCCCCCGGTCCGGGAGTGCGCCGCGTTGCGTCTGAGTGAGCTCATGCGCCGGAGCGCCGACGCAAACGCGATCTCTTCCGCGCTTCCGCGCGATCCCGTTCTCGCCGGCCTGACGCTCGACTCCCGCAAGGTCCAGCCCGGCTATCTCTTCGCCGCCCTTCCGGGCACCCAGCGGGACGGCGCTGCGTTCGTGGACGAGGCCGTGAGGCGCGGCGCCGTCGCAATCCTGGCGGCGCCCGAGGCGGCGCTGCCACCGCTCGATCCCGGCATCGTGGTCGTGCGCGATGCCAATCCGCGGCGTCGCGTGGCATTGATGGCGTCGGCCTTCGCCGGTCTGCAGCCGGCCACGATCGCCGCCGTCACCGGTACCAACGGCAAGTCCTCGACGGTGCATTTCATGCGCCAGATCTGGGAGAGGATGGGGCTGAAGGCAGCAAGCGTCGGTACGCTGGGCATCGTCTCGCCGGGTCTCGTGCGCGACGGCGGCCTGACGACGCCCGATCCGGTCCAGCTTCACGAGGACCTCGCCACGCTGGCACGCGAAGGCGTCTCGCATCTCGCCATCGAGGCCTCGAGCCACGGCATCGACCAGCACCGTCTCGACGGGTTGCACCTGGCGGCGGCGGGCTTCACCAACCTGACGCACGAGCATCTCGACTACCACCATTCGATGGGCGCCTACTTCGCGGCCAAGGCGCGCCTGTTCGAGGTCCTGCTGCCGGCGGGTGGCACCGCGGTCGTCAACGCTGACAGCGACCGGGCCGAAGAACTCGGTGCGATCTGTGCGCGTCGCGACATCCGCTTCTGGACCTATGGTGCGAAGGGCAGGGAATTCCGCCTGTTCGCCGACGAGCCGACTCCGGCCGGACAGCACCTCGTGCTCGACGTGATCGGCACACGCTACGAGATCGACCTGCCGCTGGTCGGCGGGTTCCAGGCCTCGAACGCACTCGCGGCCCTCGGCCTCGTGGTGGCCACGGGTGGCGACCCCGCGCGTGCCGTGGAGGCTGTTGGCCACCTGACGGGCGCGCCCGGCCGCCTGCAGCTCGTGGCGCGCCATCGCTCGGGTGCCGCCGTCTATGTCGACTATGCCCACAAGCCCGAGGCGTTGGAGACGGTGTTGAGCACTCTGCGGCCCTTCGCCCGCGGCAAGCTCGTCGTGGTCTTCGGCTGCGGCGGCGATCGCGACCGTGCCAAGCGCCCGGTGATGGGCGAGATCGCCACACGCATCGCCGACCTGGCGATCGTGACCGATGACAATCCGCGCAGCGAGGAGCCGGCGGCGATTCGCGCCGAGATCGTGCGCGGCATTGCCCAGGATCGCGGCAACTGGATCGAGATCGCCGAGGGCCGGCGCGCCGCCATCGCCGCCGGCATGGAGGCGCTGTCGAGCGCCGACGACCTGCTGCTGATTGCGGGCAAGGGCCACGAGACCGGCCAGACGATCAAGGGCGTGACGCATCATTTCGACGACGCCGAGGAAGCGCGCGGGCTTGCCGGAGGCGGTGCGTGAGCGCGCTGTGGACATCGGAGGAAGTGCAGGCGGCCCTGACCGCATCGTCGATCACGGCGCCGTTCGAAGCCCAGGGCGTGACGTTCGACAGCCGTGCCGTCGGCAAGGGCGATCTCTTCTTCGCGCTGGGCGGTGAGACGACCGACGGTCACGCTTTCGTCGCCGACGCCCTGTCGCGAGGTGCTGCGGCTGCCGTCGTGTCGCGTGATGTCGAGGGCGCGCAAGGGGCACTGGTCCGTGTTCCCGACACGATGAAGGCGCTGGTCGAACTCGGTCGCGCCGCCCGCCGGCGCAGCAACGCGCGCATCGCCAGCGTCACCGGGTCGGTTGGCAAGACCAGCACGAAAGACGCCTTGCGCGCGATGCTTTCGGCGGAGGCCCTCACGTCGGCCAGCGTGGCGAGCTACAACAACCACGTCGGCGTGCCCATCAGCCTCGCGCGCCTGCCGCGCGACGCGCGCTACGGCGTGTTCGAGATCGGCATGAACCATCCCGGCGAAATCGAGCCGCTCGCCCGGCAGGTCGCGGCCCAGGTCGGCATCGTCACCAACGTCGGACCGGTCCATATCGGCCATCTGGGCAGTGAGGAAGCGATCGCCGACGAGAAGGGCTGCCTCTTCGCCGGCATGGCGGAAGGCGCAGTGGCCGTGCTCAATTGCGATAGTCCCTACTACGAGCGCTTGGCCGGAAAGGCCCGTCATTTCGGCGTTTCCCGCGTCGTCGGCTTCGGACGGAGCGAGGCCGCGGCCGCCCGTCTTGTCTCCTGCGACCTGCAGGATTCGGGCAGTGATGTTGCAGCCTTGATCCACGGCCGCCGGATCGAGTATCGGCTGGGCGCGGCCGGCGAACACTGGGTGCTGAACAGCATCGGCGCGCTGGCCGTCGTCGAGGCGCTGGGTGCGGATATGGTGAAGGCGGCGGCCGTGCTGGCCAACGTGAAGGCCTCGCCCGGTCGCGGTGCGCGCCGCATGTTGACGTTCGGCGGCGGCACGATCGAGCTGCTGGACGAGAGCTACAACGCCAATCCGGTTTCGGTGCAGGCGATGCTGGCGGTCCTGGCCCGGACTGAGCCGCAGGCAGGCGGGCGGCGCATCCTGGCGCTCGGCGACATGCGCGAACTGGGTGAGGACGCGGATGCCTATCATGCGGGCCTTGCCGATGCCGTGGCGGCGAGCGGCGCGACTGAGGTTTTCCTGTGCGGTCCGCACATGCGGGTGCTGTGGGAGCGGCTCGCGCCGGCGCAGCGCGGGGCGCACCGGCCGGATTCAGCGGCGCTGGCCGGCGATGTCGCCGCCGCGCTCAGGGCAGGGGACGTGGTCGCGGTGAAGGGTTCGCTGGGCTCAAAAATGAAGATCGTCGTGGACGCCATCCTGGCGGCCAGCGGCGGCGAGGCGGGGCGCTAGGATGTTCTACAACTTTCTCTATCCGCTGGCGGACCTGTTCTCGCCGTTCAACCTGTTCCGCTATCTGACGTTCCGATCGATCGCCGCCTTCCTGACGGCGTTGGTGCTCAGCTTCCTGATCGGCGGCGCGTTGATCCGCTGGCTGCGCAGCAAGCAGAAGCAGGGACAGCCGATCCGCGACGACGGCCCGGCCAGCCACCTGATGACCAAGAAGGGCACGCCGACGATGGGCGGCCTGCTGATCCTGATCACCCTGTCGGTCGCGACCCTGCTGTGGGCCGATCTCACCAACCGCTATGTGTGGATCGTGCTCGGCGTCACGCTGGCGTTCGGCGCGGTCGGCCTGTGGGACGACTTCCTCAAGGTCACCAAGCGCAACCCGAAGGGAGTGCCGGGCAAGATCAAGCTCGCGCTCACCGTCGTGGCCTCGGGAATCGCGGTCTACCTCGTCGCCCAGGCGTCGCCCGCGCCGCTGCGCTACCAGCTCGCCGTGCCATTCCTCAAGGACGTGCTGATCCCGTTGGGCGCCGTGGGATTCGTCGCATTCGGCGTCCTGGTGATTGCCGGCACCTCGAACGCCGTCAACCTGACAGACGGCCTCGACGGCCTCGCCATAGGTCCGGTCATCATGGCCTCGGCGGTGTTCGGCCTGATCGCCTACGTCGTTGGCAACTCGATCCTCACCAACTACCTCTATCTCCACCATGTGCCGCGCGCGGGTGAACTGGCCGTGCTCCTGGCGGCCCTGATCGGCGCCGGGCTCGGCTTCCTGTGGTTCAACGCGCCGCCCGCGATGGTGTTCATGGGCGATACCGGCTCGCTGGCCATCGGCGGCGCCCTGGGGGCGGTCGCGGTCGTCACCAAGCACGAGATCGTCCTGTCGATCGTGGGGGGCCTGTTCGTCCTCGAAACCGTGTCGGTGATCGTCCAGGTCCTGTCCTACAAGTGGACCGGCAAGCGGGTCTTCCGCATGGCGCCGCTGCATCATCATTTCGAGCAGAAGGGCTGGGCCGAGCCCACCATCGTCTTCCGCTTCTGGATCATTGCCGCCATCCTGGCGATGGCCGGTCTCGCCACCCTGAAGCTGCGGTGAACGGATGATCGATCTCGCCGTCCTCGAAGGTTCGTCGTTCGTCGTGCTGGGGCTCGCGCGCTCCGGCCAGGCGACCGTGCGTGCCCTCAGAGCGGCCGGAATCGACTGCATTGCGTGGGACGACAATCCGGTATCGCGCGATGCGGCGGCGCAGCTCGGTGCGAGGGTCGTCGATCCGTCGACGATCGACTGGTCGGGCATCACCGCCCTCGTGATCAGTCCGGGCATTCCCAGCACCTTGCCGGTGCCGCATCCCGTGGCGGTTGCCGCGCGCGCTGCCGGCAAGCCGATCATCTGCGACGTCGAGTTGCTGGCACGCGCCCAGCCCGAGGCGCGGTTCGTCGCCATCACCGGCACCAACGGAAAGTCGACCACGACGGCGCTGATCGGCCACATCCTCCAGAAGGCCGGCGCCCGCTGCGAAGTCGGCGGCAATATCGGCCGCGGCGCGCTCGACCTCGAGCCGCTGGGCCGTGGCGGGCTCTATGTTCTGGAGCTGTCGTCCTACCAGCTCGAGCTGCTTCAGACATTCCATGCGGACGTTGCGGTCTGGCTCAACATCACGCCCGACCATATCGATCGTCACGGCGATCTCGCGGGTTACGTGGCCGCCAAGAAGAACATCTTTGCCCGTCAGCGCGCCGGCGATTGCGTCGTGATCGGCACCGAGGACGAGCCCTCGCGCGAAGTCGAGCGCGGGCTGGAGGCACGTGCCGGGATTGCCTGCGTGCCGGTGGCGCTCGACCGCCCCGTGGCCAACGGCATTTCCTACCGTGCCGGCATGCTGGTCGATGCCGACGGGTACACGGTCGACTTCTCCGACGTTCTAACCCTCCCGGGCGACCACAATGCGCAGAACGCAGCCTGCGCCTGGGCCGTCTGCCGCTGGCTCGACGTGCCGCGCGAGAAGATCGTCGCCGGCCTGCGGACCTATCCGGGCCTGCCGCATCGCCAGGAGCGCGTCGCGGCCGTCGGCAAGGTCGTCTACGTAAACGACAGCAAGGCGACCAATGCCGATGCCGCGGCGCGCGCGCTGTCGAGCTACGACGGAATCTACTGGATCCTCGGCGGTCAGGCGAAGGAGGGCGGCGTCGCGCCGCTCGCCCCGTACTTCGACCGCATTCGCCACGCCTTCCTGATCGGTGAGGCCACCGAGCTGTTCGCCGGTCAACTCGAGGGCAAGCTGCCCTACAGTCGCTGCGGCGACCTGCAAGCAGCGCTGAACGCCGCGCACGCCCTCGCCCAACGCGAGGCCGCGGGACCCGCCGTTGTCCTGCTGTCGCCGGCCTGCGCGTCGTGGGACCAGTGGAAGAGCTACGAACATCGCGGCGACGCCTTCCGCGCCATGGCGCGGGCGCTGCCGGGAGCCGAGAGTTTGGGGAGGGCCGCGTGATCCAGGTTCCGCGCGACGATCGCAGTGTGATCGGGCAATGGTGGTGGACCGTCGATCGCTGGTCGCTGGGGGCGATCCTGGCGATCATGGCCTTCGGTGTCATGCTGACCCTCGCGGCATCGCCGCCAGCCGCGGAGCGTATCGGCGCCGACTCCTTCCTTTTCGCCAAGCGCCAGTTCCTGTTCCTGCCGCTGGCACTCCTCGTCATGCTGTCGATTTCGCTCGCCTCGCCGCGGCACGTGCGACGCCTGGCGCTGGTGGTCTTCTGCGGCAGCATCTTGCTGCTGGCGGCGACGTTCGTCATCGGCATTGAGATCAAGGGCGCTCGACGCTGGATTTCGGTGCCGGGCCTTTCGAGCGTGCAGCCATCGGAGTTCGTGAAGCCGAGCCTCGCGGTGATCTCGGCCTGGCTGCTGGCGCAGAGTCGCACCGAGCGGCGTGCGCCGGGCTATCTCCTGTCCACCTTGCTCGTGGGCGGCGTGCTGGCGCTGCTGGTGATGCAGCCCGACCTCGGCATGAGTGTCGTGGTGGCCGCCGTCTGGGCCGTCCAGCTCTTCGTCGTCGGCCTGCCGATGTGGGTCGCGGGTTTCGGGGCGGCGGCGGGTGCAGCCGGCATGGTCGGCGCCTACTTCCTGTTCAGCCATGTCCGGAGTCGCTTCGACCGCTTCCTCGATCCGTCCTCGGGCGACAACTATCAGGTCAACACTTCGCTCGAGGCCTTCATGAACGGTTCGCTGTTCGGTCGCGGCCCGGGCGAGGGCACGGTGAAGGCCCAGCTTCCCGATGCCCATACGGACTTCGTCATGGCCGTGGCGGGCGAGGAGTTCGGCCTCGTCGTCTGTCTGATGATCCTCTGCCTGTTCGCCTTCGTGACGCTCCGCTCGATGTCGCGCGCCTCGAAGGAGACCAGCCTGTTCATCACCCTCGCGGCAACCGGTCTCGCGGTCCAGTTCGGCCTGCAGGCGGCGATCAACATGGGCTCGACCATTCAGCTGATTCCCGCCAAGGGCATGACCCTGCCGTTCATTTCCTATGGCGGTTCGTCAGCGCTCGCGATGGCGATCTGCGTGGGCATGATGTTGTCGCTGACGCGCGAACATGCCGGCCTGCGGGAGGCCGTATGACCGAGGCCGTGCGTCCCGTGGTCCTGGCGACCGGCGGCACCGGCGGGCATGTGTTCCCGGCCGAGGCGCTGGCGGGCGAACTGGAGGCGCGAGGCGTGCCGTTCACCCTGGTCACCGATTCGCGCGGCCGGCAGTGGCAGGGCGCGCTGTCGCGACGGCCCATCCACTACATCCGTTCGGCCAGTCCGACCGGGTCGCCGCTGAAGAAGGCGCTGGCGCTCCTGTCGCTGGCCCTCGGCCTGTTCGACGCCTGGCGGGCCCTGGGTCGCATCGGCCCGTCCGTCGTCGTGGGATTCGGCGGCTATGCCTCGGTACCGACCATGGTCGCCGCCCGCCTGCGCCGCCTGCCGGCCATGCTGCACGATCAGAATGCCGTGCTGGGCCGTGCCAACCGTCTCGTGCTGGGCGGTGCGGGACGGGTCGCGACTTCCTTCGCCCGCACCCGCTTTCTCGATGGCGATGCGCGCGCGCTGCTCGTCGGCAATCCCGTGCGCGAGCCCGTGCGGGCCCTGCGCGATTCGCCCTATCGGGCGCCGGGCGACGGGAGGGTGATCGATCTCCTGGTGTTCGGCGGCAGCCAGGGCGCAGCCTCATTCGGCGAAGTCGTACCGGCGGCCGTCCTTTCGCTGCCCCAGGCGCTTCGGTCGCGCCTGCGCATCGTGCAGCAGTGCCGGCCCGAAAGCATCGACCGGGTGCGCGGGAGCTACGTCAAGGCAGGGGTCGTTGCCGAGATTGCGCCGTTCTTCACCGACCTGCCTCAGCGCATGGCCGCCGCGCATCTCGTGATCGGCCGCTCCGGCGCCTCGACGGTGGCCGAACTGGCGGCGATCGGCCGGCCGTCCATCCTGGTGCCCTATCCTTACGCGGCCGACGATCACCAGACCGCCAATGCGCGGGCCTTCGAGGCGACCGGCGCCTGCATCGTGCTGCCGCACGCCTCCTTCACCGCCGCCACCCTGGCCGGACACCTCGCGTCCCTG
>Ga0255183_1000615_pt1 | contig 13085 bp, 15 predicted proteins | sample Atl_UVDOM_RepB_8_FD_183638 | JGI IMG/M metagenome (GOLD analysis project Ga0255183, IMG submission 183638) | Freshwater microbial communities from Altamaha River, Georgia, United States - Atl_UVDOM_RepB_8d | ecosystem: Environmental > Aquatic > Freshwater > River | place: USA: Georgia...
GATTGCAATACTGTAGTTTTTAAAGGCCAGTTGATCGGCAAAAAAATGAATGAAATCAGCTTCACAGGTTAAGCCTTTTCTATCGCTTAGACAGAAATCCATCCGCTCAAGTTTTTGATTCGGATTTTGTTTAAAATGGTACTCCGTTGGTCTTGAGGGCATACTATGAAGATCAATCACAGAAACTGGTTTTTTTGTTTTTTGCTCGAGATCAATAATGATATTTTTTAAGATCTCAAAATAGGGGACATAATATTTAGAAATGAGTTCGCTCCTAACTTGCTCACTTGGCTCATGAACAACAAGCTGCTCCCCCTGAGTGTTCTGCTTCCAAGCAAGAAAACACAGATCCTTTGATCGGTTAAGGTCAATACAGATGCGATGATAGTTTGCCACCATAACAATAATACCTTCGGCGGTGAGCGCAGGTATATCAACAAGTTCGTGAACCTTAAAATCCACATCCTCACGATAGAGGGCGGTGTTTTTTACTAAAAAGGGAGTAAATTCAGGTGGGATATTTTCTCCAGAATGAGGGATAGATATGATCCCCCTTATCTGCGAGGTTTTAGGAGTGTGTAGCGTAAAAAGCGGAATGGCACTTAAGTCCATAAAAATCCTTCATTTAGTCTAGATAAATTTTACCATTTTTATGTTTTTGAGTCCATCGGACACTTTGAGGATTTCAGTTTTTGAGGTATAAGCATTGTAAATTTCAATGAGGTTTTTATGAAATTTCCAGGCCGCCGGAATACTAAGCACTATTTCCCTGTTGAAGATAAAATCAGAGCTTCATTTGATGACGAGATATTTAGGCCGGGAAATTCCTATGTCGTTGGCCTTGATCAGTTGCTAGTTGATATTGAAATACCAGTTACGGATGAGTTTTTAATTGAGCATCGATTCCAAAAGGGGGAGTCGTTTATTATCGACGATGAACTCGCAGAGAAAATTTATTGGGATCATAAGCAAAGAGGCTTGATCACAGGAGAGTTTCCTGGCGGTGCCGTAGGGAACACACTTCATAACTTTTCAATTCTCTCAGATTCACCATCGGTTGCCCTTGGGACTATCAATAAAACGATTCAACTAGGTGACTATGCTTTTAAATACATTTGTAACACAAGTTCAAAGGTCAACTTGAGCTATTTGCAGCCTTGTCATTTACCGATGGGGAGAGCTTTGTGTTTTGTTTCGCCAGACTCGGAGAGAACGTTTGCCATCAGCAAAGGGTGCATGAATAACCTCAGTCCTGAATTTATCCCTGTTGAAGTTATAAAAAAATCTGCTGCTCTTTTAGTTTCTGCTTACACTTTAAGAGATGAGAAATCTCCGATCTATCAATCGACTTTTAGAGCGCTTGAAGTGGCAAAAGAAGCCAAGGTTCCAGTTGTTCTTTCTCTTGGAACAAGTGGTCTCGTCGAAGAAAAGAAAAAAGAACTTTTAAAGCTCATTCCAGAATATGTTTCAGTTCTTGCTATGAATGAAGCCGAAGCGCTTTCACTAACGGGAATATCAGATCCGCTTCTTGCAGCTGAAAAAGCTTTAGACATGTGTGATATGGTTCTTCTGACAGTAGGTGCTAAAGGCCTTTACATTGGTGCTATCACTGATAAAAATCATGCAAGAGAAACGAAGGAGCCTCTCCATACGAAGTCTCTTATAGAGTACAATAAGTTTGAGTACTCTCGCCCAATGAGACGAGAAAACTGCCAAGAAATTTTAAAAGTTTATACTCACATTAATCCATTCCGCGGTGGACCAATGTTGATCAAAAATACTAATGGTGCGGGTGATGCAGCTCTTGCAGCTGTTTTGCATGATATAAGTGCCAATAATTATCATCGTAATAAAGTCCCAAATTCTCCTAAGCATGTGGTCGAATTCTTAACCTATTCTTCAATTTCTCAAATCAGTAAGTACGCGAACAGAGTTTCCTTTGAGGTCCTTTCACAAAATTCTCCTAGACTACTCCGTGGTCTTCCAGAAAGAGAGGATGGCCTTGAGGAAGCTTACTGGGCAAAATAGTGATTGATCAAACAATTAATAAAGAAGCTCTCTTTAATGAAGTTAAGGGCTCGCTCTTTGAATTTCTGGTGGGAAAAGAGCTTTCGTCTTTACACGGGAATGAGTTTCTTTATCTGAAAAGTTTATCAAAAGATTATGCAAAGGTCCTTCAAGATCAAGATCGTATGATCCGACTTTTTTACCCTGAGCTGAGATCATTTCTAGAAGCATCTTCACGTCGGATGGCCGAGAAAATGATGAAGATCTATCCCGGTTTTAAAACGATTCAACTTGTTGGAAAAGCTTCTCATGCCGGAGGTAACGAATTAGCTGAAGGTGATCTACTTCTTTTGAACGATCAAACGGATGAGAAAATTTACCTGAGCCTCAAAATCTCAAAGAAAAACTCTTACGTGAACTCAAAGAGCGCAGGTGTTAAAAGTTTTCTCACAACTTATTTCCCTATCGAGGGAGCGTCTCAGGTTCAGGAAGATTTCAATTTTTTTTATGAACATCAGTATGAGCAAATGGCACGAGATCTTCATGAGCTTGAAAATATCGCTTATGACTCTAGTTTTTCTCAGTGGAAAAATCTTAATAAAACTGAGCTCCCAGGAGAGTTGAGGTTTGAACTGTCGGAAAGACTCATCGAGTTTTACCGAACTGTGGCCCTGCGCCTTTCGGGAATCCTTTTAGATTTCTATAAACGTAACCCTGTTCAGTTTTTAAATAGCCTTAAATCAGTAACAGGTTTTTCAAATCCGCATGTCGTACAGGCGCATCTTTTTCACGATGGCCATGCCATAGAATCCATAGCTATAGATATCTTGGAGCAAGGACTTTGGGATAAGATGGGAGAGGTATGTTTTAAGCCGACAATCGGAGCATCAGTTGAGATTGTTAGTTCAATGATGACAATTCAACTTCGAGTTAAGCCCATGAATAAGTTCACGTCACCCGCAGTAAAAATCAACTGTGCTTACAAACTCACTAAGCAGCTGACCTAATCTGCTTTTTACTTTGGAATTGGTGGTCATGCTTTTCGACCACATCGTCAGCGACATTTTCCCAGGAATCTGGACAGGTAGATCGAAGGTATATTTTTTTATTTTTACCTGCGTCCACAAAGAATTTTTGTAAAAACTTCAGTTCTTTTTCTGTGTAGAGATGATCTGATATCTCTACAATTGTCACTTCGTTATTAGCAAACTGTGCTTTTAAAAAGCTTGTAAATATGATCTCAAAAGATGTTGAATCGCTCACTTTTTTTTCTAAATCCATTTTGATTTGAGAGAGGTAAGGGAAATGCTCTTTAGTATGGTTCAAGACTTCATTCCAATTACGAAACCCTGTTTCCAGCTGAATATTTTCCCAAAGACTCATTTGTTGGTGAAGACTTGTTTCATGGTCAGCGAATGAGAACGGAACAGTTTTTCCATCTGCGTAGTACTTTGCCAGTAAAAGAAGCTCTCTAAAATAGGTTGGCTTGAGTTGACTGTTTCTGTAGAGAATTAACCCTTTTTTCATAAAAAACTATCGGCTTTAAATTTTTGAACCTTAAGCTAAGTTCGATTATAATGAATTCTAAGGAGCTTTTTATGCCAATGTCTGATGGAGCTAGTCAGTCAAAAAAAGTTTTGCTCGGAATGACTGATGGAATCTCATCTCAGGTCTGCGCTCATCTTTTAAAGCTTCAACGCTATGATATTCAAGCAGTAACTCTGATTTATGACTTAGCAGAAAAGAGTAGTTCTCTTAAAAAATCGACGAGCTGTGAACTTAGTCTTGATCAACAGAAAAAAATCGTCGATTTTTGTCATAAACTTAATATCCCTCATCATTTTGTGACAATCACCAGAGAGTTTTATGACTCGGTGGTTGAGACTTGGTTGTCGAAAAAAATTGAGGGTGAGTATTATTCTCCCTGTTTCGATTGCCATCGTATTCGTCTTTCGTTTCTTCAAGAAGAGGCCCGTAAGTTGAAGTTTCCTAAAGTCGCAACAGGGCATCTTGCTAAAGTTTTTGAAGGAACTCAAGGGATGGCGCCCTTTATCACTGTCTCGAATGACTTGGAAAATGATCAATCTCATTTAATTGCTCATTCGGATTTTGATCTTTCACAACTGATTCTGCCCTTAGCTGATTTGACGAAAAATGATGTCTTGAAACTTGCTAAAAATTTTGGGATCCAAGAATTATCAAGGGCTCAATCTGAGTGCTTTCGTCCCAATCAAGATTTGATTAAATTCATAGAATCAGTTACTCCCAAAGATTTTCTTAAGCAAGGTGAGATCTTATCTTTCGAGGGAGGAATGAATTTCGGAATTCACGAGGGAGTTCAAAAGCACTTTGTCGGTGAGTCGATGAGATTTAAAGAAGATCGTTGGCAGTCTGATGGATACTTCTTTGAATATGATGGGCCATCTTCAGCCATCAAAATTGCCCCCTTAGAAGAACTGAAATATCGTGGTGTTCTTGTACGCTTAAACTCGGAGATGACAAATCTTAAATATCCAAAAACTTTTAAAGCAAGTATCAAGCTTCGTCAGTCATCTTTTGCTTGTTGGGTTCAGCTTAAGAATTTTAACTATGCTCACATCTTTTGGGATGAGGACCTTAAGGTTTTTAAGGGAGAGACAGTCACCCTACAGACGAAAGTCGGCAAGAATGCAAAAGTTATTTCGACTGGTGTGGTGACAGAGACATATAAAAAGGCTGATTATGAAAATAGTGTTGATCATCTTTCTTTCTAATTTTCTTTACGCAAGATCTGTTCATCAATTTTTTGATGCAAAAAGCTTACTCAGAGAACATACGACGAAACAGCTTGTCGATTATATTAACGAGCTTGTGAAAGTCAGTGCACCATCGAGGATGTTGGGTCTCCCAGGTCACTCGAAAGCACAGGAATATATTCTATCGGTCGTAAGAAAAAATGATCCTCAGATTTCGGGTAAACTTATTCAGTCATCTTATGACTTTCCTGTTCAAGAGATGAAAAATTTCTATACTGAAGATTTTAATCAGAAAATTAAATCAAAGTTGGCTCCGTCGCATCCTGAATATGCAAAATGGCAAAGATTTACTGATTACATGGTTGCCTATGCGGATACACTTGCTCAAGAAAAAATCACAAATATCGTTTGGCAAAAAGAAGGATTAAACTCCAACAAGACTCTCGTCATTGTCGCTCACTATGATACGGCTTCTCACGATCCAAAAACATTAACGATTAATAAAAATGAACCTATGCCTGGAGCTAACTATAATGCTAGCGGTGTTTCCGTTGCTTTAAGTTTAGTGAAAGTCTTAGCGCAGTTAAAATTAAATTATAACGTTCAAGTCGTTTTTCTAGATTCTCAAGCCTTCGGTTTTCTAGGGTCAAAACTTCATGCGGATGAACTTGCAAAATCAAAACAAGAGATCATGGGTGTGTTTAACCTCGAGATGCTTGGCCAGGATTCGACATATTTTGATAAAACAAAACAGAAAGGAAATTTAAAACTCTATTACCGTCCAGTTGATCGAGAAGAGAGATTGGCGAGAAGGGTTCTCGATTTAGGTGGTAAGTTTTCTCAGAAGGTTCAGTTTTCGGGATTAGCCAATAATTTTGAAAACTCCGATAATTTTAGATACTGGGAAAAAGATTTTAATACCTTAACTTTCACTCAAGACTGGGAAAATGATTTTAATCCCAAATTTTATCAAACTAAACTTGATACACCGGAAACTCTCAACCATGAAACTCTCTATGAGTCGTTTCTTTATATTGGTGGTACCTGTTTGAGTATTCTTCTCGATTTGACGAAGTAGGTCATTTTAAGCTATAAGCCTCTTCTATGAAGCTTGATTTCAATCCTGAATTATTATCCTCCTATGGGTACACCCTGACTCATGAAGAGTACCTACAAAATCAGAAGAAAACAGTTGTCGTTGGGATGTCCGGAGGAGTGGATTCTTCTGTTGTCGCCGTTATCTGTAAGCTTTTGGGATATCAGACAATAGGCCTCTTTATGAAAAATTGGGATGAGGTGGATGAGAGAGGAGTTTGCAGCGCTGATAAAGACTACAGTGATGTCATCAAAGTTTGTGAGAGGATTGATATTCCTTATTATTCACTCAACTTTGTGCAGGAATATTATGACGGAGTTTTTTCGGAATTTCTCAGTGATATTAAAGCTGGCTTAACACCTAACCCTGATATCCTTTGTAACCGAGAGATTAAGTTTAAGGTTTTTTTTGAAAAAGCCAAAATGCTCGGAGCTGATTTCTTGGCGACCGGACACTACGCTCAGATTATAGATGGAAAATTAGCTAAAGGTTTCGATGGTCAAAAAGATCAGAGCTATTTTCTTTATGCTATTTCGCAAGATTGTTTATCCTCGGTCTTGTTTCCTATCGGTCATTTAGAAAAAAAGAGAGTTCGTGAACTGGCCGTTTTATTTGATCTCGCAACCTCTACTAAAAAAGATTCAACTGGTATTTGCTTTATTGGAGAAAGAAACTTTAAGCAGTTTTTGATGAATTACGTCGAAAGTGTCAAAGGCCCTTTTGTTGATCTTCAAGGGAAAAAACTAGGTCTGCATGATGGGACATGTTTCTATACTCTTGGGCAGAGAAAAGGTTTGGGCATTGGCGGACCTGGTGAAGCCTGGTTTGTCGTCGCTAAAAATAATCAAGAGAATGAGGTTATTCTTGCTCAGGGAGATGATCATCCAGCCTTATATGCTGAGGAATTAGAGGCAACAGAATTAAACTGGCTCGTCAGTGAAGTGAGTGAAGAATTCGAATGTACGGCCAAGATTCGTTACCGTCAAAAAGACCAGATAGCCCATGTCTTGAAACGAGAGGGCAAGATACAAGTAAGGTTTCCCATTCCACAAAGAGCGATTACCCTGGGTCAGTCGATAGTTTTGTATCAAGGGGATGTTTGTTTAGGGGGAGGGAAAATTTCTCAAATTGGACCAACTCTCTATGATCAAGGAAAAGAATTACCAGAGATCCTTGCTGTTTAGATCCAGAGGCGTTTTTTTAAGCTCTTTTGAGCGTTTTGCCTCATAGCCCTGACAGTCACCCATGCCTGCAGAATGAACGATAACTGATGGATTTTCCTTAGATTCTATCCCATAACGACGACAGCCATTAGGTGTTCTTTGATTCCAGGTAACAAAATAGTGCTTACAATCTCTGCAATTTGGTTTTTCCATGCTTTTATTTTAGCTTCTTTAGGCGCGTCAGATCCATCTGGGTAAATTTGTTCCTGTCATGTTTTTAGACGATATGAAACCTTTACGTTTCTTAAGATTAATTTATCAAAGGAATCCAGATTTAGGGTTTAATCGGGGAGTGAGCAATGATGTTCACTGTGTGAGAAAAGGTACGTATGAAGTCTTTTGAATCTAAGGTTTTTTCCCTGGCAGAGAGAAGAGTTCTTATGGAGAGCGATTTTAGTTCATTTGAAATGGATGAGGTCGTGATTGAAGAGAAACTCTCAAAAGTTGAAAAAACAATCTCCGTCTCTATGGATCAGCAACCAGATGATGCTTTAATTGTACTAGGGCATCAAATAAAAGAGCTGAGTAAATCTTTAAGGAAGCTTGATCATTATTTAAAAGGGATTGAAGATATTTTACCCTCATAAATTTCTGGACATTAAGTAAGAATTCCCGTAGTTTATCTAGCATTCCCATTCTTTGTGCCCAGGTGGTGGAATGGCAGACACACTACCTTGAGGTGGTAGCGCTGCGAGGCATGCTGGTTCAAGTCCAGTCCTGGGCACCATTTAAAATTCATCATTATGTTTTGAGATTTGAGAAAGACTTCCGAAGTGCCTCAATGACGAGTTTTTCCGCTTTTGTTTTACCGAATTCCGGCCGATAGATCAGACTCACTTCATCTTTATATGCAGGAAGAAGTGTTTGCTTGTTTAGTTTAAGACCTGACAATCTTACGGCTTGCTCTGGGATGATCCCAAAACCGATTTTTTCATGAGTTAATTTACAAATAAGCTCCAGACTATCGGTTGAAATTACTTTTTTAGGTTTATTTTTCCATTTTTTGAGAATGGATTGAGTTTGAAAGAGATCCAGATTGCAGATCACGCAATCAAGCGGAGCTGATGTACCTGACCAGACTGAAACCAAATCCACGGCCAGTTTACGAATGACTAAATCAGGCACCTCTGTTGGATTAATCACAATACCGATATCAATATTTCCTCGCTGGACCTCTGATTGAATATTTCTCGAGAGATCATGCTTTAAATTTATTTTAAAATCAGGTGCTTCATCTGAAATCATAGCGAGAGCTTTTGGTAGTGAGTACTGGGCCACTGTTGCGTGACAGCCTATGGTTATAGACTGATTTCCAAAAATAAGATTTTTATCAAGATCTGCTTCAAGTTCTTGGTAAGCATTCATAAGACTTAGTGACTTTTCTAAGAATTCTCTTCCTGAAGGGGTAAGATTGATCCCTTGTCTTGATCGATAGAAAAGAGTGATCTTTGCATCTGCCTCAAGTCGCTTAAGGCTTTCTGATAAAGCAGGCTGACTCATCTCGAGCTTCTGCGCAGCCTGAGTTAGTGTCTTACAGCTACTCGTTTCAACGAAGTTTCTAATATCATTTAATCTAAAACTCATATATTTTTACCTATGTTGATTATTATTCTTTTCTAAATTTACATATAGGTAAATTGAATTAAAAGTTCAACTTTAGAAATGAAATCTAAGGTCTTTCTATTTGAAGAAAAATCAACTCACAAAAGACGCTTAATCATGTTAGAAAAATTGCTTCAATTTTCTCAGAATTGTCATTTTTACATACCAAGGTACATCTAATCTTCCCTATGTTAGTTATCAAAAAAAAGTGTTCTTAGAACAACATAACTTCTTAAACTTAGATGGGGGAATGATGAAAAAAGCGACTTTGTTACTTTTAACGGTATTACTTTCTACGACACTTTACGCTGGAGAGAAAGACAACCTAATCTCTGCTATCAAGAGCTTCGTTCCAGCAGTTGAAAACTTTAAAGCTGTTGAGTGTTCAGGCAAAACGGCTGCACGTTACCTTACTGCACATCATGAGCTTGATGGAGTTTCTCTTGAAATCGCAGCCTATTCAACTTCAGGGAACGAAAGGGCGAATTTTTACTTACACTCAAAATACCTACCGTATTTCCAAGTAATTCACTATAAATTAAGAGAAAATTCTCTTTTGATTTATGTCGAAAATAACAATCAAGATACGTCAACGAGAGCAGCTGAAAGCGACTCTTATACTCTCTCTATTTCAAGAGAAGGTGAGTTAACAAGAGTTAAGATCGTTAATGATAATGGTCTTTTCGGAAAAAAATCAGTTCAGGAATGTTTGTACAATTTTAACTAAGTCTCTTTTCGGGCCTTGAGAATTCAAGGCCCATTTTTTATCTGATGTTGCGCCAAGTTAAAATCTCGTAAATTCAATTTCATCAAGCTCAAAAAACGTTAATCTTAGCCGAAAATTTTAATTCATAGTGACTGTAGATTTTAACTGTGTCATGGTGCCCTTTTAAAGAAGGAGTTTCATATGTGGTTTATAATCTCAGCTCTTACAGCTATATTTTCGATTACTGCTCTTGCCGATGATTGCCAAGGTCATCAAACAATTCCTCAGTGCTTCGGTTCTAATTATTCAGGAAAAATTACCTCATCATATAAATTAGGTGATTTTCAAACATCTTATGAGTGTCAGGCTTATGCGGGATTTAAACTACAAGATAACTTTCTTTCTCTGGCACCAGTGTGGGCAGATTGCTCTAATGCTCGAGTGAGAGACTTGGATCTTCTCTTCTTTAAAAACCAAGATAATTCCCTTTACCTTGTGAAAGACGATGGTGAAGTTGATGAAAAATTAGGAGCATTAGGTAAGCTTGAAGACCAGACTTTGACACTGTCTCAGAAAGTTGAGTTCAAAAGATATTTGAAATTTTCGATCGGCAGTCTTGGTGCTCGTTGTTTCCCAGAGGGGCTTGAGTATAGCTTAATGAGAGAGTTTAGTTTAAAACTATCCAAAGTTGATAGGGAGCTTGATTTTGAAAGAAGATTAAACTCAATGGTCATTCATGTACCTGGCACAACTGTTCCAAGAGAGTTAAATACTTGTCAAAAACTGAGAGATTTCTACGCTGCAGATAAAGTGGTTAAAACGGAATCTCTTTATTTATCTGGAAAACTTAAACAAGACTTTTAGTTTATTTTAACGATATGAAGGAATTTAAACTTCTTGCTAAAAAAATAAATCTTTTAGGTGATATCCATATAAAAAAATATGGAGAGAAGTCTTTTTCAAGTTTTGCATCAGAGATGCTGTCAAAAACAAAATTTGATAGGGTCTTTGATGCAAAAGAATTCATCACATCATCATTTTTATCTCTTCCGAGTCAACACTTTAAGTATTTAGAGTTTAGTGACCTTCCCGTAACAGTTTCAGTCGGAAAATCTTGCTTTATTGATTTGTATTTTTGGAGACGTCGATCAACTGTTATTCATAATCATCATTTTAGAGGTGCCTTTACCTGTCTTTTAGGAAAAAACCTTGATTTTGACTATGAGTTTGAAAGAACAAGAAAATTGTCCAAGTTTTTTGATCTTGGGAATTTACACTTAAAAGAAAAAAGACAAATTCATGTCGGTGATGTGGTAGAAATAAGTTACCTTGATAAGTTCATCCACCAAAATCATCACCACGCCGATCTCACTGTTAACCTTTGTTTTAGAACACCTCAAGATAAAAAAAGAGATCTCTCTAATTATCTTCACTCTGGTCTTCGTTATTCACGAAATGAGTCTCTCATTGAAAACACGATGCGTTTGAAGCGATGCTTAGATCTAGGAGTTATTGATTTGAAAAGGATGAAGATTTCACCAGATCATGCTCTTATGTTCTTACTTGTTTTTAACGAATCAAGCGATCTTGAGACGAAAAAGTATTTAGAGAAATTACTTAAAACAGAATTTAAAATAAATATTCAAAAACTTTTAGAGTCACATGATAAGAAGTTCTCACAACTAGAAGACTTCTATGAATAACCACGATCCACTTCACGGTAAAAACCTTAAAACGATCCTAGAAGAACTTGTTGAGTTTTACGGATGGGAGCAGCTCGGTACGATGATAGAAATCAGATGCTTCAACTTTGACCCAAGTATAAAATCGAGTTTACATTTTTTACGTCGAACACCGTGGGCGAGAAAAAAGGTTGAAGAGCTTTATCTTTACATGAAAAAAGAGTCTACTTAGCTTTTGCCTTAAATGTGAAAGGATTTGATTTCCTTTTTGCATCATTTCGAGCTTTCTTAGCAAGTTGAATGGATTTGAAGTCTAAATCTTTTTCTTTCCTATCAACTTTTGTTTTGGGTTTTGAAGTTTCCTTCATTGGCGTTGCCCATTTGCATTTAACCGTTCTTCCATCAAGTTTTACGCCATTTAGTCCATCTATTGCACATTTAGCTTCCGTGTAGCTGCTCATTTGAACAAAGGCCATTCCTCGAGATTGATTTGTTGATGGCTCTACGACAATTTTAATATGTTTAATAGTCCCGTACTTTGAAAAAAGACTAATGAGACCAGATCGATCTCTTTCATAACTTAAATTACTAATATAAACAGTTGTGTTTTTTGTTTCCATAATTTGGAAACTATCAGTGTCGTCGAACGATGTAAATCCATAGGGTGAAAATGAGAATTTATTTCACCATATTCATCGCTTGTTGTTTCTCTTGAGAATGCCCAAAGTACCAAATAAGCCCAATGCCAAAAAGCGTAAAGTGTCTGCTCTTAAAGAGAGGGCTGTCTTGATAAGCTACTCCGTCAAGGTAGTCGTACCTTATAAAAGGAAGAATGAGGATATTGTTCACTCTTTTTGATAAAACGAGAGCAAGTTGAGTCCCACTATAGCCACGTTTTGCATGATAGTATGATCTCTCACTTGTCACGAATTTCGTTGTGACCCCATAAAAATGTTGATGAAAGCTCTGTGAGCCATATTGAGGTCCTAGCGAGATTTCAGACGACCAACCAAAAGTTTTTTCACTAGCACGAGTTAGGTAGTTAAGATAAGGGATGGAATAGTAGCCAATATGATCTATGTATTGCAGGTTTGTTGTATAAACAGCTCGGTAAGGCATCTCAAGATTAATCAAGCTGTTCCCGTCCTGCGCCTTCCAAAGAGGATAACGCACAATCGGTCCTAACTCAAAGGTCGGGTCCAGGTTATCCATTCCTTTTCTTAAATGATTTGCATCACTGTTAACGTTTAAACCGATAGATAAACTTAGATCAAAGGTAAAATTTCCGAGCTTATAGATATGTCCTCTGACATAACCATTTTCTGCCTCAACATTTTTTCCTCGATAAACGTAAGAGGGGAGTGGAAATAAATACCACTTATGCTGGGGAGATCCCCTATAATGGTCTGTTCTAAGGGGAAGAACGCCAAAACCAACTTCCCAGAGGGGTAGTTCTTTGGCAAAAGATGACTGAAGAAAAATAAGAAAGAGGAATAATTTCACTTTTATTTTTTAGCTTCTTCGCACTCCAGAAGCGCACCATCGTAAATTGGCTTGCAGCTATCTTTTTTGACAATAACTTTTGAAGAACAGCTCACGATAAAGATGGCTGCCAAAATTGGGAAGATGATTTTCATAAAAGGCTCCTGTACTTGATTGCTGTGCTCTGTTGTAAGCACATGAATAATATTTCATAATTATGAGATAAGCTCAATTGATTCATGGGAGGAATCTGTGCGTATTTTCTATTTTTTAGGATTATTGGCCATTTTTACTGTTGGTTTATTCGCAACATTTTTACCTGAAGTTTCTCAGTTAAAAACTGGTGGACCCATAAATCCTGGTGATACGGCATGGATTTTAACGGCTTCGGGTTTAGTTCTTTTGATGACTCCAGGGCTGTCTTTTTTTTATGGAGGAATGGTCCGTAAAAAAAACGTCATCTCCACAATGCTTCAATCAATGGTTGCTCTTGGTGTCGTCACAGTCATATGGATCTCTGTAGGATTTAGTTTGAGTTTCGGCGAAAGCCTT
>Ga0255183_1000630_pt1 | contig 12918 bp, 11 predicted proteins | sample Atl_UVDOM_RepB_8_FD_183638 | JGI IMG/M metagenome (GOLD analysis project Ga0255183, IMG submission 183638) | Freshwater microbial communities from Altamaha River, Georgia, United States - Atl_UVDOM_RepB_8d | ecosystem: Environmental > Aquatic > Freshwater > River | place: USA: Georgia...
TTGCGTTAAGGGGGGCACTCCGCTTGCCACTGCCCTAGCATCAGGTGACATCGACTTTGCCATGGTGGATTATCAGTCGACACGTGGACTGGTGGACAAGGGGGCAATCAAGCTGCTGGCAGTAACAGAACCCAAGCTCTTCAGTCAACGACCGGATATTCCCACCGGAAAAGAACTCGGCATCCTGCCCGAGATTGAGGGTCTGACACCATGGTTCATCTTGATGGCGCCGGCTGGGACACCCAAACCCGTCATCGACCGCCTCAACCATGAAGTTAGGGCCATCATGTCCTCGCCTGAGATGACACAAAAACTGGGGCCACTGGGACTCGAGCCAGACTCCAGCACTCCGGAGCAGGCTGGTGCCTATTTTCTTTCTCACCGCAAGAAAATCGAGGGTTTGCTGAGTCAACTGAATATTTCGATCAAAAACTGACGATCAAGATCGTGATGGAGGGGAAGACTCAACGAAGGTGGCATCCAGCCAAAGTCCTGACTGGCAAAGCTCCCGAGCGACGCGAATCATCAGTTGTCGCACCGCTTGGGATGCGGCCGAAAATGGAAACCCCGGCGTGCGACACAGCGATACTCCACGCGAAATCACGGGTGACACAATTGACAGGCTCACCAAGGCACCCTGATCGATTTCAGCTTTCATGGGCATGACTGGCAGGATCGTGCAGCCCATACCAGCGAGCAAGGACGTTTTCAGGATACTGATCGAACTAATGTCGGCCACAACATTCGGGCTGGGCAAACCTGCATTTGCAGCGGCATGCTCGATAATCGGCCTGACACCATGGGGATGGGCGGGTAGTACGAGTGGCAGTCGCAGTGCTTCTTCGAGCCGAATGCTTTGCCTTTTCTTGTTTCCTCCAAGAGGAAACAAGTCAGGTCGATAAATGAGTGACAAGCGCTCTAAGGCGAGCATGTCTGATTCAAACTCATCAAGATGGCCGTCATCAAAGAGTATGGCCATGTGGATGGAGCCTGCATGTAATTGCCGGGTCAAGTTGCCGGTGAGTTCCTCGGTAAGTTCAAGCTGAACCTTGGGCAGGGTAGCTCTGACCGCTTCCAGCAAAGGCAAGGCCAGTGCCTGTGAAGCACTATGCGGTATCCCAAACACCACCCTGCCGGCTGGCGACTCCGACAGGCTGGCCACACTATCCCTCGCGTCCTCGACTTGGCGCAGGATCGACAAGGCGTGAGCATGAAACACCTGCCCAGCCTCAGTCAGTTCCACACCGCGCCTGGATCGATGAAACAACATCGCCCCCACCTCCTCCTCGAGCTGAGCCAGCTGATGACTCAGCGCTGACTGGGCGACATAGACCTTGGCTGCCGCCTTGGTAAAGGTCCCATGCTCGGCAATCGCCACAAAATATCTGAGTTGTCTGAGCTCCATGTTCTGCTTGTCCTGAGTGTGATGCTTTGTTCGGCTCTTTGCGGATGGCGAATGGCGAATGGCGAATGGCGAATGGCGAATGGCGAATGGCGAATGGCAGCGGGATGGATGTCATCAAATCATCCATCTGTTTACAAGATGGAACAAGATGAAAAATATATTATGCAGATCGTACTGGATGGGATGTAATACGTCCACAAACAGTGCATCAGCGATCCGGAACATGATTCTGGTGATGCGTCGGGTTGGATAGCACCGCAATGGGTGCTCGTCCTGCGCAAGCGGATGCAAGTTGATTCCTCTTACCGGAGGATGGTAGAGCGGGATGGGCCAGTCGGCCGGTTGGCCTTCCGCATTTTCTGGACACTGTTCCGTGTTGTCTTTGACATATCCGTACTTATGTCTTGTGTATAGCGGGACAAGCTGAAAGACAAACCCAGCCATCCTGATTTATGCTGATGAGTCTCTTGATTCATTGGCTTCTGACATGTCCCTCCACGCACAACTCCAACAGCGCGCTGCAGATCGCAAACCCATTCGTGTTGTCCTGATTGGTGCCGGCAAGTTTGGCTCCATGTACCTGTCCCAAATTCCCCGTACGCCCGGTGTGCATCTCGTGGCGATTGCCGATCTTTCCCCTGCCGCCGCACGTACGAACCTCGCGCGAGTGGGCTGGGACGCTGCCCGCACCGAAGCCACCAGCGTCGAGGATGCGATGCAAAAGGGCACGACCTGGATCACGGACAACTGGGAAACCATCGTCACGCACCCTGCCGTTGATGTGGTGGTGGAGTGCACGGGGCACCCCATCGCTGCTGTCGATCACTGCCTCAAAGCGTTTGCCCATGGCAAACATGTGGTCAACGTGACCGTCGAGGCCGATGCATTTTGCGGACCGCTCCTGGCGCGTCGGGCTGCCGAGGCTGGCGTGGTGTACTCCCTGGCGTTTGGGGATCAGCCAGCACTGATTTGTGACCTGGTGGACTGGGCGCGTACCTGTGGCTTTCCGGTGGTGGCGGCTGGCCGTGGTCACAAGTGGCTGCCGCATTTTTGCGAGTCCACCCCTGAGACTGTCTGGAACAACTATGGCGTCTCGCGAGAGGTTGCCGAGCGCGGCGGCATGAACCCCAAAATGTTCAACAGTTTCCTGGATGGATCCAAGCCCTCGATTGAGAGCACGGCCGTGGCCAACGCCACCGGACTGGGTGTCCCATCGAATGGTCTGCTCTACCCGCCAGCCAGCGTGGAGGACATTCCGTTTGTCACCCGGCCGATTTCAGAGGGTGGCGTGCTGGAGCGCAAGGGAATGGTCGAGGTGATTTCCAGCCTGGAAAAGGACGGCCGCGTCATTCCCTACGATATCCGCATGGGCGTGTGGGTCACCGTCGAGGCCGAAACGGACTACATCAAGAACTGTTTTGAGGAATATCGTGCCCATACTGATCCGACAGGCCGCTATTTCACACTCTACAAGCGCTGGCACCTGATTGGCCTGGAGGTCGGTGTGAGCGTGGCCAGCGTGGCACTGCGTCGCGAGGCGACCGGTGTGGCAAGCTGCTGGCAGTCAGACGTCGTGGCCACCGCCAAGCGTGACCTCAAGCCGGGTGAGATCCTGGATGGCGAGGGTGGCTACACGGTCTGGGGCAAACTGATGCCTGCCAAAGCGTCAACCATATTCGGTGGCTTGCCACTCGGGCTTGCCCACGATATCAAGGTTGTTCGCCCAGTCAAAAAGGGGCAAAGCCTGTGCTGGGATGACGTGGCAGTTGACACCAACACGCACGCCTACAAGATCCGCAAGGAGATGGAAAACTTGTTTGCGGTGAAGTGACGTACTACCCAGGTAAAGAATTGCGGGGCATGCATCCATCAGATCATGCCCCGTTTGTTTAGACTAATTGTCGTCCTGCGAGACTTAAAACTTTTCTGGCCGGAACACCTGCACATCCGAAAAATACATCGTCACGCCATAGTGGCGAGCGTATTTTTCCAGGATGTGAGCTCCAATCTGGTCCGCCACGTCTGTGTCGCACACCACCTCCATGCGGATGGTGCGGTCCGCCTCCCAGTTCCCCTCACGCGTGCCGCTGGCGCCCCTGCCGCGCACATCCGTGACGGTGTATCCATGCGCTCCCATGTGCATGACATCATCAATCAGGAGTGACTCGATCAATGACTCCGCGATGATGACCAATAGCTTTCGTGGATGTTTGGTGAGACTCATGTCATCCATCACCCTGTGATAGTGTTGGCAAGCCAGATATAGGCCGGGATCCCGACCACCAGATTAAACGGGAACGCGATGCCGAGCGAAACCGTAATGGACAAGGCAGCATTTGCCTGAGGGACGGCAATGCGCATCGCTGTCGGCGCCGCGATATAGCTCGCGCTGGCTGCCAGCGTGGCGAGTACCGCCACACCACCAGTTGAGAGCCCCAGCAACCAACCTACGGCTGCACCGATGCAGGCCAGCACTGGCGGGACGATCACGCCAATGCCCAATGCCACCAGGCCAAATCGCTTCACCTCTGCCAGGCGTCCCCCAGCGACCAAGCCAAGCTCCAGGAGAAACAGTGCCAACACGCCCTTGAACGGATCGATGAACACCGCCTTGATGGGGGCTGTGCCTGCCTCGCCTGCAATGGCACCGATGATCAGGCCGCCAATCAGGAGCAGCACGCTTTTGCCAAAAAACACATCATGGGCAAGCTTGCCCCAACCCATCGGGTTGGGTTGACCGGTCCGGTTTGCGTTGTCCTCACGGGAAAACAGGCGTGCCAACAACACACCTGCCACCAGTCCGGGCGCCTCCATAATGGCCACCCAAAGCGCAGCATGGCTCTCGTAGGGAATATCGCGCTGCGCAAGGTTGGCCGTGACCACAGCAAACGTCACCACGCTCACCGAACCAAAATGCGCCCCCAGCGCCGCACTGTCGGCCGCACCAAGTCTCAGGCCGCGAAATACGGGGTAAAGCAAAAAGGGAATCACGAACGACAGCAGCGCCGTCGCCCCCATCTGTGGCAGCAGGTCACCCAGCGGTTGGCGCGAGAGCTCAATCCCGCCCTTGAGCCCAATGGCCAGCAGCAGATAAATGGAGAGCGTCTCATACAACGCCTCCGGCAGCCGCAGGTCCGACTTTGCCAGGCGGGCGATCACACCCAGAATGAAGAAGAAAATGACGACATCGATCATGATGTTGTGATCATACTGAGCGGGATAGATTTGTCCACTTTGCCCCTACACATTTCATAGCGGGAAGGATAGGATTTGGACCCCTCTTGCAGCTAAGTTATGCATTTATTCTGAAAAAAAGAATCTGTATAACAGAAAATTCATGTATGATTATTTCATTCAAGTGCTGGTAAGAAATAGGATTGGGCAACACAGCATTCGAATCAACGACCAATGGCGGATTTGCTTTTCCTGGCAAGAGGATGGAGTTCACAACGTTGAAATTGTTGACTATCACTAAGGAGAAAACAGATGACTAAACGTCTTGATGAAATTCATCCAGGTGAAATCCTTTTAGAAGACTTTATGAAGCCACTCGGTATCACTGCAAGACAGCTCTCTGCTGACATTGATGTACCTCCGAGTCGTATCAGTGAAATCATTAACGGGAATCGTCCTATCACCACGGATACTGCTGTCAGACTGGGGATTTTTTTCTCGATGGAACCAGAGTTTTGGCTAAACCTCCAGATGGAACACGACGTCCGTCACGCAAAACGGGTGCTCATGAAATCTCTGGCATCTCGAATCAGGGTATTCAAAAGCTCGCCAGAGAATGACAAAAAACTGAAAACACTTCACGCTGCTTGATCAGGGAATAATACTTATCCCCTGAGGGCATGACCTTATCAGATCACGCGCTTGATTTGATATTGATGCGACAATTTGGTCGATGTCTCTGTCAATGCTGATTCGCAGTGCTTTCAATCCACCACCATGCCTGACTCCTCAACACCTTACAGTGTGGTCTGGTTCAAGCGTGACCTTCGAATCGAGGATCATGAGGCACTGGCGCGTGCGGTGGAAAATGGACCCGTGCTGTGCCTCTATGTGATTGAGCCCTCCATTTGGCAAGCGCCAGATGCGTCCACTCAGCACTACCACTTTCTGCTCGAGTGCCTGCGCGACCTGCATCGGGCCTTACGCGTAAAGGGGGGGCAACTCCATGTGGAGTGTGGCGAGGTCGTTGAGGTGCTCGCGCGCCTGCATGCCGCACAGCCCTTTACAGCGATTTATTCCCACGAGGAAACGGGTAACGACCTCACCTATGCACGAGACCGCCAAGTCAAAGCCTGGTGTCAGCGACAGGGTGTGGGCTGGCACGAATACCGTCAGTTTGGGGTGGTTCGGCGCCTCAAGCACCGCGATCTCTGGAAGGATGCCTGGGAGGCCCACATGGCTGCACCCCAGCATCACTGGGTGCAAGCCAGCTTTGTCAGCGTGCCGTGGACACCCACCAAGGCTCCAAGCGCGGCTGCGCTGGGGCTGGGGATGCCCGAGATGCCTGCACGCCAACGCGGTGGTCGAGTCATTGGCATGCAAGTCTGGGAGGATTTTTTGCATGGCCGCAGCCAATCCTACCGTGGCGGCATTTCTTCTCCATTGTCCGCACCAACCGCATGCTCCCGCATTTCCCCTTACCTGACATACGGGTGCCTGAGCATACGCGAGGTCGTGCAATCCACCCGTCAAAAGATCGATGCGCTCGGCCTCGGTAAAAACCGCCAGCAGGCTGGTCTCGCCGCGTTTCAGAGCCGGCTGTATTGGCACTGCCATTTCATCCAAAAGCTCGAGTCCCAGCCGGACATCGAGTTTCAAAATCTACACCGAGGCTACGATGGCCTGCGCGAGGCCGAGTGGGATCAGGCAAAATTTGATGCCCTGGTAGCGGGCCGCACCGGCTGGCCGATGGTGGATGCGTGTGTGGCGATGCTCAACCACACGGGCTGGCTGAACTTTCGCATGCGGGCGATGTTGGTCTCGGTCGCGGCCTATCCACTCTGGCTGCACTGGCGCGAGGTCGGACACTGGCTTGCCAGGCTGTTTCTGGACTATGAGCCCGGCATCCACTGGAGCCAGCTGCAGATGCAGTCAGGAACAACAGGCATCAATGCCACCCGAGTCTACAACCCGATCAAGCAAGCCCAGGATCATGACCCCCAGGGCAAGTTTGTGCGACAGTGGCTACCCTACATGCGCAAGGTGCCCGACACATGGCTGTTTGAGCCATGGAACATACCAGATGACTTGAAAGCCAAACTCGGGATTGCGGCGGATGAGATCCCCACCCCGCTGGTCGACCTCGAGCAGGCTACGCGAGAGGGGAAGGCTAAGCTTTATGCGGTGCGCACTCGCCCTGACGTGCGGGCGGGAAAAACGGCGATCGTGGAAAAACATGCCTCGCGATCGGTTCCGAGGGAAGGCTCAAGATCACGAAGCACATCGCGCTCCAAGTCAAAGGAGGCACAATCCGCATCCCAGCAGTTAACACTTGAGCTTTGATCAAAAAGACACATCCTGATACTTGTGACTAAAGCCTAAATCCAAAAAATCCACGGAGCGCGAAGTGCGTCAACGCAAAAAATCCGACCTACCCACCAAGATCTGCCTCACCTGTGGGTTGCGGTTCACCTGGCGCAAAAAATGGGAAAAAGTCTGGGATGAGGTCAAATACTGCTCTGAACGTTGTCGAAGGAATAAACCGTCATGACCTCAGGCAGCAAAGGCAAGACGGCTGCCACGCTGTACTGGTTTCGCCAGGACCTGCGGCTGCACGATAATCCCGCACTTGCACATGCCTGCCAGTCCAGCCAGGCGCTGCTGCCGGTATTCGTGCATGACGCGAAAAATCATCAGGAAACCCAGTGGTCATTTCCACGAATGGGTGCGCATCGACGCGTGTTCGAACGCGGCGCGCTGGCTGGTCTGAACGCCAGACTTCAAGCTGCTGGATCCAGGTTGGTGGAGTGTGTTGGCCACCCACCCGAGGTCCTATCAGCGCTGTGCCGTCATTTCAATATCACCCGCATCGTCTGCGAGGAAATCGCCGCACCAGAGGAGCAAGATGACATCCTGGCGTTGCGTAAGATGGGCGTTGAGGTGCAGACCGTGTGGCAATCGACCATGCTGTCTGCTAACTCCCTGCCCTGGTCACCTGCACAAGTGCCGGATGTGTTTACTGCTTTTCGTCAAGGTGTGGAGAAACGAGGGATCCGCTTTGAGGCTTGCGAGGCTGACATCTCTGGCATTCCACCACTGCCATTGCCGCCATCGGGCATGGATGTAAACAGTAAAGCAAATAGCAATGCAAACAGCTATGCAAACACCGACGCGAAGATCCATGTGCTCCCCCATGGACTTACACGCCTTGGTGATTGCAACGCTCAAGCCCTGAAACCTGACGATCCAATGCTTCCCAGGTGGGATAACGATCAGGATCCCGCCGAGGATCACGACTTAGATCCCGGGTTAAATCCCGGTTGGAAGACTGCCTCCTTTCCCTACCCTCTGGCAGGCTTTGGCGGCAGCGAAAACGACGCGCTGGCTTATCTGGAACGATACTTTGAAAGTGAGCGTGCAGCGCGATACAAGGCGACTCGCAATGGCCTGTCGGGGGTAGACTACTCCACCAAGTTTTCTCCCTGGCTCGCATCAGGCGCACTCTCGGCTCGACGCATCATGCAGCGCCTGACTGAGTACGAGTCAACACACGGTCAAAACGATGGCTCATACTGGATCTGGTTTGAGCTGATGTGGCGAGACCATTTCCGCTGGCTGCATCACAAATATGGACGCAGGCTATATCGCAAGCATGGATTGCGCATCGATTTGCGTATCAATGATGCTGCCCGGACAAGCCATGGCAACACCACCTCTCATTCTGGTGCCACATCAACCGAACAAACATATCAATTGAAGAATCTACAACGCTGGATCAACGGCCAAACAGGCCACCCGTTTGTCGATGCCGGTATGCGCGAGCTGCGAGCCACCGGCTACCTGTCCAATCGCATGCGACAGGTGGTGGCAAGCTATCTGATCCATGATTTGAAAGTGGACTGGCGCGCTGGAGCTGCTTGGTTTGAGTCCCAACTCATCGACTACGATGTCTACAGCAATCAAGGAAACTGGCTCTACATCGCAGGCTTGGGCACCGATCCACGCGGGGGACGACGCTTCAACCCTGACAAACAGGCTGCTGATCACGACCCAGCAGGTGCGTACCAAAAAAAATGGGGAACAAGATGAGCTTGACCTTGCGACTGATTCTGGGTGATCAGCTTCATTCTGGACACAGTTGGTTCGAGACAGTGGATCCATCTGTGCGATACGTGATGATGGAGGTGCGCGACGAGGCCAGCTATGTGCTGCATCATGCACAAAAGATCATTGGTATCTTTGCCGCCATGCGGCACTTTGCTGACTCGCTCGTCAGGCGCGGTCACGCGGTGACTTACCTCAAGATCGATGACCCAAACAACCAGCACGCCATCGACAACAATCTAGCCTTACTAATTGCGAAAAACAAGGCAACTGCATTTGAGTACCAAGCCCCAGATGAGTGGCGTCTGGACAAGTTATTGAAATCGTTTTGCCAGCAACAATCCATTCCTTGCCAGATGGTGGACAGCGAACACTTTTACACCGCGCGAGATGAGGCAGCGGTCCTGTTTGAGGGACGTAAACAGTGGCTGATGGAAACCTTTTACCGGCAGATGCGGATCAAGCATCGTGTCTTGCTCCAAGAAGAAAAAGTGCCCAAGCCTATCGGAGGAAAATGGAACTACGACCAGGACAACCGCAAAGCCTGGCCAGGAGATCCGCCTGAGCCAGCTGACACACGGACCAAACACAACCACAGCAGCATTTGGGATGACATACAACGCGCTGGCGTCAAGAGCTTTGGCAACCCAAATGCCAACCAGTTTGCCTGGCCGCTGGATCGGGAGGAGGCACTCGATGTGCTCAACCGATTCATCACGCACACGCTTCCACACTTTGGCGACTACCAGGACGCGATGAGCACCAAGGGGTGGAGGTTGTTTCACAGCCTGATCTCCTTTGCGCTGAACGTCAAAATGCTGCATCCGGATGAGGTGGTGCGCGCGGCAGAGTCTGCCTACCACGCCGGGGCAGCTCCCCTGTCAGCAGTCGAGGGGTTCATCCGGCAGATCCTGGGCTGGCGCGAATACATTCGAGGCGTCTACTGGGCCAACATGCCGGGCTATGACAATCTCAATGCCTTTGGCCACCAGCATCCCCTGCCCGCCTGGTTCTGGACGGGCGAGACGCAGATGAACTGCATGCGTCACGCCATCAAGCAGTCGCTTGAGCATGCCTATGCGCATCACATCCAGCGACTCATGGTGACGGGTAATTTTGCCCTCCTCGCGGGACTGTCTCCGCACGCGGTGCATAAATGGTATCTGGGCATTTACATCGATGCGTTTGAGTGGGTCGAACTGCCCAACACCTTGGGGATGAGCCAGTATGCCGATGGCGGGCGCCTCGCCACCAAGCCGTATGTGTCGAGTGCTGCATACATCGACCGCATGAGTGACTACTGCAAGGGATGCCGCTACGACAAAAAGCTGAAAACCGGCAGCAAGGCATGCCCGTTCAATGCACTCTATTGGGATTTCTTTGACAGAAACGCTGAACAGCTCAAGTCAAACCATCGCCTGGGTATGGTCTACCGAAACCTGGAAAAAATGGATCCTGAACAGCTCGATGCGATCCGCCAGCAATCCGCTGACACACTCGCGAGACTGGAAAAGCTATGAAAAAGACTTGATTAACAGCTAGGGCACAAATGTCCTGGAGTGATTGACCCTATCTATGTTCGATATTAAAATGCACATTATTCTGTACATTTATTCAACACAGTATGTCTATCTCCATCAAAAACATCGTACCTTTAACGCTTGCACGTTCTCGTCTATCAGAACTGGCTGATGAGGCTCATGCTGGTCAAGAAAAAATCATTACAAAAAATGGTGAAAGCTATGTTGCCCTAATCGATGCCAGGCAACTCGATCACTACCACGATTTGGAAAAAGAAAAAATTCATCTTGTCCTACTTGAGGATGCCAAGCGAGGGTTGGATGATGTCATTGCTGGCAGAACAGTTGATGCGATGACAGCAATCAAAAAAATCAAGAGCGAAATCGTCAGCCACCCCAAAAAACTCACTCTTCACGAAGGAAGAAAAAAACGTGGGTGAAAAAGGGTTTGCAGTAAAGACGACTCAGTACTTTCTGAATCAAATCAAAGCATTTCAATTTTCAACTTCATCGGGTTATCCTGCAGAAAACATATACCACCTGCTTGAGGATCTTGAGTCAAGCATCATCCCTATACTCAAACAATTCCCGCTTATCGGAAGAAAATATCTGGATCATCCGCCTCGGTCAGCTGAAGCCATCCAGATGATGGGAAATCTGCCATCAAGCGTGACATTTCAACTGGAAGACATCCGTGAATATGTCCAACGGCATTTCGTCTTGCTCTACCTGGTGTCAAAGCCAGAAAAGACTTGCTACCTGCTATCAATCAGGCATCACAGACAGCTTTCATTCCATTTTGAAACATTGTGGCGTTAAGCTTTGACTTGCATCGGATCCATCTGACGAACGATGAGATCAATCATCTCAGCCATCTTGATATCGCGATCTGAGATCCCACCCACATCGTGCGTGGTGAGGGTGATGTTCACTTTGTTGTAAACGTTGGACCACTCGGGATGGTGGTCGAGTTTTTCTGCCACTAACGCGACCTGGGTCATGAACCCAAACGCTTCTCGAAAATCCTTGAACCGGAATTCACGACAGAGCAATCCACCACGGCGATCTGTGATGGTCCACTGTGAGGACGGTCCGATTCGCCTCGCGACCTCCTCAAGGGAGATGAGTGATGGTTTGCTCATGACTCCTCCAACGGATGCGCTTAACTGGTGTGCTGCATAACCTATCACGGTCTCAAACATTCAAGCTCGATCATTCAAGCAAGACAAATGCTGCCAGAGAGATCAAGCACGTCCAATGATCGATGCCGTGGTCATCAGCTCCTCGAGCAGCGCCATCGACATGTAGCCTGACATTGCATAGGGGTCGAGCTCGGGCTTTTCGGAGTATTTCAGCACGATGGAGGTGTTGAGCTTTTCGAGGTTGACCTGGCCCATGGTCCAGCCGCCAAAGCGACGCTCGGTGATTTCCTCGTACTGCAGCAGCACCACGTCCTTGTGTCGCTTGTCATGCAGAATATGGCCATACAGTTGGTTGACCGGCGTGCGCCCACCCTCGATGGCTTGAAGATAGATCCCTCCGCCGTAACAAAGGATGCCGGTGATGCCGTTAGACATGTTGAAAGCACGGGCAGCTGACAGGATGGACTCGGTCACCTCTTTCGACTCAGGATGGGCCGAGCGACTCACATAAAGCAAACGTACCAGCATGATGGGTTATTCCTCGCGGGAAATCAGTGAAAGAAATTCACGGCGCAGATTGGGGTCTTTCAGGAAGGCACCGCGCATGACGGAGTTGACCATTTTGCTATTCATGTCCTTCACCCCACGCCAAGCCATGCAATAGTGAGTTGCCTTCATCACAACGGCCAAGCCATCCGGCTGGGTTTTTTCCTGAATCAGATCGGCAAGCTGGACCACCGCCTCCTCCTGGATCTGTGGACGCGCCATGATCCAATCAGCCAGGCGAACATATTTAGACAAACCGATCACATTGGTGTGCTCATTGGGCAGCACACCCACCCAGACCTTGCCAATCACGGGACACAGGTGATGGCTGCAGGCACTGCGCACCGTGATCGGCCCGATGATCATCAACTCATTGAGATGTTCAACGTTGGGAAATTCAGTAATCGGTGGCTCATCACGATAACGCCCCCCGAAAATTTCCTTGAGATACATTTTGGCCACGCGACGGGCGGTGTCGTTGGTATTGTGATCGTTCTGTGTGTCGATCACCATGCTGTCGAGCACCGCCTTCATTTTTTCAGCGACCTCTTCCTGCAGCAGCTCAAGCTCACCAGGCTCAATGAACGCTGAAATGTTGTCATTGGCGTGAAAACGCTGACGAGCCTTTTCAATGCGCCTTCGGATCGCGACCGAGATGGGAATGCCCTTGTCAGTGTCGGTTGAGTTCATGCTCTAAGCCTGCTTTAAGGATGGAATCACTTCGATTATTTGCCTTGACTTCGCATGTGTCTACAAAAACCACACACTCTTGTCTGAATATAGACGATTCAGGTGACATGTCATGGCTGATTTCTCTCAAACCCTCATGGGAGCCATTTCTGCATGAACATGGCCTGCCCCATTTGGGGATCCAGGGCATAGTGCTCAAATCCGAACTGCTCATAGCTGCGCAGGCCGCGGGTGTTGCCACTGAGCACCTCGAGCGTGAGCTTGCAGCAGCCAATGGCGCGGGCGTGCTGTTCCAGCGCGCCCAGCAAAGCCTGGCCGACGCCCTGGCCACGCACCT
>Ga0255183_1000634_pt1 | contig 12884 bp, 14 predicted proteins | sample Atl_UVDOM_RepB_8_FD_183638 | JGI IMG/M metagenome (GOLD analysis project Ga0255183, IMG submission 183638) | Freshwater microbial communities from Altamaha River, Georgia, United States - Atl_UVDOM_RepB_8d | ecosystem: Environmental > Aquatic > Freshwater > River | place: USA: Georgia...
TGATATCCATCACCAGTGCCGCCTTGCGTTTGGCCGTCCAGCGTTTGAAATCTTCGTCCACAATCGTGCTCATCAAGTGCTCCTCAAAGGATTATCACCTGAGCAGAAATTTAGTGGGTCAATACACTGGCGCGCTTGTCTGGGGTTTCAGGACTTGTGCCATCGGTGGAGTGGTTGTTGTACAGCGCGATACGAAAGGAAGCCTTGCTCACATCACAGATTGAGGGCACCCAAGCCACGTTGACAGATCTGTTAGATGAGGAGGCGGGCCTCAAAGTCAGCAACATCAGTGATGTGGAAGAGGTGACCAACTACCTCCGTGCTTTTCGCTGGACTCAAGAGCAACTTCGTGACGCCAATGGGCTGCCCATCAGCGTGAGGCTATTGTGTGAAGCCCACCGACGTCTGCTTGACGGTGCTCGTGGCGCTGGCAAACAGCCTGGAGAACTTCGTCGCTCACAGAACTGGATCGGTGGCACCCGGCCTGGAAACGCAGTCTTCGTTCCACCTCCGCCTGAGTACGTTCCTACGCTGTTGTCCGACATGGAGCGTTTCATTCATGACAGTGCGACGGATTTGCCGCCTATGGTCAAGGTGGCGTTGATACATGCGCAGTTTGAAACCATCCATCCCTTTCTCGATGGCAATGGAAGAATTGGCCGACTGCTGATCGCTGCCCTGTTCGAATATTGGGGATTGCTGTCCGAGCCATTGATGTACCTCAGTGGCTATCTCAAGCAACACCAAGCAGAGTATTACCGTCGTCTGTCGGCCATCCGCACGGAGGGTGATTGGGAGTCCTGGGTCCGTTTTTTTCTGGAAGGAGTCGCCACTGCTGCTGCAGACGCTGAGAAAAACATTATTCAAGTTGCCAGCCTGGTTGCCACTGACCGCAGGCGTCTGTTGCAATCTACCAAGGCAGGTCCTGTGAGCTATCGACTTTTCGAAATGCTGCCGATGATGCCACGCTTCACCATTGAACGAGTGCGTCAGCAACTCGAAACCAGCTTCCCCACGGCGACGGCGGCCGTCAAGGTTCTGGAGGACTTGGGCATCGTGACAGAAATGACAGGTCAGAAAAAAAATCGGAGTTACAGTTATCAGGCCTACGTTGAAAGTCTTTCCCAATAAGAGCAGGCGCTTGCCCGCCTCAGCAACTGGCAAGGTGGCTGTAGACCTAGTTTGAAATGGCACTGCCTTCACACGGCAGGGGTCACAAGTTCGAACCTTGTACCGCCCACCAACATTCCCTAGTAAAAAAATTGGCTTCTACCCCATTATCCGGGGATGACAGTATTCATCAAATTAGCAGTACTCATCAAACACGGCAAAATACGGGTGTTGTTACTTTGCTAAGTAAGTCACTGCAGGCAGCTTGGCGAAATGAGCGTCAAAAGTCAGTAATTCGGCGCTACGGTGTTGTGCAGTCGCGTAAACGATCGCGTCAGCAGTTGCCAGTTTAAATTTTCGATGACACTCTGCCGCTAACAATGCAATGCTAGTTTCAAGCGGTGCGACAATGCATTTTTGCGTGTAGGCGATCACAGTGTCTGCCCGCTCTTCGCCAAGCTCTCTCGTCAGCCACTTCGATAACTCCAGTTGTACGATCGTTGGCACAACACAAAACTCTTTTGCAGGAAATCTGTTGTTGAGTTTTTTTCCGTGCTGACTATCGGTCAGCCATTCAATCCATGCAGAGGTGTCTACAACCCACAGTTGCTTGGATGCCATCAGAAGCGATCCTTTCGGTCTCGGTACTTGTCGATATTCGCGCCTTTTGCGATACCGCGAAGTTGATTGAGGTCGGGTACGGGCATCATGAGTAGCCCATCACCCTTGGGAAGAAACACAAACTCTTGCCCAGAAGACCACTGCATAAGTTCTCTGATCTCCTTTGGGATAGAGATTTGGAATTTGCTCGATAGAGTGGCGGTATTAGACATTTCTGGTCATTTATTGATCGATCGGATGCCGGTAAGAATATTGATCTTTTCAGCGTTAGTCAATACGCAGTCTACAGGTTGGTAAATACCGCTGGATAACTGTTTACGCGGCAGGGGTCACAAGTTCGAACCTTGTACCAGACACCAAATTTTCCCTTTAGAATGAGCACTTGCTCAGGCTAGCGATTACACCTATTACAAATGTGCTCTGTTTTTAGACCCACGCAGCGCGCCGATTGGGTTTACAGCAAGTTTGGAGTCGATTTGCCAAAGTTCGCGGCAACAGACGTCTACCCAGGCTATCTTGCTCCCATCGTCGTCAAAAGCCACCGTGACAAGCGTGTTGCATCAGGATTGGCCCGGTTTGGACTGATCCCCGCCTGGTCAAAAGACGACAAAATCAGCCGTTACACCTACAACGCCCGATCCGAAACTGTGGTGGACAAGCCCAGTTTTCGCAAGGCTTGGCACAACCGCCAGTTTGCCGTTGTGCTTGCAGATGGGTTTGATGAGCCTTGTTACGAGTCAGGCAGAGCGGTCCGTTGGCGGATCCGGCAGGACAGCAAGGAGCCCTTTGGCATTGCTGGCTTGTGGGACAAGTGGATCAACCCGGCGAGTGGTGAACTCATTGCCAGCTTCACGATGCTGACCATCCACGCCAATGATCACCCTGTCATGCGTCGATTTCATCGTCCAGAGGATGAAAAGCGGACACCCATGGTGTTGCCTGCCGATAAGTATCAGGATTGGCTCGATTCCACTCACGACACCGCAAGGGCGTTGCTGCGGCTAGACCTGATGCCAAGACTAACTGCTGAACCTTTGCAGAACGGAGACATGCGAGGATCCATTATTCCTAGCAGCGCTTGATCATGCTTCAGATCAATCCTATCTGTCCGTAAAATCATTCGTCGGATCCCAATGAAAGCTTGATGGGAATGGATGTCTTTGTCCGAAAAATGCTTAAAAATGTCAATCCAATCCAAAAGGAAACACCATGAAGTCCTATCGCATTGCCAGCATCCCGGGTGACGGAATCGGCAAAGAGGTCATTCCAGCCGGTCAGGAGATCTTGCAGCTCCTGTCGGAGGTGCTGGGTCGATTCAAGTTCGAGTTTGAAACATTCGGCTGGGGTGGCGACTATTACCGACAGCACGGTGTCATGATGCCCGCTGACGGTTTAGATGCATTGCGAGACAAGGATGCGATTTTGTTTGGCTCAGCGGGTGACCCCCAGATCCCGGATCACATCACCTTATGGGGCTTGCGCCTGAAAATTTGTCAGGGGTTTGACCAGTACGCGAACGTTCGCCCAACCCGTATCCTGCCAGGCATTGATGCACCATTGAAGCGCTGCCGTCCTGAGGACCTCAACTGGGTGATCGTCCGTGAAAACTCCGAGGGGGAATACTCCGGCGTGGGTGGCCGCGTGCACCAGGGGCATCCCATCGAGGCGGCAACCGATGTTTCCATCATGACACGTGCCGGCGTGGAGCGTGTGATGCGCTATGCCTTCAAGCTGGCGCAGTCCAGGCCGCGCAAACTGCTGACGGTCATCACCAAAAGCAATGCTCAGCGCCATGCCATGGTGATGTGGGATGAGATTGCCGTTCAGATTTCCAAGGAGTTTCCTGATGTCAAGTGGGACAAGGAAATCGTGGATGCCGCCACGGCACGGATGGTGAATCGCCCCGCTTCGATGGACACGATTGTTGCGACCAACTTGCACGCTGATATTTTGAGTGATCTGGCAGCCGCGCTAGCGGGTAGCCTGGGCATTGCCCCCACAGGCAACATTGACCCCGAGCGTCGATTCCCCAGCATGTTTGAGCCCATTCACGGCTCAGCGTTTGACATCATGGGCAAAGGCTTGGCCAACCCGATTGGCACATTTTGGAGCTGTGTGATGTTGCTGGAGCATCTGGGCGAGCAGCAGGCCGCAGACCTGTTGATGTCAGCCATCGAGTCTGTCACGGCCAACCCGGCGCTGCATACGGGAGACCTGGGCGGCAAGGCGACAACGGTGCAGGTCACCGAGGCGGTCAGCCAGCGTATCCGGCAACACAAGTCCTAAGGGAACTGGAAAGACCCGCCAAAAGTGAACAACCCCAGGGAGGACTTATTGTTCTCGTACTGGGGTTGAAACACCAGGGTCATCAAGTTGCTGAAATCCGGTTGATAGACAGCAGCAGCACGGTCGTCAGCAATGGATCGAGCCGTAGAGGATGCTCAATCGGCGTAAGCCCCGGCAGCCTTGATCACGGGCGCCCACTTTTCTGTCTCTGCCGCCACAAACGCCCGGTGTCCCTCTGGGTCATTCCTGGAGTCGAAAATCATCGTGGCGCCGCCTTGTTCCTGGCGCTTGATGAACTCCGGATCCTTGATGGCGACTTTCAGTGCGTCGTTCAGCTTTTTCAGGATGGGGGCTGGCGTGCCCTTGGGCGCATACAGACCCTGCCAAATCGTCACCGTAAAGTCCTTGAACCCAGACTCCTGCATGGTTGGGGTGTCCTTGAGTGCGGGTGCCGTCAGGCGCTGTGGTGTCGTCACGGCAAAGGACTTGACCTTTTTGCCCTCGATCTGTGGCAAGGTGGTGGTTGTCTGGTCACACATCAGATCGACCTGGCCACCCAGCAAGTCGGTCATAGCTGGTCCGGTTCCCTTGTAGGGGATGGTGGTGATCTCCACGCCAATCTTGGATTGAAACATCATGCCGCACAGGTGCGCAGCGCTGCCGGGACCTGCATTGGCAAGGTTCACCTTGTTTTTGTTGGCCTGAATCCATGCGACCAACTCTTTCATGTTGTTGGCTGGCAAGTCGGGCCGGCCGATCAGGTTCATGGGGTTTTCACTGACGAGACCCAGGAACTCAAAATCGTTCTGAACGTTGTAAGGCAGTTTTCTGAAAAAGGTGGGAAGTGTCGCCTGTGAAATGTGCGTGAAAAGCAGGGTGTAGCCATCGTTGGGCGATTTGGCAGCTCGATTGATGCCGATCGTTCCTGATGCGCCCGTTACGTTTTGAATCACAACGGTGTGCCCACCCAGAGCCTTGCCCATCGAAACCGCAAGGTCACGTCCGGCCTTGTCAGTGGGGCCACCGGCAGGAAAAGGCAAGATGATCGTGATGGGCTTGTTTGCCTCGGGATAAGCCTGGGCATAAGACGCCGTTGGCACAGTCATCATGGCGCATGGCAAGGCTAAAGCAGCAATCGAAAGCAATTTGAACTGACGAATCATGGCGAGTCTCACAAAATTATTGTTGGTATGTAAGCAGGAAAAACGTTAACGAAACATAGTGGCTGACAAACAGTCATCAAACAGCCATCAAACAGCACCACCGAGATCCCTACGAATCAAACTTAGTCTTTCCATCATATCGACTCTCTGGCGATTCGATTATTGGGGTTTTCAGCACCACTCTTTCGGCACCGCTTCGATCAGCACCACTTACATCAACACCACTTTGTGAATGCATCCACGTCTATCCGAGCACTGGTGTACTGATTGATATGCACATTGTCATCTGGGTAGCCGATGGACATGCCCACAATCAGTTTTTTGTCATCAGAGATATCAAGAAAAGAGCGTACTTGGTCTGGGTAGTTGGCAAGGGATGCTTGCATGCAGACGCCTAGGCCCATACCATGCGCAGCCAGTGCAATGCTTTGAATGAAAATCCCAATGTCGATGAGTGACCAGGGTCCCAGCGATTTGTCCAAAAAGAAAAACATCACGCACGGGGCGTTGAAAAACTTGAAGTTCTGAAGACGGAACTGATCTCTTTTTTCTACATCATCCCGCTTGATGCCAAGAAACTCAAACCGGCGGGCATTGTGTTCCATCGAGCGCTTGCCGATGGACTCCGGCCAGGTGCCTTTTGGGTCTGGCAGATCCGTTTTTGCTGGGGTTCCGCTTGCGGCCAGGTCATAGAGCAGTGCAGACAGCGCGTCGCGCTTGTCGCCCGTGACGACTGCAACCTCCCAAGGCTGTGAGTTGGTGTAGGAGGGGCTGCGCGCAGCAGCCTGCAGGATCGTTCGGATCGTGTCATGGGACACAGGATCATTTTTAAATCCGCGGACACTTTTTCTTGAATTCAAGCCGTGCAGCAACTCCATGTTATCTCCTGTGGCAGCCGGAACCCAGATATGCACTTGAAAAAAGGATCTTTTCAGCGGCTGCATAACGTTTATCGTAAGCGTTGATTATCGCCAGCAATGGTCAATCTGCTCAACTGACTCATTTACGGGCAGCACGATCAGTCAATCATCTCGGTAACGTTCTGCAATCGCCTTGAAATTGTTGGATTCGGCGACAAAGGCATCAACCACATCTGGATCAAAATGGGTACCTCTCTTGGCGATGATTTCTGAAGTGGTGTCTTCGTGTGTCCAGCGTTTTTTGTATACGCGCTCACTGACTAGAGCGTCGTAGACATCAGCAAGTGCCATGATTCTGGCAGCCAGAGGAATTTGCTCGCCTTTCAGGCACAGGGGGTAGCCTGATCCATCCCATTTTTCATGATGTCCCGAAGCGATCTGCCTGGCAATCAGCAGGACATCATCGGATAGGTTCAGGTGTGCACCAATGGCGGATGACAGGATCGCATCACCGATATTGGTGTGCGTTTTCATGATTTCCCATTCATCAGGATCCAATTTCCCCTGTTTGTGAAGGATATGGTCAGGAATCCCCACTTTGCCCACATCATGCAGCGGAGCCGCCTTGAAAATGAGCTCGATGTATTGGGAGTTGATTTGAGTTTGATATTTTTTTGACTGTGAAAGTCTTTCTGCCAATCGTTTCACAAAGTGTTGGGTTCGCAAAATATGGTTGCCCGTTTCGTTGTCTCGCGCCATTGCCATGGCGTTGAGGGCAACCAGCATTTGATCCTCCCTGGCTTTGGCTCGGTTGCGCTCATTCATCGAATAAATTTGAACCAAGGCCGGTGAATCAGAAACATCAAAAAAGCATAAGGAATCAGGAAAACAAAGTGCCATTCCGTGAAAGTTTCATGCGTGTTGATCCACCTCGATGTGGAATCTATACTGTCATGGTTTAAAAATACACCACGCAGCAATGGCAGCAACAGTTGGATGCCAAGCAAAAGATGCAGGCGCTTGAAAGAGGCGTTGTCATCGATGTTACGGGTGCCAATCCAAAGTTCAATGATCGCCCATGCAGCTAGCGAGAATGTGAGCCCAAGCAAGAGGCTAAGGTGCACGGCTGATGTGCCGTGAGCACGGAGGATCTCGAATGTGACGCCCAGCACGAATACCAATGCTGAAGCAGCAGAGATCATGCGTAATGGCCAAGTCAGGGAATGCAGCAAGAGAGGTTGGGGCAGGACGTGATCATGCTTCATCGCGAACCAACCTGAATTGTGTGCAGCAGGTTTTGTTTCCACTTATTGGAGCAATTAGGCCGCTGTTGGTCACATGTCTTGGCCCATTCAGGAAAAGTATGGGACAGGACGTAGTCACGTAAGGTGCGAACATCCTCAGTCAAAACAGGATGAATTCTTGCCTGGATCGGTTGGCCAGTCGAGCAGATTGCTTTTCCTTCAAAGCAATCTCGCGCTTCGTGATCCAGTTTTCTGGCGAGCATCCAGGTTCGGTCAATGTGGTCTTGCACGGCGTGTTTGAACTTGTCTTGTTCGGATGGATTCAGTCGGTTCCACAAAGAGGTTCGTACAGCAATCCCATTGAGGCCCATGTGCAGGCTGATGGGATAGACATGATGGATGAAGGGTCCCCAGCCAGCTGCTTGTGCAGACGTGAGGCTGGAAACTGCGCAGTCAATGCTGCGCTGTTCAAACGCCTCCCTGACCTGATCAAATTCCATTACCAGGGGCGCGGCACCCAGCGATTTCAGCAACGGCGACAAACTTGGGCTTCCGATACGGACCTTCAATCCTTTCAGGTCAGCCAGGCTTGCCACTTTCGGTCTGCACATGATGACCTGGGGGCCAAAGGTCCAGATACCCATCAATTTGGCACCGAAATGTTGTTCCAGATTTTGGTTGATGATGCTTTCGTAAGCTTTGGCAGTTTTCAGCGCCGAATCAAAGTCCTGGTTCAGGCCAATCAAGTCGACGCCCTCGATGCTTGGCTCTTCTCTCGCGTTTTGCAGGAAGCGCAGCGATACAACATCGTAGAGCCCTTCTTTGAGCATGGCGAGCTGGAAATTATCCCTGAAACCCAGTGAGTCGACGGTTCGATAGTCGACCAGAAATGGGAGACCTGTGTTGGCGCTCAACTCATTGAAAAAGGGCTGTTCAAGCTGGCTTTGTATCGGTCCCGTCATGGATGGCTGGCCCACCACACGCACGGGTATCACCTCTAGATTTTTCCAGGCATAAAGAAATCCCCCAAGCAAAATCAGAGCAATGAGCAAGCGTTTCACGGGGCGACTTAGAGATGGTCACAGACGTTCCTATACTAATGCGCCACCTAAAACTTACCTATCCCATATTTGTGCCATTTTTTCGTTTTTATCAATATGCTTATAGTGCAACATTGAGCGAGCACGAGAGAAACAGCTTGTTGACGAACTTGGTAAGGGCCTCTGAAGGCCTTCCCTTGCAGTTCACGACCATACCGACTGTGGTGGGTTCAGGCACTGTTGTGGGTACGATGTCGATTGGCACAGATATTGTCAGCAGCTCACCCTCATCCGTGCCGGGTTTTTTCTCTGCCGCAGATCGAAGCGTGGTGAAGCCAAGCGCCTGTCTGGCCACATCCCGTCAGTTCAATTTTACGCTTGCGGCACTGGACAACGAACAGTTCACGCGCGGCTATCTTTCTTATTTGACGGTCAGTAGCGTCAATTTTTTTACCTCCACCTCCGAAGTGTCGCAGGAGCTTCTGGGCTGATACAAATTAAGCTTTACCACGCGTTGCAAGCTATTCAAGTCCGAGGATGCCGAAAACGAGGATGGTCTCTACAGAATGGGCCTGAACCTCAGGTCGACCAGAGATGTGTTCAAGTACCTAGGGCGGATCATCAAAGCTCAGTTGGACCAGGAAAATCCATGGATACCATCTATCTTGATTCTGAACTACTGAAGTCATTGAGCTTCTCTCGGTCATTGTCACCATGAACAAGGTTCCTGGTTCAATACCGAATTCGCCAGGCATTCTTTTGAATTGATCTCTGGCTAGACGGTATCTGAGAGTGGATTTGCCTGGACGGCCTGGCCAGGGGTCGGCAGCGGTTTCAGCTTGTGAATGACCTTGACGAGTATTCGGTATGTGTCCTTGTCAAATCTTGCCTGATGACCATCCAGGGCGGACCAGACCTCTTCCTCAGTGCGGGCACTGCCCAGGTAGGCCCATTGGTGGATCAGCAGCATCTCATCGCCTTCGCGCAAATATGCCGGACCGCTGAATGGCCAGGTTTTAATGCGAAGTCCTGCCAGCGCAGTCATGAGTCTGAGGTCGTGGGACTGTCGCGTTTCTTTCCCCACGCAGGCCCCGTCGCAGCGCCGCAGTTGCCAGCCAAAACAGGGCGATCCAGCCTTGATTTTCTCCAGGCCTAGCAAGCCCTTGCAAAGACGATGATCTTCGGCGATCTGCGAGAGGGTTTTCGTTGCCTCCCGCTGGCTTTGAAACAAGCCAAACAAATTGGCCTCGGTGGAAAAATCAAGGTGACTCGCGTAGGCAATCCGGACCTGGTGGCCTGACGCACTTTCCTGAAGCTGAATGCTGCAAAGCTCGTTGTTGCGCCGCAGCAGTCGGTTGTGAGTCGGCTGTAGTTGCTTGACCAACTGAGCCTCCTTGAGGAGGGCGCCGATTTCCCCTCCCGTTGAGTGGAACTCAATCCGCCGAACTTGCTGGGAGAGGCTCATGTCTTTGGCTGATGAGACATCGGCAGCAAAGTGTGACATGACCCGCTGACGAATGTTTTTGGATTTGCCGATGTAGAGTGGCAAACCGTTTTCACCATAAAAAAGATATACCCCCGGCCTCTCCGGCAGGCCATCAATCAGCGTGAGGTCCAGGTGCGTTGGTATGCTGGGACGACCTAGCAGCGTCTTGACGGCGTGATCAATCGTCTCATGATCCAGCGTCTGGTGAATGTGGCGCCAAAACTGATGGATGAGGCGCGCATCGCCAATCGCTCGGTGCCGCGCATCAACCTGGAGGTTGTGGCGTGCGATCAGGCTGTCAAGGTTGTGGCGTGGGTAGTTGGGAAACAGGCGCCTGGATAGCTTGACCGTACAGAGCGTTTTGGCAGAAAAATCGATGCCCTCACGCATGAACGACTGCTTGAGAAACGCGTAGTCAAACCTGGCATTGTGAGCCACAAACACCCGGCCCTCCAGTAGTCGCATCACCGTCTGTGCCACATCGGCAAAACATGGTGCATCTGCCACCATCTCGTTGGTGATGCCAGTCAGGCGCTCGATATGGGAGGGGATTCGTGCCTCGGGCTGAACAAGCGTGCTCCATTCCTCCACCTTGTCACCATCGACCAGGATGATGCCGATTTCAGTGATTCGATCCCTGGAGGCAGTGGCACCGGTTGTTTCCAGGTCGACAAAGGCAAGTGATTGCTTGTTGATAGGTGGCTTGATCATGGTTTATCGATTCTACTGACTGCATGGTCATGGTACAAACAAGCACTGATTTTTGTTAAAGCATGGAGCGCCCCGCGGCGACTGAATATGTATATCGTTTTTCTGATGAGCTTGGTCAGCACCGTGCTGATCTTGATGGGACGCCGCAGCCTCGGTGTCACGGCCACCTTGATCACTGTCATCACCACAGCCGTCATGCTCTATCTGGACATGACCACCAAGCTGCAGATCAGCCTGTGAATATCACGCCATGAATCTTTCTCGATTTGCCTACCAACTCAATGCCCTGGCGCTGCTGATCATCACGCTGATTCTTGCCGGGGCATTTGCCGAACAGCTTTATTTTGGTGAGCTGCCATGCCCGCTTTGCCTTTTGCAGCGCGTCGGACTCATGGCAGCAGGTCTTGGCTTCATGCTGAACCTGCGTTTTGGCTTGCATCCTTTGCATTACGGCGTGACCCTCATTGCTGCGCTCGTTGGGGCTGCCACCTCAGCTCGACAAGTTCTGTTGCATATCATCCCGGATGGCATGGGTTATGGAAAAGTTTTCTTTGGATTGCACCTTTATACGTGGTCCTTCGTCAGTTTTGTCAGCATATTGTTTGGTGTTGGCGTGCTGTTGATGATCTCTGGCTCAGCCCATTCGAGCACGCCAAAACTGACCCGCTGGATCAAGCTGATTGTTGGCTTGTTCTTGTTGGTAGTGTTTGCCAATCTGGTTTCCACTCTTTTGGAATGTGGGTTATCTGAGTGCCCGTCAGATCCAACCAAATATTTGGGGCTGGAAAAGATCCGATCCTGGATATCCGGCGTCAAACCATAAGACCCAGCTGGATGGAATCAGATGATTGAGCTGAGACAGCTGAGATATTTTGTCACCATCGTGGACGCAGGTTCACTGACCCGTGCCGCTGAGTTGTTGTATGTGGCCCAGCCTGCCTTGAGCCAGCAACTCGCCGCGCTTGAGTCCAATGTCAATGCAAAACTGCTGAACCGTAGCTCAAAAGGCATCAAGCCGACAGAAGCCGGCTTGGCAATGTATAAACATGCCCAGGCAGTGCTCAAGCTTGTTGCAGATACCAAAGGGGTCGTGCGTACGCCCGAAGCGGGCGTGTCTGGGCGGGTTCGCCTGGGAATCCCCGCCACGATTGCTGGGATATTGATAGCACCGTTGGTTGATTATCTGCGCGACACCCGACCAGGCATCATTTTGGAGGTCTACGAGAACCCAAGCAGCTATTTGGCTCCACAGCTTCTCGAGCAGCGGGTGGACTTGTCATTGTTGGTGGACAGTATCCCGGGAAGTGGCTTGATTGCATCGCCACTGTTGAGCGAAAACCTTTACTTCGTCCACCACAGGGACAATCATCCACTGGGCAAGCCAACTGACGTCACGCTGGACGAAATTCAGAACATTCCACTTGTCTTGCCAACACGATCCACCACGCTCAGGCAGTTGATAGACAACGCGTTCAATGCGCGCGGGATTGAACCGACCGTGGTGGCAGAGACCAGCTCCATGCAGACCCTGCTGACGCTGGTGGCTCACTCCTCTGTTGGAACGTTCCAAACCATTGCAGCAGTCCGGTCTCACAAAGACGGAAGAAAATTGATCGCTAGCCTGATTCAACCCCTGATGGTGCGCAGGTTGTTTCTGGCCTATTCAAAATATGCAGCGCTGAGCGATGCCGCAGTTCAGGTTCATGCGGTCATCATGGACCTGGCCAAAAACTTGGTCACAGCTGGCCATTGGCCAGGAGCCATACTGCAAACCAATCATGCCATGATCAATTGAGCAATGAGTGTGGCATAAGCAGGGCTTATGTAACCATCTTCATTCCCTATTTCCTCAGGTGAACAGCTGACGATACAGTGACCCATGACAATTTTTCTCCCTAGAGCCAAGCCAGGTTCCCAGCAGGAGAAAAAGCTTACTTGACAAGGGTCGGTACCATGCCAAAAAGTGAGAAACCAGTTGCCATTGTGACGGGCGCCGCCCAGGGGATTGGCGCAGCCGTTGTGGATTCCTTGGTCCAGACAGGTTTTGTTGTTTGCTGCATGGACCTCAATGAATCTGCCATGAAGGGCTTGAAAAACAAGCATGGAAACGATGTCGCCCCTTACAAGCTTGATGTCAGCGATGAGGGGGCAGTCGTGGAGGCTTTCAAAAAAATATTCCGTAAATTTGGGCGAATCGATGCCCTTGCCACATGTGCAGCAGTGGTGGATGTGACGCCGTTTGACAAGCTCACGACGGCAGAATTTCGCAAGCAGAACGACATCAATGTCATCGGCACGTTTTTGCCGATGCGAGAGGCGGCCAAGTATATGGGAGCGGGTGGAAAAATCTGCACGATGTCCAG
>Ga0255183_1000648_pt1 | contig 12772 bp, 10 predicted proteins | sample Atl_UVDOM_RepB_8_FD_183638 | JGI IMG/M metagenome (GOLD analysis project Ga0255183, IMG submission 183638) | Freshwater microbial communities from Altamaha River, Georgia, United States - Atl_UVDOM_RepB_8d | ecosystem: Environmental > Aquatic > Freshwater > River | place: USA: Georgia...
AACAACGGTGTAGCCCTTGTCTTGAGCTGCCGTGGCCAATGATTCATGTTGGTTGATTGCTGAATCGATGAAGACAACTTCGCTGCCTGGGTTGCCACTCGCCTCGCGCAATGCCGTGAGCATATCGAGCGCTTCTGCTTGCTCTTCTTGCGTATCTTGCGTCAGTTCACCGGAACCTACCTTGTCTGCCAAGTCGCTCGTGGTACTCAGCGGTTCCTGACTCGGCATTTCATTGGAAACTGGACTAGCCTCAAATTCAGCAGCACCAAAGTCACCACCACCGTCCTGAGCTGCTGCATCATTGATTGGTTCAACCACGGCCGCAGCTGGCTCCGCTAATGGCAGCGGGTCAGGCACCGCCGCTGCAGCCGCAGCGCCATCGAACAACATCCGAGGCTCGAGAGCAATTAAGCGGGACTTAGACTTCCGTTTCCACGGGTAGGAATCACGTTTCAAAGCATCAAACCCCAAAAAGGTTACAGTCGCCGCAATGACAGCAATAAATTTTTCTCATGTGTTTATAGTTTATTTACACATATTTTTTAACTAAGCTTTATACTATAAAAGCGTTGGATAACTAGCGAGCCAATAAGTTCTCGATAATCAGTAGCGCTCAGAAAGAAGACCAATTACGTCTCCGATGGATAGCCTCATCCTTAAGCAAAGCGCCAATTCGTCAAGTAGTGGCACATTTGGCTTCGCGCCAAAGAGCATTTGGGCGCGTCAAAGCTGACACGACATCTAAAATATCCTTCTCCGTGTGAGCTAGACATTAGCTGACGCCAAAATGATTGGCGATGCCAATCCGGAATGGACAAAGGCAGATTTCGAGATAGCAGTGCCAACTGATGGCTTACCAAAGCCCCTTTAAGAAAAGCTAAGTGAGCGTTGTGGCCCACAAAAGGCTCCAAACAAGATTCAGACGGCTATCCGCTACGACGCCGACATCATCGATGCGTTCGAGTCTGGCGGGCCTAACTAAGAAACCAACATGAGCAATGCACTTAATGGCAATTGCAACCGCAAGTGAGAAGACGCTTGCCTCTACTAGCACCAAACCACACCCACCGCTAGGTTGCACCCCCCCCATTGTGCGGGGGCAGCAGGGTTCAGACGTGAAAAATAGGGATGATTTTCACAAAACCACGCACCAATCGAGCGTAGCACGTGCTACCGTTACAGTCATGAATGAAAAGCTACTTGCTACGCAACGCCGAGAACTACTAGTTAAGGCCATTGATCGCCTAACGCAGGGCGACCGTAGCGCTTTCGGTCGTCGTCTAGGCTTCAAAGACGGTGCTTTTATACGGCAAATGCTCAGTGGCTCACGAGTCGTGTCAGACAAAACCGTTCGCCTTATCGAAGGAATCCCCGGGATGCAAGGCTGGTTTTCTCAATCGGACGGTGCGCAACCGCCACCTCTTGCACCGCTGCCACTAACCGAGATCAGCCCAACCGATATTGCTAGCCGGTATCACGTTGGATCGAAATCAGCTCAGCGTATCGTTGAACTTACGTTGCGCCAACCCCATGAGCCAGTCCCCTCATGGGCAACGCCAGCTTTGCTATCGATCCTGGCTGCCAGCCTGTTGTTAGCCAATGACGACGATCAGAACCAAAGTTAAGCGGCAATCGCTCAACTAGGCGCAGACGCTCGCACCCTCCTTCCTATTTCAAACCAACTCAATCCATGGTGATGCTTAAGTGACGGTTGGTTCTATTTGTGCAGACTTTCGTGGCAATTGTTACGTAATATAACAACATTAATTGCTAAATAAAAAAACATTTGCTACTATTTCAACACGATCCTTAACAATCAGTCATCGATAAATATCACGCCCTGCCCTCGCGGCATGCGATTGCGTGACTACCTGCACGGCACCTGGGTAGAAGCAAAACAGGTGAAATCCATGGACTCTGCTCCGACCTCTAGCGCGAGGTGCATTTCGGAGATGAACCCTTGGGGTCGACACTCAGGGATGAGCGTCGCGCCAGTAATCAGCCGATGGCGTGGTAATCGGACTGAAGACAGCAGGAGAAGACTGCAAAACGAAGCCCACGCAAGGTGCGGACCTAGCTCCCACTTTGCGTGCTGTATCTGTTTCACCATTCGCCGCCAGAATGCTCTGAATGCTTTTGAGTATCTAGCAGCAAAGAGATGCACTCGAATGATAAATACTGCTTCCGAACTCAACTATGCCGAACTCGCTCGACAGATTGCAGCGAGAATGTCACCCGAAGCCTTGTTAAGCGCAGAAGATGTTGGCGCGATGCTTGGCTACCCAGCCAGATATATTCGCGAGACCATCGCACTGGCACCCGGATTTCCGGTGGCCATCCGGCTGCGTCTCGACAGTGACGGCAAACGTAGTAATCCAAGATGGCGACGCACGGACGTTGAAGACTGGGTCACTGCCCACCTTGCACAACGTCGAACACGTGCTGGCCGACCCCGTCAGCAGACCTACATGTGACAGACATGCAGCAGCAAAATCAGCACCATGTCAAAAACGGGCGTACACGACTAATCCAACTTGCTTTTCCCGATTGCCCCTGTTGCGCCCTGCTGACACCGAAGTGAAATTTTGTGTGGGGAACGAATCGTTTTCCCCAAATTAACGCAAAGCCTTTATCCATGGGGCTTTTGTGTCCGGCCCCGGGCACCAACGCTTTCCAGCGTTTTAACCCTTCAAAAATTCAGTTCTACCCCATTATGGGGTGTGGGTATCCATTACACCCGGTTAATGACTCCATTCAGCTCTGGGCTCCTGGTCGAGTACGGACTTTTTCGCCCACATTGCTAAATTACGAACAAACTCATCCATATACTGCCTCGGTTGGATCTGCATGATCATCGCGTTTGAGACCCTTGTTGGTACAACAGAAGATGTTTGCGCACCACCAAAATTACAAATGAAATCAATACTCTAGTGCCACGGAGATTCTTCAATGTCGACGGTTGCAATTCCCCAATGGAACATCCGAGGCTTCTTGCCGCCCATTGACCCAGTCGATCCCGTTAGTGCTGAACGCTCTCCTTATCACGTAACCTTGCTAGACATGATCCTTCGCTTCGCCACATCGCCCGATCGCTGCAGAGTCTTGAAGGGCTTTCTGGCGTACCGTGCCGCTTTACATAATGCTGGTCTGATAGAGGGCTTTCAGTGGATCAATGGCAGCTTCACAGAACAGGTCGAAACGATTGAGCATCGATCGCCGAATGATATCGATGTGGTGACTTTTGTAAAAACCCCTGACAATTTCATACCAACTGATGATCAAATGGAATTGTTTGATCTCGATACGGCCAAAAAAAGATTTCTGGTGGATAGTTACTTCGTGGAACTTGATCACGAGCCACCTGAAACTCTCGTCGAACACAGCACATATTGGTACAGTGTGTGGTCACATAGACGCAACATGGCCTGGAAAGGTTATTTGCAGATTGACCTTGGCCCAGCCGAAGATAGCAATGCCCAGGAACGGTTACATCTTTTGGAAAGCCAGTTGGTGCAGCCATGAATCACGAAGACCGACAACATTTGCTCGCCGAGCGCTCTTTCCTGCTTCGCATGTTGGCCAAAACGCCCGAGAAGGCTTCCTTGACGCGGATGAGTGATCAGGCACGTTTGCGTAAAGTCGAGGCTCGCCTGGCTGAACTGCCAGCACAATGCAAAGCGCCGTCTCGTGCTCGACTTACCTTTGATGGTGCTCCAGTTGTTGGTAGTCATGGCATATTTGTTGAGTTCGGCACAAAAGCCATGAACAGCTTCGCAGAAGCCGTTGCCTCGGTAGCAGCATCTCTATCAGCTCCGCTAGCCGCTGTGGGCCCAATACCCAACCGTGACCAGAACCAATTGTTGATTACCGACACAGCCTCAGGCTCCTTCGGCTTCGAGCTGGAAGAACACCACTCGAATCGCTTGGAATTAGACGATGAGAGTCCGGTTGCGATGGCCCTGGACCGCACTCAAACACTGCTATCCAGCACACTGGGTGACGACGATGAGCTAGCTGATATTGCCTCTGAAACAGACCCTCGCGCCCTGGAGAAAGTTCGCGCATTCCTGAAAGTACTCGCCGACAACAACGCAATTTGCACACTGCAGTACGGAGGTCGCAGCGTTCGTTTCACTGACGTTGGACAAGTCATTCGTAGCCTTGCACGTCTTGCAGCTGATAACTTGCATGAAAGTGAAGATCAGTTAGAGGGTAAGTTTCTGGGCGTGTTGCCCAATAGTCGCAGCTTTGAGTTCAAGCTTGCTAGCGATGAACAAATCATTCGCGGAAAAATATCGCCGCGTCTGCGAAATATAGAGAGCCTGAACGAGCATCTGCACCAGAGAGTACAAATTGACGTAGCCCGGACACAGGTCGGCAATGGACAGCCACGGTATCTACTGATCAGCATGCCAGACTGGCTAGGCTCCTGATTTGACTAGGGGCCCACAAGTAACGAAACTCTCACAAACTTAGCCTCAACCAAGAAGCATGAATTAGCTGGTACCACCGCGTTCTATGGAGCGCGGATACTCGCGTCGTTAAAGCACACGATGCTGCTGTAGCGCACACCCTGAATTACATCGAAAGCCAACTGACCCAAGCCCGTCAAAAAGATCACGGCAAAACCCGGGTCGAACAAACCGAGAACCTGATCGTGGCGACATTTCGTCATGAGACCGCACGCCCAACGCCAGATTCACCACCTGACCCTAATCTGCATACCCATGCTGTGATCATGAACGCTACCCAGCGCAAGGATGGCACTTGGGTAGCACTGTCGAATGAACAAATCGTCAAACTGCGCAAGCTGCAAGACGCGGTCTACATGGCTGAGCTAGACAAACGCGTCAGAGAACTCGGTTATGGCGTTCGTTATGAGAAAAACCACATTGAACTAGCACACGTCACCCGTGAGCAGATTGATGTCTTCAGTAAACGCAGCGCACAGGTGGTGTCAGCTTTAGCCGAGCGCGGCAAGGAACGCGCATCGGCCAGCCATGCACAGCGACAAATGCTCACATTGGCCACACGTGAACAAAAGACCGCCGACCTTTCCCGTGACGAGCTGTTCCGTCACTGGGTGCTCCAGGCAAGAGAAGCAGGCATGGTGTTTACACATGGCCACGAGCAATCAGGACCGGCCACAGCAACTGGGTCAGCGGATGAGTCAGCACTTGAATCAGGGGGTGAATCAGCAAACAAATCAACACACCACGCTAAAAGTGACCCAGCACGTGAGCCAACCGAGTTTGTCGCGAATGCAGCACTCGGGTGGTCCATCAAACACTTATCAGAACGCGAGAGCTTGATGCCGGAATCAGAGCTTTTAGCCATGGCGGTGCGCCATGCGAGCGGCCAAATCAGTCCGACCGATGTCAAAAAAGCGATACAGCGGAAACTAGACGATGGTTCGCTGCTGAGCAACACGCCACGATACAGACAAGTCGATGACCCCCGAAGAGCGAACGGTCCAGCACTGACCCGTGAAGCCTGGGCAGCAACCCTCAAAGCTGAACGAAATCTCAGCGTTTCTGATGCGTTAGCAGCAGTAGATGCTTCGATTGCCGAGGGCAGTTTACTTTTTCATGAGCCGACTTATGCAACCCGTGCTGCGCTAGAAGCGGAGCAAAGGATTGTGGCTGCCGAACAGCAAGGTCGAAGCACTCTACAACCAATCATGCCGATCGCTGAAGTGCAAGAGGCCATCAGTGACAAAGGACTAACAGCAGGACAACGTGCCGCAGTGGAAATGATTTTGAGTCACCCGAATCAGATTATCGGCATTCAAGGCATGGCAGGTACCGGCAAATCCTATGCACTACAAACCGCGAAGGAACTACTCGATCGTCAGGGCATGACCATGGTGGCACTGGCACCCTATGGCAGCCAAGTTAACAACCTGCGGGATGACGGTATTGCCGCCAAAACTGTCTCATCGTTTCTCAATGCGCGTGACAAACAGCGAGCCAAGCACGATATGGGACCAAATACGGTGGTGGTTATCGACGAAGCGGGTGTCATTCCCGTGAGGCAAATGGACAAGCTTCTGGCACAAGTCCAGGCCACGGGTGCCAAGATTGTCACGCTAGGTGATACTGCGCAAACCAAAGCCGTCGAAGCTGGTCGCGCTTTTGCGTTACTCCAGGAACAGGGCATGCAAACTGTGGTGATGGGCGACATTCAACGCCAGCAAAGCGCCCGGTTGCGTGAAGCAGTGACACTGGCGGCAACTGGCAGAGCCAGCGAATCACTGAAACTGCTCGATGATGTCGTCTGCATCCCTGATGCCATCACCACTGATGAGCATGGCGCGCAAACCCGGGATGGGAAAGATCGGTATGACGCGATTGCCGGTGAATACGCAAACCTGACCCAATACGAACAAGCCAAGACACTGATCGTGACCGGGACCAATGCATCACGACAGGCCATCAATGACCGAGTGCATGAATTACTCGGACTCAAAGGTCGCGGTAGAACCTACACCTTGCTTACCCGCCATGACACCACCCGAGCCGAAAGACAGTGTGCCAAGTACTACACCGTCGGCGACATCATTCAACCAGAACGTGATTACCGATGTGGCCTACAACGTGGCCAGCTTTACCAAGTCGTACAGCGTGATGAACATACCGACCGTATCAGCGTGGTGCCGTATAGCAGCCTCGAGACCAGCAAACAAGCAAAGGATGCCATCGACATCAATTTGCGTAGCCTCTCAAAACTGTCGGTATACCAGGAACACAGATCTGAGCTTTCACCTGGTGACTGGGTACGTGTTACCCGAAACGATGCGGCTTTGGATCTCGTCAATGGGCAACGACTGCAGGTGGTTGCTGTGTCAGAAAATCACATAACGCTACAGACAGGTAATCGTCGGATGGATCTACCAACCAATAAACCGCTGCACATGGACCATGCCTATGCCACGACGGCACACAGCGCCCAGGGCCTAACTTGTGATCGTGTGCTCTACAACGCCGAAAGTCACAGCCGAACCACGGCACAAGATACCTACTATGTCAGCATTTCACGCGAGCGCCACAGCGTGAAGGTGTTTACGAATGATGAGACGATGCTGCCGAAGGCTGTGTCGACGGAAAGTGCAAAGGGGTTGGCGCTTGATCTTGATCGGGAATGTGGGGTAGAAAATAAACGTAGTGATTGTTTTTTGGCGCACACGTAGAAATGCTGCTATGTCCGCGATGGTGATATTTCACTGGCGTGAAGTACGTCCGCCGAGAAATCGCAGCAACAATTCACAGTAACCGGCAATTTTGGCGTGAAGATGCAAGATGACCTCAAGCGTGTTGCTGGTCAGCTCGGCGCTGAAATATGGAACTACGGTTGGATTAAGTCCAGCGATGCAACCCCAGTTTTAACTGGGTATCGGAATTAACTAACTGGACTTCCGATCTTGGCCTTTTCCCGCTATCCGTTATCGACCCGTTGCTGTCATTCGAGACTCGGAAAGCGGGCGTTCAACGTGGAGTTAGGTGACTTGTGGTGGGTCGAAGACATCTAGATGCTCAAACATTGAAACCTTCTTGGAAATGGCCTTGCCGCCAACAAACAACTTGAAGTCCTTGACGCCCTTGAACACTGCGCACCGATTATTGAAGATCGATCGCGTGATCGAATCTTTGAACTTGGGCTTAAATGACAAGAGCTTGACTAAATCATGACTCACCAGGAAGTAACTTATCCAGGAGATGAGATACTTGTTACGGTCCTCTTCTTTGGCTAAGCGCTGAAGATAGTTCTCCAAGTATTCGACGATCTGAGCCTGATAGATCACTCCGAAGGGGCTTTTGAGTAGCATCTCCAGAATAGCCATTACCTTTGGGAACACCTTTACTCGAAGGGTCGCAAGCATGAGAAGCATGCTGATGACTTTCTCCAAGTTGTAGTCACCGATCCACAGCTTCAATTCACCCTGCTTGTTCGTAATGTCGGCAAGAAACCGGTCTATGACACCCGTACCTGGGCAGGTGCGGTCGATATTGATTACTGCCAGATATAGCTCACGGAACTGCTTCCAGGAAAAGGCGAGGAGTCGCTTCGGGTAGGCTGCGTGATATTTCGACACCCATTCGCGAAAGAGCCCGTCCGGGAGCGTGGCAATCTTTGTTTTTTCGTCACTAAGCTCAAGGTTATATTCCTTGAGAGCGGCTTGTAACGACTTGATGACAACTTTCGCATCTGTCTCTGACTTTACAAGAATCCGATAGTCATCTTTAAATCGAACGGCTTCATAATCGATGGCCTCCGATGCAAGCATCTTCGTAAGTAGACGATCAACAGCGGACGCAATGATCTCTGCAATTACATCCGACACAACCGGCCCAATTGGAACGCCATTGGTACAACCATCATTGGCGTTCTGGAATAGGCGATCCAATCGATTACCGAGATGAGAATAACAGTGCAGATTCACGGGCTTTCGTATGAAAGCCTTTCCATGAAGTGCCCATGCAATGCTATGCGTATAGATCGACGGGTAGAAGTTCTTGATATCGGCCTTGACCATATGAGAGTACTTGTACGCGACGGATGAGATGTCGGCGTCTGTCATGGCAATGAACTCATAGATCATTCGGCCACTACGAAGATAGCCAAGTCGTCCGGGAGTTCTTGAGTCGATCGGAATTGGAAAGCTGTAGGAGGTGACCCGACTGTCGGGCGGAACCATCGCGTCGACAATGCGTAACCAGTTTCTCGTCAAGTGATAGGCAATGTCGTTGTGGATGTAAGGATGGATAATTCCAAACGTTCGGTCTGTGAACTCGGACTTTGGGAAATGCACGTTGACGCACTCAGTGCGCTCGACCTTGAATTCCTTTCCCTTCTTCTTTACCGGGTAATAGATCTTTGGCTTAAGAGGACGGGCCGTGACCGCAAAGCATGGAGGAAGCACATAGTTTTCCGGGAAATAGCCGTGATCTAGCAACCAGTGGTAAATCTCGCCCTTTGCGAGCGAACGCGCTAGTTTGTAGGTTGCTTCGCGGTGCTTGGCAATGGGGCTCTTCATTGTTGGCATGTGTGATGGATGATGCGGAGAAAGTCAACTAACGTTGTCGGTAACCGGCCGCCGGAGTGGGAGGTGCGGAGGGAACCCGCAAGCGCAGCTTGCAGGCGGTCCGGCTGACCGAGAGGTTAGGTTTCAACCTTAGATCGAAGCGCATGGTTTTCGTTGGCTAGCTTCCTAATGAATTCCGCATCAAGCCCAATTAGCCTGAGGAAATGCAACTGAAACAGTGCCTCAAGCTTCATGCATAGCTTCCATAGAGTCTCCCCATTGGCAGCTTGCTGCGCAAGCTTCGGATCGTAGTGCGTGAGATAGTTTCGCGTATCAATGACCTTCCCAATGAATTGCTTACACTCCTTTGAGCCGCCATACAGGCTTTCGAATGGCTCAAGCATCTGTCGTATTCTTTTACGTAGTGGAAGTTCATTGGCATATTCAAGCTTCTTCGATAGCCATTCCCTTCGCACTGACGGACAGCCCTCTACGATAGTTGCAACAAGCTGATCGAATTCCTCGTCAAGCATGAGGGTCTCTTGTGAATTCCGCCTATGTAGTGTCTCAATCCCTTGGGCGAGAGAGAGAAACCTGCCATCAAGATACTTGTGTGCACCGAACTTCGAAGCGAAGTAAAGGTTGAAGGCTGGGGCCGATATCTCATAGTTAGTAAGCCAGCTGTTCAGAATCGTTTCAAGCTGATTGGCGATATGGTCGTAGCGAAACAGCATGTTGTGCCTGTGGAGCTTTGGGCACCCCTCTGAAACCGGGGTGCTTTCATCATAGTAGACGGCAATAGGGACTTCCCGCTTTTTGTCATTTCCGACTTCGCGCGTTATTTCATGCGAAAAGCCTGTGGCAGAATCGAGAGAAACCGTTTCGTCAGTAGCAAAACACAGGAAGTTGCTCAGTTTAAATACCAAAGCTAAAAAGTACTCGATAGGACGCAGTGATTCCGATGTGAGGGATATGTATACCTTCTGCGTGATCTTTGCTTCTGTGACGATTGGAGCGCCCGGAGGAGTCCAACGGAACGTGAACCTAAAGCCAATGCCATCGGTGAGTTGTACGGCTATCTCTTTTGGTGGGTTGAAATGGATGGAAGCGCTTCGCTCGCTCCAATTGTGTTCAACGCGTAGTCCAGACACCGATAGCCACTCATCGAGCCCCTCAACTGAAAATTGAAAGCGAGAAAAAGTAACAGGCTCGCCTTCGTCGTATTGAACGCCACGAAGTAAGAAGTTTGCGTGGATAGTCGATTTCGAGATGCCACCAAAACTGATGTTTCGGTTCCTGTAGAAGCAATGGTCCAGAGTAATCATCTCGCCATTTTCGATTACTCCGACAATCCGCCCCAGTTCTGCGCTGGAGTCGTTTATTTCGGCGAGAGTATCACCAAAGATGCCTATCACCTCTACATTCGTCTCGCCCGTTTCTGTGACGCGCAACACGCCTGGCAAGCGATTGTCGGGTCTTGCGGGCAACCAGAAGTAGCCAGACTTCTCAATTGGTTCTGATAGTCGCACGCGAAATGCTCCGTAGGATGAAACCTAACAGTGTTTAAACGGATCTTGGGGTCCGTATAAAAATTGATATTGATGACGCGGGACTTGTAGTTCTTTGTTCATGACTTTCAGTCACTTGGTATTTCGGCATTTAGTGTAACAACAGCAATGTACTGGACGCATGTCGGGCGCTATGACCGCTTCGAGGAAATAAGGGTAACGGTCGACTTATGTCCGTTATCAGAAGATCAAGACTGTGGTTTGGAATGAAATTGCACCTCAGAACTGAGATCAGATGTACCGATATCCTCAACCCCTATCCATTTGTTAATCAGCGGATCCTCAAGCGGTAATGCGAAAGTCTCCAAATATTCCAAAAAAGTATCCATCTAGTACTCAACCGAGGTCGGTATTGGCCCCTCACTCCTGCACAGAACAACTCGGATATCTTGCTGAGACATGGAAACCACAACTGAGCCACAAGAAAGGCTAAATAAGTCATCGAGATAAACCATACCTCAGATTTATTGAGACCACAAACATCTACACCAACAAATCGCCAGATTCCCTTCCTACCTGGGCCTTATCCACCCCACCGGGGTGCGTCATGTGTGACGCCTTTAAGGGCTGAAACACGGTTTACGTTTCAGACCGTCAAGGCGTCCGCAGGCACGCCAGTGACTGCAAGGTCTAGATCCTGGGGCCCGGCATGGCCGGGCAACACTTGATTGCACCACCCATAAAAAAGAGGGGTTACCCCCTCAGTTTTATTACCCGGCTTTTAACTGACGCATACCATCAGCTAGTAACCACAAAGCCCGATTGAGTTTGATGTTTTGATCGATGCCAAGCACTGGCCGTGTCTTTTGACGACTGCCATTAGCGGTACGACCTGACAAGCCACCCTTGGTTAGGTTTTCCTGTGTACGGTTAAAGACGCTCCAGAGATCTGGCTTGGTGTCTTCAGCACGCCTCGGTAACAGAATCTGGTTTTCTGTCACGGGTGCTGGTTTTTGTGGGTCGTCATATTTCAAAGACAGGGCGGCACGAGCGAACACCTCCGCCTCGCCATTGTCCAAGGTGATTTCCTGCATCAGTTCGCGAGATTCCCTTGCATTGTCAAAACCACTCAAAACCCGGTACGCGCCTTCGACTACCTGAGCAGTTACATCCCCTTTGTGAGGCACTCGAACATCCGCCACCGTTTCACCGCAGACAAGCCCGTTACTACATACAAAACGAAACATGCCTGCCAGCATCTGATAACTGCTGGTGCCATCATGCGAATTCAGCAAAATAATTTCGTTTGCCTCGCCGCGATCATTGATCTGGCCAGCATGGCGCAAGCGGATCATGTGTTTAGTGAAGTCGCGCCGGTCTTCATTACGTACCCGAGTCTGGGTAACCATAAAGGGCTGAAACCCTTCCTTGCGCAATTCATCGAGTAAAGCCACGGTCGGAATGTAACTGTATCGATGCGAACGGCTTTCGTGCGGTGCATCTGCGAAGATTGACGGGACCACCGCCCGGATTTGATCATCGGTCAGAGGGGATGCACTGCGAAGTACTGGGGAACGCGAAGCGAAGCGTGATGCCAACATTTTTACTCTCCTGTCGTAAATGGTTTATCTGTTCACTGCACACCGGATTCCAAGATTCGGAGCCCGTCCTTTCGGCGGTTCTGTGCAGTTGGCACGAGGAACCCGGCTGGCTTGGTTGCCACCGTCTTTCCTGAGTTCATCGCCCGCGACGGTCAGGAGCCCACGAACGTGGACCGTCAAGGAGAAAAGCAGCAGGTAGGTGCGGCCCGCAGGCTTGCCGAGGACACGGCCTGATGCGCCTTGATGGCCCACGGCCACGGGCTACAGTCGGGGAATAGGTGATGAGATCGGGAAGGACAATGGCAACTGCCGCGTCCCAAAGCTGTCGACTGCACGCAAGCAAAGCGCGCAGGCCCGGATCACTGTGCCGGGCCGAAGGCGTCAGGGACGGAAAAGGCCGGCAAATAGCCGGTCCCGTCAGGGATGAGCGAAGAGCGAACCTGACACAGCCCAGTCCGCATAGCGGAGACGCTCAGAATGAGTTCAGTTAAACCGACCTGCCTCAGACAACACAATGCAAGCACTGGTGTCATGAACAAGTTGTCATTGATCGAAATAATGGAGCCACCGGTTGTCGAAATTATGGAGCCACTTTTTGATCGTTTTTTACCCCTTCCGGTACCGCAATAATCGCCTGTTTT
>Ga0255183_1000654_pt1 | contig 12673 bp, 12 predicted proteins | sample Atl_UVDOM_RepB_8_FD_183638 | JGI IMG/M metagenome (GOLD analysis project Ga0255183, IMG submission 183638) | Freshwater microbial communities from Altamaha River, Georgia, United States - Atl_UVDOM_RepB_8d | ecosystem: Environmental > Aquatic > Freshwater > River | place: USA: Georgia...
TTTCCCGACAACCATTTCGACCGTGTGTCTGTGGCGTATGGTTTGCGCAACATGACGCACAAGGATCGAGCCTTGGCAGAGATGACGCGCGTGCTCAAGCCTGGCGGCAAACTGCTTGTCCTCGAGTTTTCCAAGGTGGCCAAGCCTCTGGCACCGCTCTATGACTGGTATTCTTTCAAGGTCCTGCCCTGGTTGGGAGAGCGGGTGGCCAACGATGCAGAGAGCTATCGATATCTAGCAGAGTCGATCCGCATGCACCCTGACCAGGAAACGCTGGCTGACATGCTCCGTCACGCCGGCTTGTCCCGTGTGCAGTATTTCAATTTGACAGCAGGCCTGACAGCTCTTCATGAGGGTGTCAAGATCGCCTGAGTCCGCGTCGTTCTCTATTTGATGGCGGAACTATCTAGTCACCCCCCAGTCTATTTGTTATCAGCCATTCAGCTTGCAGTCAGATTCAGGCTGCTGTAAGCTTGGCGTTACACAGTTTCAACATTCGTGTCATTTCCTTGGGAGTCAGCTATGTCACGTCGTTTATCCGGTTTTCTTGCTGCGGCGTTGATCGCATTCAGCGGCACCGCCATGGTGGTGGCTTCCTTTGAGGCTGAGGCCAAGCGCGCTGGCGGTGGCAGCAGTGTGGGTCGTCAGTCCACCAATGTGACTTCCCAGCGCCAGGCGACCACGCCTGCGGCTGCTTCCTCCACAACGACCGCCAAGAGCAGCGCAGCAGCGCCAGCTGCAGGTGCCGCGACGGCAGGGGCGGCAGCCAAGTCTGGCGCATCGCGTTGGCTCGGCCCATTGGCGGGCATTGCCGCCGGCCTGGGTATTGCTGCCTTGCTTTCTCATCTCGGCCTGTCGGGCGCGTTTGCAGACTTCCTTGTTTTGGCACTGATTGCCGCCGCTGTTGTCTTTGGCGTGATGTTTTTCCTGCGTCGCATGCGCGGTGGCCAGGCTCAGCCTGCCATGCAGGGTGCCAGCTCTGCCAGCTCGGGGGCATCGTCATACGGTCAGGGTGGCGGCATGATGCGTGAGTCGCTTCAGCCGACCCCGCAGATGCCTGCGGCGCCATCTCCTGCTGCAGGTCCCTCCGCCAGCTTTGGCTCTGATGCCACACAGGACGATCTTAGCTGGTTCATTCCCCAGGACTTTGACACCCATCGTTTCCTGCAGGAGGCCAAGCAGCAATTCGTGGCTGTCCAGAAAATCTGGGATAGCGGTGATGTCGCTCAGCTTCGCAACTACATGACCGATGACCTCATGAAGGAGCTCGAGGCGCAGCTTAAGGAACGCACCGGCACCAACCGCACCGACGTGGTGTTGCTCAACGCCGAGTTGCTGGGCATTGAGAAAGTGTCCGACGGCCACCTTGCCAGCGTTCGTTTCTCGGGCATGCTGCGTGAGGAGGCCGAGACGGAAGCCTTCCGTTTCGAGGAGGTATGGAACCTCTACAAGCCCGATCAGGGTGGTTGGTTGCTCGCAGGCATCCAGCAGGTGCCGGTCAGCCAAGCCAGCTGATTGCCAATCTTCCTGGTGATGGTGCTGGGAACGCCCGCCTTGGCGGGCGTTCCCGTTTGATGGTACCAAAACGTTAAACTGTGACTTTTGCAAGCTGGCTGCAGGCCTTGATTCGTCATCTGATCACCTCTTTTCCCAACGTCTCTTTTTTCTCTGCTTCTCTGCATCCCGTGGAGATGGCGGCAAAGGGATTCAATCTTCTATGCCGCCAGCAGCCATGGGCCGCAGATCGTCTTGCCGCACATGCTGGCAAGACGATCCGGATCTGCCTAGGTGGATTTGAGGCCTCTTTCACCATTTCTTCCGAAGGGCATCTTGCCAAGGCGGATGATGCGGTCGTGCCCAACGTCACCCTGCACCTTGTGCCGGAACGCATGGGGCCAGGTGGGCGTGATTCGCGCCAGGCTGGACAGGAAGTGGCTGATTTCGTCGATATTCAAGGCGAGGCAGGGCTGGCCCAGGTCGTATCGGATCTTGCACGAGATTTGCGGCCCGATCCCGAAGATGCTCTGGCCCGTTGGGTGGGAGATGTGGCTGCGGTGCGCCTGGTGTCAGGTGCAGGCACGTTGTTGAAAACTGTCCGTCAAGCGACAGGGCGGCTTGGAGAAAACGTAGCAGAGTATCTCGCGCACGAAGACCCGCAGATTGTGGCTCGTCCAGACCTGGCGCAGTTGACTGCTCAGCAACAGTCGCTGGCGTTGCAGCTTGATCGTCTTGGCACCAAGACAGATGCGCTGTATCAACGGCTGGAGCAGTTGACCGGCACGGTAGGGCAGCGCAGATGAGCTCACTGCCTCGTCTCATCCGCATCATCATGGTGGCACTGCGTTACCGGCTGGATGAGTTGGTGCTATCTGGGATTGATCATCCGTTTGCTGTCCGCTTGCTTCGGATCGTGCGCATGGGGTCTCCACCCAAGATGCCACGAGGCCAGCGATTGCGCTTGGCGCTGGAGTCGCTGGGTCCCATTTTTGTCAAGTTTGGCCAGGTGCTTTCCACACGCCGTGACCTCATCCCCCCAGACATCGCAGATGAGCTGGCCCTGTTGCAAGATCACGTTGCCCCGTTTCCGTCGGATCAGGCCATGGCACTGATCGAATCCTCATTGGGCGAGCCCCCTGCCAAGCTGTTCCGTCATTTCGAGGTGGAGCCAGTTGCCTCTGCATCGATTGCGCAAGTCCATTTTGCCGTGTTGCATGATGGCAGGGATGTCGCGGTCAAGGTATTGCGTCCCGGCATGCTCAACATCATCGACCAGGATCTCTCCTTGCTGCGCATCATGGCAGGACTGGTTGAGCGCTTGTCGGCCGATGGCAAACGACTCAAGCCCCGCGAAGTGGTGGCAGAGTTTGACAAGTATCTCCACGACGAGCTCGACTTGCTGCGCGAGGCCTCCAACTGTAGCCAGCTGCGGCGCAATTTCGGGCCAGAAACCGGTCGCGGCAATATGCTGATGGTTCCCGAAGTGATGTGGGATTACTGCTCCAGTACCGTTTTCACCATGGAGCGCATGTTTGGTATCCCTGTCAGCCAGATTGAGCGTTTGAAGGCCGCTGGCGTGGATATTCCGACTTTGGCCCGTACTGGTGTCGAGATTTTCTTTGCCCAAGTGTTTACTGATGGGTTTTTTCACGCCGATATGCATCCAGGCAATATTTTTGTCTCGGACAAGCCTGAGACATTAGGTCGCTATATTGCGCTGGACTTTGGCATTGTGGGTTCCTTGTCCGATTTTGACAAAAACTATCTCGCGCAGAACTTCCTGGCGTTTTTCCAGCGTGACTATCGCCGGGTAGCCTTGCTGCACATTGAGTCTGGTTGGGTGCCTCCAGGTACCCGGGAGGAGGAGCTCGAGGGCGCCGTTCGCGCCGTGTGCGAGCCATATTTTGATCGCCCGTTGGCTGAGATTTCCTTGGGACAAGTGTTGTTGAGGCTGTTCCAAACCTCCCGCCGGTTCCATGTGGAAATCCAGCCGCAGCTGGTCCTGTTACAAAAAACCCTACTGAATGTCGAGGGTTTGGGTCGCCAGCTCGATCCTCAACTTGACCTTTGGAAAACCGCCAAGCCCTATCTGGAACGCTGGATGCATGAGCGCATTGGGTTCAGTGGGTTTCGCAAAAAAATGGAGCAGGAGGCTGGTCAGTGGGCCCAGTGGCTCCCAGAGTTTCCAAGGTTATTGCACCAACAATTGAGTAAACCCGACTATAGTGCTGCGATATTGCAGGAACTAAGGTCATTGCGGCGCTCCCGTGAACAATCCAATCGATTGATGGTCGGATTGGTGGGCGTGGCTGCAATTGGACTGGCAGTCGCACTGTGGTCTCTGATGTCATGATCCTGACTTGAATCTTTGTTTTCATAGAGCCAGTTTTTCGTTGTCCGATTGTCATTGGCTTTGTTTCAACACCTTGTATCCGCTAGAAGGCGATTTCCATGCTTTATCCAGACCTTTTCAAATCCCTTGAGTCCGTGCGCTGGAGCATGGAAAACGATATTCCATGGACTTCCTTTGATGCGTCCAGGCTCTCTCACGAGCAGGCCCTGACCATCAAAATGAACGCCATCACTGAGTGGGCAGCTTTGCCAGCCACCGAAATGTTCTTGCGTGACAATCGCGATGACAGTGATTTTTCCGCCTTTATGTCGGTGTGGTTTTTCGAGGAGCAAAAGCACTCTCTGGTCTTGATCGAATACCTTCGCCGCTTTGCGCCTGACCTCGTGCCGACCGAGGAGGAACTGCACCGGGTGCGCTTTGACTTTGACCCTGCACCTCCCCTTGAAACCCTGATGCTGCATTTTTGTGGAGAGGTCCGCCTCAATCATTGGTACCGACGAGCAGCAGAGTGGCACACAGAGCCGGTCATCAAGCAGATCTACCAGACGATCGCCACCGACGAGGCGCGTCATGCAGGTGCGTATTTGCGTTACATGAAGCGTGCATTGACCGAGCGTGGCGCACAGCTTGCTGCCCAGGCGCGCCAGGCATTTGCCAAGATTGGTGTGTTGATGGCCTCCGCGCATCGCACGCCACAGGCATTGCATCCGACCAACCTGCACGTGAACAAGGCCCTCTACCCTGAGGACACCGTCCAATCCAGGCTGCCTGAGCCAGGATGGCTTGAGCGATGGCTGGATCTCCAGATTCAGTTTGACAAGGAAGAGGAGGGCAAGGTCAGCCAGCGCATCCTGCACAACCTCTCATCCCTGTTTGGCGAAAAGTTCAGCAGCGTTCAGGACTTGAATCATTTCCGCAAGCGTATCGGTCGTGAGGCTGATGCCGGGCTCTCAGCGGCGTGATGCTGGTTTCATCTCAACCTGGTATCGCTTGTTGATGGCTGCACGCTTCGAACAGAAAATTTTCACCCCACCATCCCTTGCGGTGCAGCTACAGCAAGGCAGGTGGCCACACCCGGTGGTGTTCACCAACGGTGTGTTTGACCTGTTGCACCGTGGTCATGTGACCTATCTCGACGAGGCTGCCCAGCTCGGTGCAACCTTGATCGTGGCAATCAACTCGGATGCGTCTGCCCGTCGTCTTGGCAAGGGTCCTGATCGACCGCTTAATCAGGCAGAGGACCGAGCTGCATTGTTGGCAGCGCTGGAGTGTGTCAATGCCGTGACCTTTTTTGAGGAAGACACACCGATTGACATCATCCGACTCCTCAAGCCGGACTTGATTGTCAAGGGTGGAGATTACGACATGGAAACATTGCCAGAGACCGCGCTGGTTCGCAGCTGGGGTGGCAATGCCGTCGCGATTCCGTTCGAGTTCAACCGATCGACAACATCCCTGGTCAATAAAATTCGTCAGGGTTGAACAGGTTCAGCCAGGCTTGATCTGTTCTCGCTGCGGTCAAGTCACACGCCTGACAGTAGGCAACCTGCCTCAGGGCTGACGCGGCATGGTGTTGCGGGCGTTTGTGCGCTGTGCACCAGCTGCCGCAGGCACCTGTCGAGACGGTTTGCCGTTGTCTTTGAGTGAGTCGAGAATGCTGGTTCCTGGTGTGCCGGGCAGCTTGAGCAGGCGGTTGATGGCCATCAGATCGTCTTCGGACAGCACGCCGCTGTTGGCGCGCAGTCGCATGCCAGCCATCAGGGTGTCGTAACGTGTGCGAGCCAAATCTCGCATGGTGACAAACAGTTGTTGCTGTGCATTCAATACATCGAGGTTGATCCTGACACCGACTTCATAGCCAGTGCGGTTGGCCTCCAGCGCGGCACGGCTGGACTTTTCTCCAGCCTCCAGGCCCTTGATGCGCGCCAGGCCTGCATTGACCCCATTGAAGTATTGCTGGGACAGTTGCACAGCGAGTCGCCGGGCTGCCTCCATTTCATAAACTGATTTTTGTTGCAGCTCAGCCTTTTCCGTGACTTTCGCACTCACGCCACCGCCACTGTAGATGGGGAGATTCATTTGCACGCCGACTGTATTGTCGATCGTTCGACCATCATAAAACGGCCGAATTTGCGAGTTGCCCACGGTGTTGCTGGTAGAGCTGGCTACCAATGAAAAGGTCGGATAGTGGCCGCTTTTGGCGATCTGAACATCCTGTTCTGAAATGCGGGTCTGCAGCCTGGCCCTTACCACCTCCAGGTTGGCCATGGATGCCTGTGAAGACCACTCCTGCAGCTTGTTGGGCACTGGAGCTGGCAGCGTCACGGTGTAGGGCAGAACCGAGAGCTGCTGGGGTGTTTGTCCCAGGATGCGGGCTAGGATGTCCTTGGACGTTTGGAGATTGTTCTCAGCGGCAATGATGTTCGCCGAGATCAGGTCGTAGCGGGCCTGTGCCTCGTAGGTGTCAGTCACGGTCGCACCACCCATCTCGAAGCGACGCTTGGCAGATGCCAACTGCTCACCAATAGACTTTTGCTCCACCTCGAGGGCGGTGAGCGTGTCTTGGTTGGAGAGCACATCGAAATAGGCCTGGCTGAGGCGCAGCATCAGGTCCTGGTAGGCAATCTGCAGTTGAACTTCGGCGCTGGCCACAATCAGCTTGGCCTGCTCATAGGTTGAGATCGCTGTCCAGTCAAACAGTGTCTGTGACAGAAACAGCGTCCACGCCGAGCGCGCGCTGTTGTAGACCTGATTCAACTCACCCGTGGCACGGCTGTCCACGTAGGCACCGGTCAGGGAGCCATATATCTGGGGCAGCAAGGCTGCACGGGCTTGCGGCATCTTTTGAATCAGTGCGCGATAGTTGGCTCGAGCCGCCGCATAGGTTGGGTCGTTGCTCATCGCCATCTGGAACGCTTGCGCCAGGTCGATAGACCAAGCTGCCCCGGACCATGCCAGGCAGGCCGCTAAAACCAGTCGTCGGAAAGCGATGCCAGTGCGCATGTCATCAGAACCTGAAGTGGGATGGGGTGGGCCCAATCAGCGGCTTGATGCAAGTATCGAACAAGGGCGTGGTTTCAAAGCTGGCTGCGTTGCTGCGGGTCACGCGGTAGGCCGTCATCATGGGGGCTTGCCCGACCACGATGACCAGGCGACCGCCGACTCTGAGCTGGTACTTGAGCTCATCCGGGATGCTGGGGACCGAGCCGGTGACCAGGATGGCATCGTACTCGGTGTTGCCCCAGCCGCTGCTACCATCACCCGTTTCAACAGACACATTGGCCACCAGAGCCTGTTGCAGGTTGGCCTGGGCAAAGGCAGAGAGCCTGGGATCGATTTCAACAGAGGTCACCTGGCGGGCCATGTGAGCCAGCAGGGCGGCCTGGTAGCCCGATCCGGTTCCGATCTCCAGCACACAGTCATCTGGCTGCAAGAGTAGCGCCTGGCTCAGCTTGGCCTCAAGCTTGGGGGCCAACATGGTCTGATGCGTATCTGTAGCTTGAACCTCCAGGGGAATTTCAAGATCAGAAAACGCGAGTGCGCGATAAGCAGGTGGCGTGAACAACTCGCGCCTGACCTGAAAGAGCGCCTCGAGCACCAAGGGATCAGACACATCCCAAGGACGGATCTGCTGTTCAACCATGTTGAATCGGGCGCGCTCGGTATTGCTGAGAGTTGAGGCTTTCATGACATGTTCAATATGCACAGGGGTACGAATTGGATAGAAGACTATTGTAAGGTCGAATTTTTCCACCATTGGTGGAAGTGGTGCACCGGGCCATGGCCATGGCCGACTGACAAGGCAGAGGATTGCTTGATCGCCCCAAGCAGGTAATCACGGGCTTGGCGGGTGGATGCCGGGACATCATGGCCTCGGGCCAGCAAGGCGGCGATGGCTGCGGACAACGTGCACCCTGTCCCGTGAGTGTGCTGAGTCTGGATGCGCTGGCTAGTGAACTCGATCAGCCTGTCTCCATCGTGAAGCATGTCGATGAGCTCATTGCCAGGCAGGTGCCCCCCCTTGAGCAACACCCAGCGCCGATCGTCATCCGGCATCAGTCGTCGCAGGCGCTCGGCGACACGGCGCATCTCCTTGGCTGTCTCGACAGGCCTGGATGACAGCAGCACGCCAGCCTCAGGCAGGTTGGGTGTCAGCACGGTAGCTTGCGGGATCATTGCCTCCCTCAGCATGCCTACCGCTTGTTGCTCAAGCAGCAGGTCGCCGCTTTTGGCCACCATGACTGGATCCACGACCACGTGCGCAGGTTTCCAATGAGCCAATGCTTGAGCTGTCACGTCAATGACCGGTGCTTGTCCCAGCATGCCGATTTTGACGGCATCAATCCTGACATCTGACATCAGCGTGTCAATCTGGCTTTTAACGAAAGCAGGGCTGACAGGGGAGATATCGGTGACCTTTTGAGTGTTTTGTGCAGTTAGTGCAGCGACAACTGCACAGGCAAACGTTTCCAGTGCACTCATGGCCTTGACGTCTGCCAGGATGCCAGCTCCACCAGAGGGGTCCAGGCCGGCGATGGTCAGGGTGTTGGGTATGCGTGAATCGGTCATCTTGTCAGGAGGTGCGAGCGGGCGTGATGAGGCCCTCGGTGGGGGAGCTGGGGGCACCCTGATAGGTTTTGCGGGGGATGCGGCCAGCCAAGAAAGCTTCTCGCCCGGCCTCGACGGCTTTTTTCATCGCGCTGGCCATGAGCACGGGTTGTTTGGCGCCTGCAATGGCCGTATTCATCAGCACACCATCACAGCCCAGTTCCATGGCGATGGCAGCGTCGGAGGCGGTGCCTACCCCAGCATCGACCAAAACCGGCACACGGGCCTGATCAATGATCAGGCGCAGGTTCCAGGGATTGAGTATCCCCATGCCTGAACCGATCAGAGAGGCAAGCGGCATCACCGCGACACAGCCGATATCCTCGAGCATCCTGCACTGGATGGGATCATCCGTGCAATAGACCATCACCTCAAATCCGTCTTCGACCAGTGTCTTGGCTGCCTTCAGCGTTTCTGGCATGTTGGGAAACAGAGTATGGGGGTCGCCCAACACTTCGAGTTTGACCAGCTGGTGACCATCGAGCAGCTCGCGAGCCAGTCTCAAGGTCCGCACGGCATCATCGGCGTTGTAGCAACCTGCCGTGTTGGGCAGGTAGGTGAAGCGATCAGGAGGCACAAAGTCTAGCAAGCTTGGCTCATTGGCATTCTGGCCGATGTTGGTTCGTCGAATGGCAACCGTCACAATCTGCGCACCACTGGCGTCGAGAGCCAGTCGAGTTTCCTGAAAGTCCTTGTATTTGCCTGTGCCCACCAACAGTCGTGACTGGTAAGCCTTGCCTGCGATCATGAGCGGGTCTGGGGGAAGCATCTCGAGTTTCCTGGGTGAAAAGCGTTTCAACGTTTGCTATCTTAGCGACACAAACACCATATCTTATTCCGATGAACAAGAGCAGGCTTACAGACGAGCCTGATCCATCAGCTTGCAGATGGAGCCAGCCTGCTCGATCAGCCTGGGCCCAGGACGGAAAATGACGTCCGCATCCAGCCCATACACCCGGCCATGGTTGGCGGCATCCAGGCCGGCCTTTTTCCAAAATGAAAGCGCCACCGAGGCAGCATCGGGCTGTTTTGACTGCCGGTCTGTTCCAACAATCACCAAGTCAGGCTTGGTGGCCAATACGCTCTCAGTGTTGATTCTCGGGGCGATTGCCGGTGAGTCGCCAAACACATTGACGCCACCACATAGCCGGATCACGTCTGACAAGATATGTGAGTCATTCAGTGAAAAATCCGGGTTGGGGCCAAGCTGAATCATGACGCGGACGGGTCGCTCGCCAGGTGGCCGTGGCTTGTCCAGTTGATGCAGCTGGTCACGCAGCGATTGTGCCTTGGCCGATGCTGTGTCACGGGTGCCCAGCAGGATTCCGATGACTTCGATGGAGTCCGGAATGTCATCCAGCGTCATCGGTGCGCTGATGAACACTGGCACATTGAGGGGTTCCAGGTATTCCACCTGCATGGGCATCCAGCCCATGACGAGGTCGGGTCGATGTTTGGCGACTTGCTCGGGATTGGGATGCAAGCCATCACCAACGCGAGGCAGCTTTTGTGCAGCAGGAGGATGGTCACTCGCGCTGACCGTGGCGACCAGGCGATCCCCCCCACCAGCCACAAATACCATTTCGGTGATATGCGGCGTGAGGGTGATCACGCGCTTGGCTGGGGCGGCAAGGTAGACAGCTCGCCCGGCATCATCGATCAGCTCAATCGCTTGGGCCTGGGCTGCCGCCATGCGAACAAGCCCAGCCCCCAGCAACAATATCGCCGTCATCCCACGGAAAAGTTGCATTAACTGACGTTGCCGAAACCAAGGCACGTTACATGCGCCATGCCAAGTTGAAAAACACATTCGATCCCGGCGTGTTGTAACCCTGAACCAGCGTGTAAGACTTGTCCAGAATGTTGTTCCATCGGAATTGAATGTCTGCTTGAGGCGTAATGGCATAGCTGACAGCAAGGTTGACCAATCCATAGCCTCCCAGCGTACCACCAGACATGGAGTCGGTGCGTTCGCTGGTCAGAAACCATTCGGCCGTCAGTTTCAGGTCGCCCAGGTACTGATCCGCCGCAAACTTGAACACACGCTGGGCACGCTGGGGCAGCAAGGCTCCCGTTTCTTCGTTGCGCGGGCTCATCAGGTCGAATGAGCCTCTGAGCACCGTGTTCTGGATACGCTGTGAGCCTGTGAGCGTGACACCCTTGATGATGGCCTTGTCCACGTTCGATGGCGAATACATGGACCAAGGGTCTCCTGGAACGATCGGCTGGTTGATGATCAGGTTGGAGACCTGGTTGTAGTAAGCCACAACGCCATACTCGCCTTTGTTTGCCGCATAGCGCAGGCCAACTTCGGCGTTGCGGGATTTTTCCGGCTGCAGGTTGGGGTTGCCCACGTAAAACGCTGTCATCGGCCAGTACAGCTCGTTGAAGTTGGGTGCCCGAAAGCCCGTGTTGGCACCGACAGTGGCACGCCATGCTGGCGTGATGTCGATCCCGTAGGTCAACCCACCTGTCACGAAGTTTCCATACTGGGAATTGTCGTCGTTGCGAACGCTGGCCTGCACATTGTGAATGCCCCACGTCCCGCGGTAGATGCCAGTGTAGGAGTTGGTGTATTGGCTGGTCTGTTGGTAGTTGACAAACTGTGGGCTCGGCCATCCGCTGTCTGAGAGATTGCCGTCCACCCGCTGCTCCAGCCTGTCGTAGGCCAGCGTCACGACCTGGGTGGATGAGAGCTTCAAGTCGTTTTGCCAGGTGTACTGGCTCTGGTCGGTGCGAAAGCGCTGCTTGCCGTCCTCCGGATTGCCTGGCAAAAGGGCGGCAGGCGCATTTTTAGTTTGGTAGTTGTCACCAAAGTAGCTTGCTCGAAGCGTGCTGGTCCAGATATCGTTGATCCTGTTTTTGCTGGTGATGCTGGTGCTGGCAAGTGTCTGCACGCCACGATCGTTGAAAAAGGGCACGCCCATGTCATAGGCGCCATTGATGCTCGATTGGTAGGCCTGGACGATCACAGTTTGTCCCGGCATCCAGGTGTAGCCAAGCTGCCCGCCGACGTTGCTGCGGTACCAGGAGTCAGACTCCGGATTGGCGTAGTAATTGGTCGCCTTGGTGGCATTGAATCCGGCGCTCTGTCCATAGCCCCCGTACAGGCTGTATGTCCAGCCATTGGATGCCCCCGAAAATCCGGCATCGTATTGGCTGGTCGCATAGCTGCCGACGCCAGCGTTGGCATAGGCTGAGAAGGGCTTCTCGTATTCTCCCCGCGTGATGACATTGATCACGCCACCGATCGCATCTGCGCCATAGATACTGCTGCCGGCACCCCGCACGATTTCCACCCGCTCGATGCTGTTGAGCGGAATGGCGTTCAGCGCAGGCAGGCCATTGGTGGCGTTGTTTACGCGCAAGCCATCGATCAGCACCAGTGTCTGGTTGCTGTTGGTCCCGCGGACATTGACCGTGCTGACAGTTTGTGGACCACCATAATTGACGAAATCAATGCCATGCTGGCGGCCAAGCACTTCGGCAAAAGACGCGCTGGGCGTGCTTTCGAGCTCGAGCCGGTTGACGACCGTGTTGTCACCCAGTGTTTGTGACAACGGCTCGGCTGTCCGCGAGGGCGTGACCACAATGGTCGACATCTGCTGGACGGATGGAGAGGAGGGAGTGGAAGGAGATTGCGCAAACGCGCAGGGGGCAAGCGCGAACGCCGCCGCACCGGCACCTAGCCGGCTGGAAAGGGAAAACATCATCAGAAGCCTCGTGAAGGTGTGCGTCCCCGCACAACCTGTCCGTCAAAAGGAAATATCGCTTGATCAGCGGCGTTTCCCACTCAAACTGGCCGGTATCGGGCTGGCGCGTCGGCAGGCGACGCGGTGACCGTTGCGGGGGCAGCACAGGCTGGATTGACCCCAAAGGGCGGCTCTTCCTGTTTCCCGTTTAACTTTCCCAACACCCGTGGGTGTCGAAAGCACCAATTCTCAGGACAGTTTAGCACTCGGGATCGATTTGTTAACATGAAGGGTTAACAGAAGACGTGTGCCATGGCTTATCCCTCCCTTCCCTATCCTGTCGAATCCTACACGCGAGGTGCGGAATTTGCGCGCATGCTGCAAAAGCGCATCCTGATCCTTGATGGCGCGATGGGCACCATGATCCAGCGCTACAAGCTGACGGAGGAGCAGTTCCGTGGCCAGCGTTTTGCACAGCATGGCAAGGACGTCAAAGGCAACAACGAGCTACTGTCCCTCACAC
>Ga0255183_1000662_pt1 | contig 12581 bp, 17 predicted proteins | sample Atl_UVDOM_RepB_8_FD_183638 | JGI IMG/M metagenome (GOLD analysis project Ga0255183, IMG submission 183638) | Freshwater microbial communities from Altamaha River, Georgia, United States - Atl_UVDOM_RepB_8d | ecosystem: Environmental > Aquatic > Freshwater > River | place: USA: Georgia...
CCGGGGCGGTGTTGGTCAACATGATCTTGAACGTGTGCGCGTCGAAGTCGTGCGCTCCGTCGATCAGGTTCTTTGTGAAGACCAGGAACTTGTTATATGCGGCCATGTCGCGCCCCTTTACCAGTTACCAGAAGGTAACGTCAGTATTGTCTAAACCTTCTGCGGACAAAGTTCTGCGGGAACCGCCAGCTTTGGCCACGATACACATTCTCATGCTGAGCTTCAACCTTGGCTTGACTTACTGCACTTCTGAATTTCTTCAGGTGATACTGCGCCAAGTTGGGGTTTGAATAGGGTTTCGCGAGCTGGCCCATCATGTTGCCGAGCAGCCCGTCAAGAAGATCGTTGTAGTACTTGCTCAAGATCCACTCGGGGAAAGCCGGGTAGCCTTCCTTGGTCATCTGGTCACCGAGGACCAGGGCGACCTGAGCGGTGTAGGTGTCTGCCTCGCTTGGCTGGCGGGCCAGTACGATCTCACCGGGGATGGACATCCCAACCGGCACGGGGAGACCCTTCGACGTCACAACGCCGAGCACGCGGTTGATCTGACCCTGCGAGGGTACAATCGTGTAGGTCCACGCAGCCGGATCTTCGAGATAGGTCTCGGGCGTAGGCGTCACCTGGAAGGGGAGATCCTCTTTCCAGATGTTCGAGCCCGCGAAAAAATCATTGAGGACGTTCACTAGCTCCAACTGCAGCGTGCCGTCGAGCGCGCCAGGCAGTTTGATCCTGGCGTTGTCCATGAGGCGGTTCATGTCCAGGCTGGCCATCAGCGCCTCACGCAGTGATCGTCAGCATCTGCGAGATGAACTTGTTCATGAACAGCGCAGCACGGCTGTCCTGGACGTTCTCGTCATCGCGAAGCTGGGTCATGCCGCAGATGTAGTAGACGAACGCCATCCGATACTGCGGATCGATCGGGACGGCTTGGTTCATGTTCGCCGTGGAGAAGTCCGGCAGGTTACTACGGAAGTAATTCTGCAGGAGGTCGGGACGCAGACGACGTGTCTCGAGGATGCCCTCGGACAGCGCTTCGACGAGGTCAGCCGTTGGATAGCGATAGGGTGCGACCTGGTCCTGCAGCAGAACCCGGACCCGATCTACGTAATCCTGGACCGTGTCGAGAGCCATCAATCACCCCTTGAAAGACAAAGTGCTCCCCCGGTTTTCAAAGCCGGGGGAGCGTCAAGACTTACGCCTTGGTGATGACGGCCTGGGAGACGGCGATGCCGTCGACCATCTTGTAGCCGTAGACCTGAAGGCCACGGAGGATGTTCGAAAACGAACGCTCGGAGCGGATCGTCTCGACCTTCGTGAACTGCGAGGCGAACGTCAGGCCATGGCTGTGACCGGCGTACATCATGTACTCGCCAGCAGCCAGACCACCGGCCACGCCGTTCGGCAGCAGGTTGGAGGTGTACAGCGTGAAGCGGTCCACCTGGCCAACGCGACCGTTACGGAGCGGGGTCACCGCGTCACCCGTCAGGTAAGCCTGGCGGAGTTCCGAACGCTTGATGAGGTATGCAGCCCAGACCGGGAGAACGAGCCAGCGGCCATCTTCCGGGATGTTCTGCTCATCGAGCACCTGACCCATGCGCAGGATCGCGTCGAGGATGTCGACCTGACCAACGCCGGGGCTGTTAGCAACGACGGCGAGCGGGGTGCCCGTGACGCCGAGGTTGATGTTGCCCGAGATCTTACCAGCCGTCGCGCCACGGTTCTGAGCCGAGCAAGCACCCTTGATGCCAAGGAGCACGTCGGTGTCGACCGTGATTTTGAACTGCTGCGAAGCATCGTCAGCCCACATCGACATGATGTTGAGGTCCGACTGGATCTCCATCACGTCGTCGAGAGCGAGAGCAAAGTACTTGCCCTTGTCGATGTTCAGATCGAGGACGTTGCCCGTCGGGCGTTCGATCTCGAGGTCACCGTCAGCGCGGTAGTCCTTGATCGAAACCGTCGGCTTCGTACGGATCTTGACCGTGTCGCCCTGGTTGCGGATCTCACCTTCGTAGTCGGTGTTCGAGATCGCTGCCAGAACGGTGTTGGCGTAGAACTTCTCGACGAGCTTACCCGACCAAATCTGGGGGATAAAACCAGTCGAAGCGAGGTTGTTGGAGGTCGAACCAGTCGGCCAAATCGGGGGCGTTGTGCCCGCACCTGCGTTAGGAAATGCCATCGTAGTGGCTCCTCAGAGAAGGATTTACCTGATGCGCCCTTCTCGCTGAGCGTCGAAGATCTGCTTCTCCAGCCGATCCCTCTCCGCATCCCGCCCCCGGTACTTGCCCGAAGCAGCGTCAGCGTAGAACTTCGCGATCTGAGCGCGCGTGAAGGAGGGCTTCTCAGCGGGAGCAGTCGTTGCTGCCGCAGACTTGGCTCTGCCTGGTGCCGCGAACTGATCGAGAGACGGTTTGGCGGGAGCGTTCCGGCCAGTCTCTCCCATCGCGGGAGCCACAGCAGCCTCTTCAGCGAGGAAGCCTGTGAAGAAAGCCGCGACCCGAGGGGCGTCGTTCCGCTCGTATGCAGCCTTCAATAGTTCATGTCTAATAGCACCAGAATAAGTATCTGGCAACTGCAACCATTGCAGGAAGGTTTCATCGCGGTTTATCTCGCGCCAGTTGGGGATCTTCTCGTCGAGCGAGCCCAACATCTGCTGGCGTGCGTCATGCGCGATCTTGCCGCCCACACCCTGAAGCTGGCCTTCGAGCTGGGCGATCTTGGCCTCGTACTGCTTAATCATCGGCAGCAGCTCTTCGCGAGCCTTCTTGCCGACGACCTTCAGGAACTCCGAGCCGTAGTCATTCTCTTCTTCAGGCGTGATGAGCCGCTCGATCGCAGCTTCTGCTTCGCCAGCAGTCGGTGCTGCGCTGGTCGCCTGCATCGTCGCCATGACGTTCTGCAAGCTCTGGATCTGCTCGGAGAGCGAGCGGATCTGATCCTGCGAGCGGTCGAACCGCCCCTTCATGGACTTGTATCGGTGCTCCCAGGACTGATCGTCTTCTTTCGTCTGGGGATTACTTTCGGCAGTAACGCCACTTTCGGCCTGTTCCTGTCCGGCTTCGGGCTCTTTGGCCTCGGTTTCAGCGGCGGCTTCCGCCTGCTGCGCTTCCTGGTCCCCATTCACATTATCCTGGCCAGCTTCTTCCTGCTGGTAAAATGCTTCTGCTGCTGCACCTGCGGCCTTCACTGCGGCAGGAATGACAACACTTTGGTCAACGGGAGCAATGCTCATTTACGCTTTCCTTCAATCTGGTCGGCACTTTTCAGGCACTCACGCAGCACCTTGAGGAGCGCGACCATGGACTGGGCGCGGCCTTGGTTCTGGGGGAGTGCCTCGAGCGGCGACGAGATACAGTTGGAGATGTAGTTTTCAGTGTGGGCGGACAGCGCCCCCAAGAACTCGTTCCAGCTCTCAGGGGCGTGTCTCGCTAGTTTTGCTGCTGACAAAATCAGCTCTTTGTCGGTCATCGACCACCAAAGGGAGCGCGGAAGTACATCTGCGCCGTCAAGTCCATGACTGGATCGGCGGGAGCCTTCTTCGCGTAGTTATTGTTGATACGGGCGTACGAAGCGTCGCCCGTAACATTCGTGCGGGAGAAGCGAGACGGAAGGATTTCCGCCTTGATCTCTTTGGCAGGCTTCTTCGCGTCCGGCTTCATGGAAGCCTCACGCGGGCTTCTGCGTCATCGACGGACGCTGAATGTCACCGAGGCGCTTGCCGCCCTTGGCGAACTCACCCGTGTCCGAACCAGCCGGGCCGGTCTGACCGGGCTCCTGCGTCTTCGACGGGGTGAACTTGTGCATACCTGCTGAGCCGCCCTTGGCGAACTCGAAACCGGACATGCCGGTCTTCTCGACTTTGGACTTCATGGTGTTCTCCTTACCTTGGCCAAAGGTATTACTTGCAACCGCAATCGCGCTTGCTGACTTTCCCGCCCTTCGAAAACTTCGGTGCGGTGCGGGAACCCTTGGGGAAGAGCTTCTTCAGGTCGTTCGGAGAACCACCTGCGTTCATGCCCTTTCCGCGCATCTGTGTGATCTTGGGAGCTGTAACGGTGCCACCGGCAATCGCCGGGACACGAGGCGTCTTGCCCGATACTTTTGGTGCGCGCATCACTTGCTCCGCTTCTTCATGAGATGGCGGGACATCTGGGAGAAGCTGTCGCTCACCATGCCGCCCTTGGAATACTTGGCGACCTTGCCGCCGCGAGACATCGCACCGCCCATGGTGCCGCCGCCGTCACCTGCGGGAGAGCCGCCAGCGTCGCCAAACCCGCCGCTGCCGCCATCGCCACCGTTACCGCCGTAACCACCGCCACCAGCGGTGTCGCCAAGGCCACCAGCGGTGCCATCACCGCCTCCGCCATCACCGCCAAACCCGCCATAATCGCGATACTGAGCTGCGGCTTCCGCCTGCTGGGCGTCCCAAGCCGCCTTCTGGCGGTTCCACTCAGCGAGCTGCTGCTGATACGCAGCCATCTGCTGGTTGTAGATGTCCTGCGCATTGACACGCTGGTATGGGAGCTGTGGCGTCCCTACCGGGAGCGCGCGACGCCCATTCGCGTCCTTGGGCTGCGCCCGCCAGGCGGCGAGCTTCTGCGCCAGCATCGTCTTCATGTCCTGCGGGTTCATCCGCTGCGGACGGTAGGCAGCAGCGTTCGCTGCGGTCTGGCGCGAGGCTTCCTGGTAGGCCGCTTCGTAGCTGGGAGCGCCGGGCTTGTTGTAGGGATCAAATGCCATCACGGACCTCCTGCGATGGACGTGCGCGGACCCATGTCACCGTTGACGTTGCCGCCTTTCGGGGGCTGAGCACCCTGGGCTTGACCGCCCGCCATGGCCATCGCCTGCATCTGCATGGCCTGCTGCTGCTTCTCCATATCGTCGTCCGACGGCACGATGCTGCCGCCAGGCAGGCCGAGTGTTTCGGAGACGGAGCGCAGGAGAGCGGCGCGACCCTTGGGACCGACGATCTGGCTGTCGATCGGGTTGGCCGTGATCTGGAGGAACTCGAGCTGGCGAGACCGCTGGGTCTCTTTCTGCACCGCCACCGAGACGCCCATGACCTTGATGGTCTCGTCACCATCAAGCATCCCCGTCTCGTCTGTGAGCAGGATCATGTCGAGGAGCTGGCGCAGAAGCGGATCGAGGATGTCCCGGTCGATGTTCGCTGCAACGGTCTGGAGAACCTTGCTGGCGTTACCCATAAGCATCGCCAGACCGGAGGCCGTCCGGCCCGCACCAGCAGCACTCGAGCCAGAGAGGTAACGCGGGATTGCCGAGATCTCGTCGGCGATTTCTGAGAACTTCTGGTAGACACCGAGCAGCTCCTGAGCGTTGGAGTTCGGCTGGAAGAAGCTGATCGGCGGAGCGCCGTTGTTGCCCATCGGGTCCGTCTGGACGTGCCAGCGCTTCCACGGATAGAGCTCCTCGCCGTCTTCATCGGGGGACAGGCGGTCGTCGTTGACCACGACCTGCGGACCAGACGAGATCGAGAGGTTGTTGACGAGCGCGCGCAGCGAGGCGTTGCAGACGTCCTGGATGTCGTTGAGGATGTCGGGCAGGCCGTTGCCGACCACCGTGCCGGGCACCTTCTCGAACGACGTCACGAAGTACGGGTGCCGCTTGCGCGGGCTTGGGCTCATCTGGACTTTGATGACGTACTGGCCCACGAGCCAGCACTGGATGAAATAATCCCGCTCGGGGTCCGGCACCTGCTCTTCATCCATGCCGTACTCGAGCAGCATCGAGCCCTGGACGTTCCCGTGGAACTCCAGGCACGAGATGAGATGGCTCTCGTTCAGGTAGGGGCTTTCGCGGCTCTCGTTCCAGGCGCGCTCGCTGTCGGTCGCACCGTCATAGTCTTCGTTGAGGCCGGTCTGCCCGTAGTCGCGAAGCGCGTTGCGGATCGCTTCCTGGTTGTAGCCAGGCAGATCCAGGAGGTCGTTGAGGTCGGCGCGTGTGAGGCGCGAGCGCTCGATCACCGAGGCGTCCTCGATGTCGCTTACTCCCGGAGTAAACCAGATGTCGAAGGGTGAGATGCGCGACCACATCAAGCGTGGGCTCTGCGCGACGGTCGCCTGACCGCCCTGCCAGCTCACCGTGGGGACGATCTTGACGTACGGACCCTTGATGACGGCGAACGGGAATAGCGGCAGGTCGGTGATGAACTCCGCCAGTGCTTTGTAGAAATTTCCCTCGATGAGGATCTCATCGATCTTATCCTCGGCGATTTTCGTGCGCTGGTTGGCGCGCTTCTTCGCCGCCTGACGCGCCGCTTCGACGAGCTGGATCGTGCGGTCGCGGATGGTGGCAGGATCAGCATCGATGCCCTGCTCGGCGAGCGTGGCGAGTTCCACCTGCACAAGCTGCTCGATGGACGCCATCACCTCTGCCGGGATCTCCGGGTCTGGCGACGCATCAAGACCCCAAGGGCGCTCGGGAGCCAGGTACACATCGCGCAGGAGCGCGCTCGCACCACGGCATTTCATGGCGATGAGGCGAGCATAAACCTCTGAGCCACCAAACTTTTTGATTTCTGCGAGCTGGGTCGGATCGTAGACGCCGTTGAACGTGCGCAGCGCGTTGAGCAGCCGGTTCGTCCAACCAGCCGCCGTATTGCGGTGGCGCTTCATCATGTCGAACTGCGCGCGGATATAGCCCGCCAGGTTCGTCATCACTGGCTGGTCGGTCGCGTCCTGAAGTGCCGCACGCTCTTCGTCCGCCGCCTTGATCGAAGCGTCGAGTTGCGCCGGGGGCACCACGCGGAGGACGCCCATTCCAACAAGTTGGTCAGCCATGAAATGGTCCTGTTCGTTCGCCCAGCTCGACGAACATAACCTAAATACAGTATGTTTGCCCCGCTTGACAACTATTCATCCCGAAGTGGGAGTGTAAATGACTGCTCTGACCACAGTCGATCATAATGTTACCGAGCTGAAACTCTTGCAGATCGCTCGCGAAATCGCGATGGACATTCGGCCCATCGAAGAAATACTAAAAGTCCACGAGATCGAGCCAAACCAGTGGGATACCATCCAGGCCAACCCACGGTTCCGCGCTTACCTGGAGAGCGAAGCAGCCTCCTGGCACGGCACGCTCAACACGCATGAGCGTGTGAAGTTGAAGGCCGCAGCCATGCTCGAGGAGTGGCTCCCCGAGCTCCACATGCGGATGCACGACCGAGCCGAGAGCCTCAACGCCAAGATCGAGGCGGGCAAGCTGGCCAGAGACCTGGCCGGTTTCGCCAAGAGCGGGGTGGGTGTGGAGGCGGCGGGTGATCGCTTCTCCGTGACCATCAACCTCGGAGCCGACGCCCAGCTCAAGTTCGAGAAGCAGTTGCCACCCGTCGTGATCGACGCCGAAGAGATTGACTGATGCCCACAATCAATTTTACCGCCCCGCCGACCTGTGCCCGTTTCATGAAGTCAGAGGCGTTCTTCCGCCTCATCGCCGGGCCGGTGGGCTCGGGCAAGACGACCGCCTGCCTGTTCGAGCTCTTCCGTCGCGCTTGTGAGCAGACGCCAGGGCCTGATGGTCTGAGGCACACCCGCTTCGCCATCCTGCGCCAGACGCTCAGCCAGTTGAAGATGACGGTGCTCAAGGACGTGACGACCTGGTTGGAGGGCATCGCCGCCTTCAAGGTTTCCGAGAACACGATCTACATCTCGATCGGTGACGTGCGATCGGAGTGGGTGCTCATCCCCCTCGAGGACGTCGAGGACCAGCGCCGACTGCTCTCCTCGCAGCTCACGGGCGCATGGATCTCGGAGTGCATCGAGATCGCCGTCGACCTGGTGCCCGCCATCGCAGGCCGCTGCGGTCGCTACCCCTCCAAGGCCCAGGGTGGCCCGACCTGGTTCGGCATCATCGCCGACACCAACATGCCCACCATCGGCAGTGACTGGTGGAAGCTCATGGACCAGGACATCCCGCCAGACTGGCAGGTGTTCATCCAGCCGGGCGGTCTCGACGAGGACGCCGAGAACATCGAGAACCTCCCCGGTGGCCGGGAGTATTATGAGCGCCTGTCGCGCTCCAACGGCGAGGACTGGGTGCGCCGCTACGTGCACGCCCAGTACGGTGCCGACCCGTCGGGCTCCGCTGTGTACCGCGAGAGCTTCAAGCAAGCCTTCCATGTCGTCGACCATCTCGAGCCTGTGATGGTTCACCCGCTGATCGTGGGGCAGGACTTTGGTCGTAATCCCTGCTCGATCATCTGTCAGATGGATCACAAGGGCCGACTTCTGGTGCTCGAGGAGGTGCTGGCGGAGGATATTGGCCTCGAGCTCCACGTCAGGCGCGCACTGAAGCCCGCACTTATGCAAGAGCGGTATATGGGCCGACCCGTCGTCATTGTCGGCGACCCGGCTGGCACCCAGCGCTCCACGTCCTATGAAGAGACCTCGTTTGACGTTCTGAAGCGTGAGGGTTTCATGTGCTACCCCGCGCCGACCAACAAGATCGACAGCCGCTTGCGGGCCGTGGAGAGCTTCCTCCTGGCCCAGCGCGACGGGGGACCGGCGATGCTGTTTGACCAGCACCGCTGCCCGACTTTGGTCCGAGCCATGGCTGGCGGCTACCGCTTCGCCAAGACGCGCTCAGGCCAGCTCCGCCCGCTGCCGGATAAGAACGAGTACTCACACATCTCGGACGCGCTTCAGTACGCAGCAACCGCCGCCCACGGGGGAATGAGCGGCATGATCGCAGCAAGGCTTCAGGGCTCTCGTCGTTCGGCCAACCCAAGGCCGAGGATCAGCGCTGCAGCCTGGACCTAATTGGGGCGCGTGGGCTCGGTATCGCAGCCCACGGCATCCTTCAGATCCTCCCGCAGGAGCAGAAGGCAGGCGATGTCGCGGTGCAGCATCGCCTTGACCTCCTCGTCGTCGACCTCCTCCATAGCCATCGCAAGGCTATGGACACAGCGCTCAAGAGCACCGATCTGGTCCCACTCAGTGACTTCTACGTTTATGACTTCGACACTCAAGTTGTTCTCTTGGTCAACACGACGTTCGCATTGATCCACTCTAGTACATCTTGCTTGCGATAGAAAACCGACTTGCCCAGTTTTACATAGTCCGGGCCTCTCTCCTCTGCCCGCCATGTGGCCAGAGTGGGCGGTTTTACTTCCAGCACCTCCGCCAACTCCTCCTCACTGAACAGATCGATCTCCGACCGCAGCGTCGCCGCCCTCGCGTTGTCCTGGTCGTAGCTCACAGCGTCTCCCCCATTCCACTTCCGTGGCCTGAGATACTTACAGATCAGTAATGTGCAAGAGCTACGAAGTGCGAAACTTTCCTGTAACCGTATTATTTAGGCGGGCAAATTCGCCGTTTCTAAGTTGTTGCGCCGTGATGCTTTGATGTTTTCAGGCCGGAGGTTCGTGTATCGCTGGAGGTTCTTCCAGCTCTTGTGGCCCGAGACCGCCGCAACCTGCGGTATATCGTACCCGTACTCAAACATACGCGACACGCCATCATGGCGCAGATCATGGAAGTGCAGATCGGGTATGGATAGAGCGGAACAGGCTACCCTCCACGCATTAACGATTGTCGGTTTTGAATATGGGAACACCCGGTTCATCATCCGACGTGCGCCCTTTTGTCGCAGGCATATTTCTATCGGATCGTATGTGACCCCCGCAACCGCGACATGCCCGGCGAGCAAGGGGATAACCTGATCGCGTCCCCCATCGGTCGTCGGGTCTTTCCGTTTACGGATGAGGAGGGTACGTTTTTCTACATCCAAGTCCTCAAATGTTATGCCCTTCCGCCCCACGATCTCGCCCTGCCGCATGGCGGTGCAGATGGCGAACAGCATGATGTCCGTCATGGGCAGGGTGCTGCGGGGGCGGCTGTCGAAGTAGTCCATCAATTGGACCAACTCCTCGTCCGTCGGACGCCGGTCGCGCTCGTTGGAGTGGCTCACCCGCCCCGTGTGCCGCCAGGCATCCCAGAGCGTCTGCACGTTGGCCAGTGCCACGGCGACCGCATCATCGGCATCCGTCTGGGCTCCGCCGTAGCGCAGTACCACCTTCAGATACATCATGGTCTGACCGTTGGTGGACGGCCCGGCCCCCTCGACTTCGCGCTTCTTGATGAACTCGGTGAGCTGCGTTTTGGTCAGCTCCTCAAGGCGCAGGTGGCCCAACCTGTCCCGTAACATGGACAGGTTCCACGCCTTGGTGGTTCCCATGCCCTTTTTCAGGTTGGTCTCATACGCATCCACCACCGCACCAAAGGTGGTACGCAGGCCCGCAGGCGTGCGCTTTTGCCGATCGAAGTCGACCTCGAGGCCGCGTGCATATTTGACCGCCTCGGCATGGGATGAAAAATACTCGGAGATCGCGGGGTGGCCCTTGCGACGGATCTGCACCCGCCACTTGCCGGAGGCGGTCTTGAAGATAGAGGCCATGGGTGGAAGCCTTGAGTTACCAATAGGTTACATTGCACCAGGTGTTTTGGGATTTGGTGCAATAGTGGTGCACTCAGGATGGATCAGGACCAATTTGAGGTCAATCCAAGCCCAGCCGAAGCCGGAAATCGGTGCAGCGTAACCTTTTGGAAACTCAAGGAATTTTGTTGTTTCTCAGGACTTTGCGACCAGGGGCGCGACGTACTGCAAATCCAGATCCCATGGGGCGGATTTAGTAGCCATCAGAACACCTTACCATCTGAGCGGTGCAAACTTGGTGCACTCAGCATAGGGGGTGATGTGGGGTTTGGGCAAGTTTGAAGGTGTTTTGGTGTGATGGTGCAAGGCCCCTGCGGGGGCTTTTGTCGTTTCTACGTATTCGCGTTCGCATTGGAAAGTATCACAAAAGTTACATTCAGGTTTTTTGGTCCTGGATATTTTTAAGGTACCCAAAAAAGGCCGCCCCCTCCCCCCTGCCCCCCTGTCCGGTCCGGGGTGGGGGGTCCGGGTTACTCTCGAGTTACTGCGGCGGACCTAGGGCATACCACCCCGAAAACAGGAGACCACCGGAGATACCGATCACAGTCGCAGGCTTCCCCCCTGCATCTCGCACGCTCTCGCCCTCACAAGGGGCGAGCCATGAGCCCCGACGGCGTGCGGGCGTCTGCCAAGCGAGGCTTGCCGCGTCCGTCATATGGTCGCGCGGCGGTACAGGTAGAGCGGCCCCGCGCTTAGTGCGCGTGCGGTACAGCGGCCTTGCCCCCGTCCGGGTGTTTAACGGACGGGCCGCGAAATGACGCGGCGAACGGGTGACCCGCACGTTGAAGCGCGGGACGGTTTGAGGGTTCAACGCCGAAACCCTCTCAACATCACAACATTGGACCGGGCGGCGGGTGCGATCCCCGCCCGTTCCGTTTGTCAATTTGCAACCACCCTAACTTTCAGGAGTAACACCATGGCAAGTGCAACCAACCGCAACCTGCAGGCTAAGCATACCAAGGCCAAGCGCCAAGCGCGCGAGCTCGCCCATCTCGAAATGACGAAGGCCCCCTATCTCGCAGTCTCCAAGGCTGCAATGCGTGAGGAGGGCGAGACTATCCGCCGCCTCATGCAACATATCTGACGGTCGCGCCGTGTCGGGGTGTTATCAGCCCGGCATGGCAAGGCTTTCTCTCCCTCTTCTATATCTAATTCTAATTCTAATTCTAAAAACAGTATAACCCCACGCGCGCGCGCGACCCCACCCCCCATGGTGTGACGGTAATTCTAAAACCCCCACACCATCACACCTTCTAAGGTTCATTCGAAAAAAACATTTAGAATTAGAATTAGGCCCCCGGCCCCTTTGTTACTTTGCTGTAACTTCGCGAGTAACTCGCAACCCTGCGACAACACTGCAACCAACCCCCGGCAATCATGCCGGACCCAACCCTATGGAGAAACGACTATGACCATCCGCAATGACAACCGCCTCGCCGATTTCCTCTCCGACGCACGCACCTATGCTCGCGACAAGGCGAGCGGCAATGACGCATGGCCCAAGATGATCGTGCGCACTGTCTCTGCTGCTGCTGATGGTGTCGTCACCCCCGACGATGCCGAGATGATCGTCAACACCTTCATCGAGGCTCAGGGCAAGAAGTCCGTCCATGAGCGCTCAACCGATAGCGTCAAGAAAACCAAGTCCGAGATCAAGAAGACCATCGAGTTTGGTGGCATGACGACCATCGACCCCGTCGACGTCATGGGCCGTGCGGTTACTATCTATGGTAACATCCAGGGCGATCGTAAGAGCGCCGTCAACGCCTATCTGCAGGTTGTGCGCGATCAGCTCAAGTCCCCCGACTATGCCATGACGGATGAAGAGATCGAGCGTGCCATGCTCAAGGGCGAGGCCAAGGAGCGCACCATCGAGCAGCACCTCAAGGCTGCACTCAAGGCGGTCGAGGCTGCACTCAAGGCCAATGAGGAGAGCGACAACCCCATGACGCTGGAAGGTGCATCGGCTGCTAAAGCTGCACTCGAAAGCCAGATCGCAACCCTCGCCCGTGCGGCAGAGATTGCCGAGGCCCGCGCACGCCTGCTCGCCCTTGGTGTCGCGGCCTAACACCCCCACACCATCAAACGATAAAGGCCCGCCATCGCGCGGGCCTTTTCTTTTTGCGCACTCA
>Ga0255183_1000669_pt1 | contig 12494 bp, 9 predicted proteins | sample Atl_UVDOM_RepB_8_FD_183638 | JGI IMG/M metagenome (GOLD analysis project Ga0255183, IMG submission 183638) | Freshwater microbial communities from Altamaha River, Georgia, United States - Atl_UVDOM_RepB_8d | ecosystem: Environmental > Aquatic > Freshwater > River | place: USA: Georgia | collected...
AGGTGGGGGCAGCATACCCGAAAATGCACCAGCGATCCGAATGAGTCGTGCGCTTGGTCGCTTCGAGCGTCGTGTGCAAAACGCTTGGAAATCAAGCGTTATATGGTCGCCCGCGGTTATCAGCGCAACGCCAACAAAGCTTCAGAACATAGGGATGCAAACGGTCGTCACTGGAAGCTACATCGAGCCGAGTGCGGTGTGGTCGTTCATCGGCGCGAATGGGCAAGAATATCCGTGCGTTTCGCAATGGACGAATGCGCAGACGGTAACGCTGACACGGCCGGTAGTCTTTCCCGTGAGCAACGAGCCCTATCGCCTTAAAGTCTACAACATGGACTCCAAAACGCAGTTCATCACCAGCACCCTCTTTTTCGATGCGGGCGACGGCCCTTCCTTTGTGACAGCTGCAGGGAACTTGTCCAACCTGACTCCAAGTACCTATTACAATCCCGGGATCGTCATCGAAGCGATTGACGAGGTCGGTGGAGGCATATCGAACATCACGATCAATAGCGACCTCTCGGGCTCTGGATTGGCGCCTGTGTTTTCTGGGAGTAATCTTCTTATTCAAGGTACGACAACGGCAGTCTCCAACCCCACCACGTATAATTTCACAGCGACCGCGATTGACTTGGGTGGAAACACCGCCACGCGCGCATATTCTTTCACAATACAATCTGCAATAACGGATCTGCTACAGAATGGCACATTCGCGTCGACCGCGTATTGGACACCAAGTCAGGCGTGGAGTACGAGCACAGGACCGTGGATCCAAGACAACATCCTGTTCTTTGGCTATGTACAGACAAATGTCAAACAAACCATCGAAATCGCTGTGCGTCAAGGCATCGAATTGGACTTCTCATTCGAAGTTCGAGCTGAGACACGCAATGGTAGCGTAGATGATACCTATCGAGCGTACGTTGATGTGTACAATACAGCCAACACCGTCGTGCAGACGTTTGGACAGACTGCAACGACTACGATAACGACGACGGGCACTTCCACATGGACGCCTGTATCGTTCTCGAGCACTGTTGCCGCGAGTTATAATATTAGCAAAATCGTGGTAACGATTGAAGGACGAGATGTAGGAAATTGGGCAGGTGCATGGTATGGGCCTACCTTTAGAAATGTGCGTTTGCGTACGTCGTCAGCAGGCGTGAGCTATCAGTCCGCTTTTACTCCTGCTGCACTCACCAACGGAGTATACAACACAACCATCAGTGGAGCCGCATACGGCAATGGCACCTATGTCATCTCGCAATCCGCCAATGGATGGGCCGACTACAAGGTGTGGAAACTGTTTAATTTCACTTACGGCGGGTTTGGGGACTTCTGGCATACGAACGACACGTTTACGGCTACAGGAAATTACTACGCTGGTAGCGAAAATATCGTGAGTGGATACAACGGGGAATGGGTGAAGATACAGATGCCCGTGAGCATCTATCTATCGAAATATCGCATATGGCCGCGCACAGACGTGTCGACCAGCGACCCGCGAGATTGGAGATTATATGGTTCGAGCAATGGTAGCACCTGGACGCTGCTGGACACCCAAACGAACGTGAGTGGATGGACACGAACGGTGAGTGAAAGCAATTACAAGGAATTTACCGTTTCTGTCTCCGCGAGCTGCTCCTATTTTGCACTCGTCGTAAATCGGTCTTATAACTCAAGTATGCAGATGAGTGAGCTGCGTTTCTATGGCGCCTGAGAAGAGAAAATTTGGCTTATAGTAGAGTGTGAGCGGCAGCGGATGGTTGTGTACACAACCGGTGATCGAATATTCATAACAAGCGCCTGCAACGTAGGCATTGGTACGATCCCAGCCGTCCCATTTGATGTTCCATCCATTACGAGCCTGACGGTACCAAGTGGCACAAGCGCTCAGCGTGTCAGCGCCCCGGGCATGTTCCGTTACAATACCGACTTGGGAAACTATGAAGTCAATGTCATTGGGTTTTGGGCGCCATTCACCATCACTCCGACTCTGGACGGCGTGTCTTCCAATGTGTTACGAAATTTAAACGACGCAGTTACCGTTTCGGGCACTTCGCTGGCACCGGCGGCCGAATGGCGCTTCATTGGTGCGAGCAAACGGCTGTATTTTCCAAAGAGTGTCACATACTTGAATGACTCGAATGTCTTGCTCGTACGCCCAGATGTGTTCCCAGTAAGCGATGCGCCGTATCAAATCCAGTGCCGGCAGTTTGGAAAGGTAGCCTATTATTCTGGGCTGACGGCAGGAAGTAATCCCTACTTTATCACAGCAGGCGGCTTGGTTGCGACGATCGCTGCGTCCAATTTAACTTTTACGGGATTGAATCCGGCTGCGGTCATCACAGCAGCCGACGACGGAAACATCGGGAACATAATTATTTCGAGTGGATCTCTACCACCTGGTCTCATTGGCACAGTAAGCTCCTCTAATTATATAATAACTGGTACTCCAATTGAAGTCACAAACGAAACGACGTACCCCTTTGCGCTAACAGTCGTCGATCAAGGTGGAAATGCATTGACGCAGGCATTTTCCATCAAACTTCTACCGCCTGTGTCCCGTCGATGGCCACCAGCCAGCCTTATTGGTATGCCAGACGGTGCAACAAATCCAGCTTCTGTGACCCTATCAGGACAAGCGTATGGCAACGGTACATATGTTGCACAAGCAAGCTCACTTTATGGCGGCCTAGCCCATCCTGTGCGAGCGCCGTTTGACTATGATACCACCACGTGGGGAGGGGGTGCATGGGCGGATCTGGGATATTACAACGGTACCACGGGGGCTTACACAGGTGCGTCTTCTACCACAGCGAGTGGAACAGCGCATGCCGGGGAATGGATCCAACTGCAACTCCCATCTGCTATCCTGCTCAAGGAAATCATACTGCGAGAGCCGGAACATCGCAATGCAACGTCTTATGTCTTTGTCGGTTCTAATGACGGCGTGACATGGACACTGATCGTGTCGCGCACGGCGGCGGCTGCGACGACAAGCACTTCGAGTTTGGCTGTGTATTCAACGACAATCCCTGTAAGTGTTTCCGAAACGTATAGGTACATCCGGCTGGTAATAAAATCCATCAATCCTGCGAACAAATGGGGTTTCTGCACCGTATGGGAAATTGAGTTTTATGGACTCGGCGGTTGAATTTTATTCAAGCTATGAAAGCCCTAAAAGTGCTCGACCAAGCCCAAAAGCGGTGTGTGTCTGCGCAGGAAACTTTAAATTGGACGATACAGACAGATGATCGGTCAAAAATTGATGGCGAGCGATCAAAACAATCAACAACAGTCCTCACGATCCAAGCTAACCTGCTAATCAACCAGCCAGCCAACAATCACCGTCGGCCGGTGTCTCCAGAAACTCAAGCAAAAATGATGCTGCGCGAGGGTGTCATCAAGGACGTTGAGTCGAAGATTGGTGAGTTGTCGGACACGACGAAGAAGCAGATTGATAGGATCCGGAAGCACAAGATTCTGTACTTTAACCTTCTCAATTCTGTGGCGAATCGCATGACGCTCGAGCGCAACAAGAAGGCAGGCAACAACTACTACATCCCCCAGCAGTTCAGCGTTTGCCCGATGTACAACGATTGTTTCAAGGATAACCTTGCAGCGGTGAACATGTCGAAGGACGATTTCTACTCCATGGTCGACGGTGTCGAGAAGGAGGTTGTCGCGACGATGTGAATTGGATGGGTGGTGCGACGGTGCTTGGATTTTGTGGGTCGAGTTTCATTTTTGTAATATGCAATCTATCTAGTGTATAGAGTAGGATGTCTTACAGTCCGGTAGGAATCTACATTCACCCTGAGACGGGGAATGTGGGCATCGGTGCGGCGACGCCGTTGCAAAAATTACACATTGGTGGAAATGCGCTTGTGGCAGGGCATGTGTTGCCGAGTGCGAACGTAACTTACGATCTCGGATCGGCGAGCTTGCGGTGGCGCGATTTGTACCTGAGTGGGACAACAATTGATTTGGGTGGCACCGCTATCTCGCGCGATGCGGCCACCGGTGGCTTAAAGGTGACGGATCCGGCAGCGGGTGGTGCTCCATTGGATTTGACTGTGAAGAATCTAGTGGCCTCCAATGTGAGCGTGATTGGGGATTTTGTGACGCTGAATACGGTAACCTCGAATACGGAGCAGATGATTATTGAGAATGCTGGGACGGGTCCGGGGCTGAAGGTGACGCAGACGGGGAATGAGGCAATCGCAGAGTTTTATGATGATGGTGGTGTTCTGGCGATGAAGGTGGCGGATGGGGGGAATGTTGGGATTGGAACGGCGATTCCGACGGCTGCGCTGTCTGTGTCAGGCAACGCACTCATCCAAAGCACCTACCGTACTTATCTAGGGAAAAACAGTCTTTCAGCGTCCCTTCCCATTTTAGATCCGTCGGTTGTTCAAAACTCGGTAATTGTGTTCTTGAATAGCAACAACGATCCGCCAGGGACTGACCAGAATATCTTATGGACATCGCCTAACATGAGAAGAGCTGTAAAACTCAATGCATACGGTATTGACTCATACGGTTTTAGTGGAGGGTTCTATTTTAATAGTGGTAATGTGGGGGTGGGGACGACGCTGCCAAGGCAATTATTGGATATTCAAGGAGGGGATGCGATAGTGAGTGGCAATGTTGGGATTGGAACGAACGTCCCAACGGCTAGTTTGCAAGTCAATGGTTCGATGAAGACACTTTATCAAGACGGCACGAACTTCTATAATTCTGGTTCAACAGGAACTTGGGTTATTCTTGGCACATACGAAGCACCAGGTAATGGTAGTATCGGATACCGATTGGAGCTCAAACTTGTTGGAAACAGCGGATACAATCAGAACGTAGACACGTGAGGTGTGTCTTTTATCTATGTGTCCATCAATAATAACGGAAGTGCTAGCGTGGCCAACGCAAATGCTTCGTTTATCAATTACAATTACAGTGCTCTTGTTTATGCAGTGAAGCTTGTGCAAGTCACACGATTTTCATACACCGTGTACGCGCAGCTAGGGTCGTATCAATCCATGTCTATCTTCGCAACATGTACATTGGGAGGGAAATGGACGACAAACATCTCAGTCTCGACCGATCCAGGTGCCAATCGTGCTACTGTACAAAGCGGAACACACTTGGCGAGCTTCATAAATGGAAATGTAGGGATCGGGACAACGAATCCAACCGGTGAACTTACGTTTGTAAATAACGTTGTAAATAGGAAAATTGTCCTTTACAATGTTGGAGGTGCGGATGAGTTTTTCGGTTTTGGTATAAATAATTCAAGTTTACGTCTGAACGTTGGTAGTACGACGAGCACCTTTAACTTTTACGGAGTGACTACTCAATACGGTTATGTAAATAATGCAACCGGATTTATCAACACATTTACGGGACAACATCGGTCTTTCCCAGATACATCACTCATTCCATTTATAAAATACACTTCAAAAATTGTTGGTCTGATCGTATGTGCATCGGGCGCACATGTATCGTTAAACCAAGACACGCCCAAGTTTGGCAGAGAAGGCATCCAGGTGTCAGAAGCCATTCCAACTGTTCGACTGGCAAATACATCCAATGATCCGACTGTGTTTGGAGTAGTTTCAGACATTGAAGATCCAGAAAAAAGAAAAGATCATTACGGCAGCTTTGTTACGACCCAGAAAAAGATTTTGGGAGACACGCGAATTTTCATTAACTCAATTGGAGAAGGCGCGGTATGGGTATGTGATGCAAATGGACCTTTCTATAACGGTGATTACATAACGTCTTCCGTAATTCCTGGATACGGAGCAAAACAACATGATTCACTTATGCATAATTACACAGTTGCAAAAATCACAATGGATTGCGATTTCAATGCTGCATCCGTACCAAAGATGCGGATAAAGAAGAGAACAGACGCAGCATTAGATTCCGAAACTTTTTATGACTTGGATGCTTATGGTAATATACAGTGGGAGCAGGGTGAAGATAGTAGTGGAAATCCCGTTTTTGAACCTCCTTATGACATGCGATACCTATTGAAAGATGGTACAGTTATTGATAAAGACGAGTACGATAGATTACAACGAAATGGTGACTCTGTTTATCGTGCGGCATTTGTAGGATGTACCTATCATTGTGGTTAGCATTTTGAGCCACAGGGAAGGTATAAAGCCATTGCGACGCGTACGTGTACCGCAAAGTAGTTTTGTATGCATGAAGTAGAGAGGGTCTGAGCCGCCGACGCGCACGCTGAAATGGAGGCTTACGGCTATTGCAACTTGAACATGTATCTCAAGCGGCGCACGGGCAATGTCGGTATCGGCACGCATCTTGCCCAGCGCACGCTGCACGTCGAAGGCGACATTTTCTTGAAGGGCATGATCTACGACGCTTCCAATGAGCCGTATGCATTGGGCGCGGGTGGCGGCAGTGGGGGCGGGGGCACCGCCAACCTTGAGTGGCGAGAGGCAGTGGACGCGCCGCAGTTTCTTGCGCCGCCGGGTGTGGAGTTGTCCGATGTTCGCGCGCCATCTTATCTGCAGCGTTTTTCAGGAAATGAAAACGTCTTTGCGATCGATATCAGCACAGTCGTCACATCCAATGCCTATCTCACGACATCGGCAAGTAATGCCATTCTGGATTATAAGCTGCAGGTACCGCAAGAATATGATACCCGCGTCTATTCCGCTGGAGCGCGCTTGGGTGACCTGTGGTTACGCGCCTCGAGCAACGGCTATGGCAACACCTTCAAAGCGTTCGCCAAGGTACTCGAGAGTGAAAGCAATGTGCTCGCGCTTCGGTATATTACGGGCACCGCCGATCGCCCATTGACCGACGTTGGAGTCGGCTGGAAGATTGACCTCCAGGGGACGCTGCTCTATACGACGCGCGAGTTCTTCACCGGGCTCAGCTTGGAGAATGTGATTCCTGCGAGCATGGTGCAGGACACGGTCGGAAATATCGTGATCAATGGCGGCGGCTTTGCGCCGCGTGGCGTGCTTGACGTCATTTCCACCAGCAATATCCCTGGTCTGGTGGTGGATCTACAGAGGTTGAGCGAGTCAAATACGAACATTCTTGAAGTGAAGCGCAACAAACTCACTAAGTTCGCCGTGAGCGAGACGGGCGACATGGTCATCGATGGCGTGATTGCGAACAGCGCCGGCAACGCACTGTGGTTGCCCGGCAACGCTTCGGAGTGGCGCGATGCCAATGCCGCGCCAACATGGGTCTTACCGGCAGGCGCAGCGTTTACATACACCAGCAACACCGGGAAGTACAAACACTTTGGCTACGAAGTGCACAACCGCTTTGATGTCAGTGGAACGCTCACAAGCGCTGCGTCGGTGGCTGCTGCAGATTTTGCGCTCACACTCCCCTACGAGCTCGCGTCGAACTTGTATCCCACCGAGACCATCCTTGGCGATGTGTGGATCAATGTGCGCGTGAATGGGTATTTGACGACCTACCAAGGCTACGCCAAGACGCGCCCTGGCGTTACCAGTAACGTCATCGTGCGCTATTTGAACACGATCTACGACCGGAGCTTGGGCGAATTTGCGGCGGGCAGTGAAATAACTGTGCGCGGCGAGATCGCGTATCAGGCGAATATGCTTGGACTGTTTGCCGTCGGCACCTACAAGCCCGCAATCCTGCGCCAAGATATGGCAGGGCGCATCATGGTCACCAACACCGAGGCGTTCCCAGCGGGGCGCTTCCATATTTATGAGAACAGCAGCGAGCCTGCGTTGGTTCTTCAGCAAGATGGAAGTGGGCACATGATTCAGTTCCGCAGCAACACCAGTATACCGTTCGTGGTGGATCGTGGCGGAAACATTGGTGTCGGCACGCTGACGCCTGCGAAAGGGTTGGACGTTGCCGGCGATATGCGCATCTCAGGCGCGATTTATAATGACCGCAACGAAGCGATCTGGGTGCCTGGATCGACGCTGGAATGGAAGGCAGCAGCAACGCCCAGTTTCATCCTGCCCGCTGGATGCGCGTTTTCAAGCACCAGCGCAAGTGCGAGCTATCGGTACGTGGGAGATGAGATCTTGTACACTGTTTACCTGCAGGGCACGATTACAGCGAATTCGAGTGCGAGTGGGCAAGACTATGCGTTGCTCTTGGAGTATCCTGTGAAAACGGCGGCCTATGCAAACCCTACGATTGTAGGTGACATGTGGTTGAATGTGTCTTCGAACGTCACCAGCACAACCTACAAGGCTTACGCCCGCACGTATGCCGAAAGCACAAGCAACATGCGCGTGGGGCTGCGCTATGTCAACGTCGCATACGACTTGCCGCTCACGGGGATCGCCGTGGGCTCTGTGGTGCAGTTACAAGGAACGATCGCGTATCAGACACCTCTGATTGCCAACAATATGCCCGTACCTGTCGTGTACAAGTATGCGGACTTTGTGCAAGACCAGGGTGGCAATGTGATCTTCAGCGGTGACGGGAACGCGCCTCAGGCACGCTTCGAAGTGGGTCAGAGCAGCAATGCGCCAGCGTTCATCGTCAATCAGCGCGGAACTGCGGATATCTTGCAGCTCAAGAAAACAAATAATCGGGTGGTGGTAGTGGATGCACAGGGGAATGTGGGGGTGGGGACGACGGTGCCCAGGCAAAAACTTGATGTCCAGGCAGGAAATGCAATTGTGATTGGGAATGTGGGGGTGGGGACGACGGTGCCCAGGCAAAAACTTGATGTCCAGGCAGGAAATGCAATTGTGATTGGGAATGTGGGGGTGGGGACGACGGTGCCGACGGCTCCACTGCACGTAGTCGGTAATATTCTGAGTACGGGCACCATCATAGCAAGCAACGTGAGTGTCATTGGAGATTTTGTGACGCTTAATACGGTAACCTCGAATACCGAGCAAATGGTCATAACAAATGCGGGGACGGGTCCAGGGTTGAAAGTGACGCAGACAGGGGCTGAAGCAATTGCGGAGTTTTATGATGATGGCGGGGTATTGGCGTTGAAGGTGGCGGATGGAGGTAATGTCGGGATTGGGACTGCTGTGCCGACGGCTGCGCTGTCTGTGTCAGGCAACGCACTCATCCAAAGCACCTACCGTACTTATCTAGGGAAAAACAGTCTCTCATCGTCCGATGCCATTTTAGATCCGTCGGTTGTTCAGAACTCGGTAATTGTGTTCTTGAATAGTAATACCAATCCACCAGGGAATGACCAGAATATCGTATGGACATCAACGAACATGAGAAGAGCTGTGAAACTGAATGCATACGGTATCGACTCATACGGTTTTAGTGGAGGGTTTTATTTTAATAGTGGGAATGTGGGGGTGGGGACGACGGCGCCGAGGCAAATGTTGGATGTCCAAGGCGGGAATGCGATTGTGAGCGGAAATTTAGGCATCGGGACGACCATACCAAAGGTTGCTTTGCAGATTCAAGGTAATACCTGGGTTTCTGGTTATGTAAGCGCGGGAAATATCGGGATGTTCCGTAATGTTCTTATAAATGGAGACATGCGCATCAATCAACGAGGAACTAGCACAATCTTGACAAGTATGACAGCTGTTGCGACGGTGAGTCCGGGTAGCTGGGTGGTGGATCGATGGAATTTGTATCGTTCAGGATTTGCTGCAGGAGCGTCTATGGGGCAAGGGACAGGCATGGGAACATCCGATCTTCCATTTCAAGATTCGGGAATTCAAACATTTGCGCGCATTCAAAGAGTGAGTGGTAACACATCTACAGGCTTTATATCGTTAAACAACAACATAGAGTCTCAGGATAGCCGTCGATTTGCTGGTAAAACTATCACGCTTTCATTTTATTACCGTACAGGAGCTAATTTTAGTGGAACATCATTGGGTGGAGGTGTTTTTTCGGGAACAGGAGCCAATGAAGCTTTACGAAATGTAGTCTCAGGATTAGCTACAGTTTGTTATATTTCATGTAATTCATCGTCGTCGTGGGTTCGTGTTAACGTTTCTGGAACCTGTGTAGATATCACTCAGTTGTTCGTGGGGTTTGATTACACTCCCACTGGCACTGCAGGAGCCAACGATTACTTTGACATTACAGGAGTGCAGTTAGAGTTAGGTAACATGATGACACCGTTTGAGGTAAGACCGTATGTCACGGAATTACAGTTATGCCAGAGGTATTACTGGCAACAAGCCACGTTATACTTGATGATGAATAGAACAGGTGGATATAAAGGCGTCTTTGGACCGAGACCGGTGACCATGAGGTTAAAACCTGTAGAATCATATACTGCATCCGAAGGTGTTTTGTATTCAAATGCTAGTACCGCTGATGCCGTACAAATTCTCTTGAAATCGTGCACAGATGCAGGTCATACAGTGTTAAGCAGTTATGTAGCAGATGCCGAATTGTAAGTGAGGCTCACTTCCAAACCTGGATGGAATAGATACTTCTTTGTAATTTTTATGAAAGTAGTCGAAGGTATTTTACCTACTACGTGTTTGATATAGGCACCCCCAACCTTTGGAAAGTTGCCAAACCCCGAAAAAGGGGGGTCTGAACTCTCAATTGATAAGACGAATAGCATGTTTTCCTTCTCACACTGATTGTGGTTTGATACCATTGAACGATATGCAACTATATAAACGCAAACGTGAGTAACTGTTGGGTTATGTATAAGCAAACACGGAAAGGTTTTCACATGTCCAAGAGGTGTGCGTTTTGCACATACTCCAACGATCGTAATTACAACCTTGAGAGACATGTCCAACAACAACATCCAGATATGATTGCCGCCGAAAGAATCAATCATGATGACCGCAAAGATGCCGATACTGCGACCTGAGCTACCGCAATAACTTTCACAAAAATTTGACAGACATCCTCCAACCAAACCTCACACGCACTGAACCCAAATCATGTCGAGCCTCTCGACCACTCTCCTTGGTTCCCCCATGGACGTTGACGTAAATGCTGGTGCACTAGCTTCGCCAATGGACATGGATCTTTATCATTACAGTACCGATATCAGCACAAGTTCCGACACCGATGACAGCGGCAGCGATGCCGAAAGCCCTCGCGAAGACTCGCACGACGACTCTGACGCGTGTCCACTTGAAAAAATCTTTCGCGACTCCCAATCGTGCGATATCGCGGACGCTCGCACTCGGATCAATTTCCAGATGTCATATCCGTGGTAAGCCAATACACAACGACACAACCACACAAAGTGCCAAACGTTCCCAAACCCATAGCAAGCCACCTGAGCTTTTCGTTGGATAGTCGGCGCCGGGGTGGCGCTGCAAACGCGCTCACCGTAACAGGAATGACTTCAACAGACGCTGGGATCACATCCATGGGTTGAGGGGCACTCACCACTTCACTTCGGCAGACAGGGCAGGACAATGAAGAGCCACGCGCTCCACAAGCGACAGCATATTCCATCATGCAAGCTGCGTGGAACGCATGCGAGCACCGCAAAATCGTAATCCCACGATCCACTTCAATGTCTCCGAGCGCCTCGAGGCATATTGTGCATGACGTCGGCTCCATTATAGCATGTATTTGTTTTGTTTTTAGGCGGCAAATCTGCAAAGCAACGCAAAGTCACAAAAGCACCGGCCTTTGTGTTCCCGTCTTTGTTTTTATGTTTTTCGTGGGTTTGGAGTTGGCGTGGTAGGGTGTAGGGTGCGTATCAAACCATGATCGTGTAGTGCAGCTCGCGCAGATACGCGTGCGCGCCCTGGTAATCACGAACCGCCATCTTCACAAGCGCCCGAGCGATCTTGTCATGCGCAAAGCGATGCAGATCGCGGTCCATGTACACGAGCTCGTCCTCGTTCAGGTTGCTCAGCGTCGCATTCATCGCCCGAATCACCGGCGTGTAGTGACCACGAATCATGCTGTTGTACATGCTCCGCACACGCGCGCCCAGAACCACATCGTCCATGGGAATCAGCGTCTGGCACTGCGCCATGGGGGTGGAGGAAACTGCCGGACTGGCTAACAGGCGAATTGGCCGGATAACTGGTACGACGGATGTGTGTCGGACGAGCGTGTGGAGCTTTTGTTCTTATGGTAAATGATTAACGAGACGATCAATTTTTACGAAACTCTATCCAAAACCTCTACAAAACTCTAACGGCGGCTGCGCGACGCGTGGCCGTGACCTCGACGCTCTTTCACAGATTCCAATCGTGACTGCTTGCCTGTTCCCTTACTGTGAGATGCCGTACGTCTCGATTTGTCAACTTTTACTCGAGCAATTGCATGTAGTTTTGCATTTTCCATATCACGATCGGAGAACACATATACTTCACAATTAGAGACATCTTTTGCATAATTATCACTCAACGATTTTCTTGAAGTATGTGGAGGGGTTTGCATGAGTTCTACATCTACATCGCGGTGAGTTATGTCATGATTATCTGGCAGATTATTGTACGCTAATACTGAAGCACATATTCTGCGCCGATGACATTGTTTGCGAAGTTCCGGACGTTCGCGTAGTACCACAGGTGGCGAGCGTGCAG
>Ga0255183_1000678_pt1 | contig 12384 bp, 10 predicted proteins | sample Atl_UVDOM_RepB_8_FD_183638 | JGI IMG/M metagenome (GOLD analysis project Ga0255183, IMG submission 183638) | Freshwater microbial communities from Altamaha River, Georgia, United States - Atl_UVDOM_RepB_8d | ecosystem: Environmental > Aquatic > Freshwater > River | place: USA: Georgia...
CCTTCCCTTGCGAATCAATAATACGTGAACGTCCGAGGCCGCCAGGAACAATAGATTCAACAATTGTTATAACTTTATATTGTTGTGCTGAAAGTATGCCGCTGGTAAAAACTGCAAGTGCTAAAATAAATATTTTCATGTTCTTTTTTTTTACAAAAATAGGGAATTTAAATTACTCTTCCTTTAATTGGATTTATTAATGATTAAAAAGTTACAATAATTTTAGCCCATCTGGCGATAACAGTTAATAGATAGTATGACGCGAATTAATCTATAATGATATGTTGAAATAAAGTATTTATAAAGGTTTTATAATTTTTTGGGTTCTTATAAAATTTTTAAACTTAAATCCTTTTTTTAAACTAACTAAAATACCTCTTACAAAATAGGTCTTTTGTAATTCTCTGTAAAGCATTACATAAAGCTTTATATATCTATAATGTTTAGGCTATTTTAATAACAAGGCCTGATTATGCTCTATTGAATCCAGTTTACTTACCCATTGATTTATTGATAAATTACTATGAATAATAGTATAAAAACCATAATCGTTTATTTTTTGCCATTGATTTTCGTTTAAAATATGGGGTTTGGTTAAATTAAAGTTTGATGAAATATATAATAGGTTTTGGCTTGTTGAAATGGCATGTTGTTTTTTTAACCAATACCTCCTATCGGCGTGGCCACCAAAAGCATGGGTAATTCGCGTAGCTGTAAAGCCCGGGTATAAGGCAGGCCCAGCATAAGCAATTAATTCATCTTGCCATTGGTTTGCAGAAATTATAACGGTTTGTACTTTGTGTTTTTGAGTAATGTGTTTTATATCATGTAAAGCCTCCTCAATTTGTGTTTTTTTAAAAACATGCACGCCAAACCAGGTTGTAATTTGTAATCGCGTTTCAAGTTTGTTTTTTAAATGATGTATTTTAAAGCCCACATTCGCTGCTCCTATAAAAATCATTGGCCAAATAAGCACGTGCATAGCCTTGTCTTTAAGTTGTGTGTAAAACATTGCTAATGCCAAGGGTATACCAATAAAAAACCTGCTATTTGAAAAAAACACCCAATTGTATTTACCGTCACCTACCTTTATATGAAATAAAAAAAACAAAAACACAGCAATTAAAATAAAAACAGTAAAATACATACTGAATTTATTTTTATTATAAACTATGAAAATCAAAATGAGGCCTATCCAAAAAAGTCCCCAGCCTTTACAAACAGGCCCTATTAAGTAAATCAATTGCCCTAAACGTAATATATTTTTTTTAAAGTACGCCCATGACCAGTCATCAATACGAGCATGCACAACCATTTCAGGATGTGCCATGTAATACATACTTAAGAGTTTTAATATGAGAATAGCTATGGCCAATGCGGAAGTTGCAAATAAGGCATATGTGCGTGAACGGGTATGAATAATGGCAAAAACTAATACCGGTAAAGTAAGCCATAGTGTTGTTGCATTAATAATAAATGCAATAGATGCCAATATACAATTTAGGTTAAATGCCCTGTTATCATTAGGCCTTTGAAGCGTCCAAACCATTAAACAACAACAAGCAAATCCGGGTATAAATCCTCTTGGTAAGGCTGTAAGTAAATCGTATTCAAGGGGTACCAACATCCATACACACAATACCATAATGGCTGCTGCATAAGCCTTATGTCGAACTAAAATCCATGTATTTCCAAACCAAAACAGGCTACATAACACGTGTGTTGCCAGCGCCACGGCCATGCGCACGTCTACGCCTAAATATACCAAGGGCGCTGCAATTAGTCCTTCTATCATAAAATTATAATCCTGGCCATAAAAGCAAGGACCATAAAATAAACCTTGTGAAAAATTTCGGGCGCTAAGCCACATAATAAACTGATCTGAATCGTAATACTCTAAATTAAAATCTATACAAATAAAAATGCGATACACGGCTATGGCCACCACAAAAACAAGCAGTATCCCTGGCCAAAACTTGCTATATCGGTAGGGCTTATGGATGTTCATCTACATGGCAAGTTATGAAAAGTTGACCGTGCATAACCTATTAGCAAATTAAATTTTTGAAATACGGCATGCTATAATTTCATAGATGATGTTTGCGCCGTTACGTTTTTTGGTTTTTAGTATTGTTTGTTTTGTTTATCCTTTATTTTCACAGCACACCTCTTTTGAATTAAAACATTTTTCAAAACAAAAAAAAGCGTTTGAACAGGCTCATAATGCCTTTACTAAAGGCTCTATCGCATTTGAAGAGGGATATAACAAATGGGCCTTAAAACAAAAACAGATACTATACAAACGAAAATTTTATCCCCTAAGTATTCGTGATTATGAGCGGGCCGGTTTTGATGCCTTTCAGGTTGCACTGGAAGCGCTTTTAAAAGCCGAACAATTTAATGCCAAACATCATACCCTGCAATTTATGATTGGGTTTTGTGAATTTGTAATGTCGCCCCGCTCTGCAGAAGCCGCTGCACATTTTAAACAATCGCGCGCATTAGGGATGGATAATGCCTTTGATGCTTTTTATTGGATGGGATGGTCAGAACAAATGCAGTCTAATTGGATAGAAGCCGAAAACTTATATACCACATATGCCCAAATGGCTGAGCATGATCATAAATTTACTAACCCACTTAAGGAATGTATTCGTAAGCGCATTGATGAATGTCAATGGGGCGCCAAGCTGTCTAAAAAGGCTATAGCGGTATCTGTAGAAAACATGGGGCCGCTATTAAACACCAAATACCCCGAATATGCACCATGTATTACCGCCGATCAATCGCAATTATTTTTTACGTCCCGACGTCCGGGCGCACTTAACCGCACAAAAGACCCGTCTGATGGGTTGTATTTAGAAGACATTTACGGATCTACTTGTTTAAATAAAATGTGGCAGCCTCCATATTTATTAAAAGGCAATATAAATTCTGAAGGACACGATGCGGTTTGTGGAGTTAATAATGCAGGTAACCGATTATTTGTTTTTAAATCGGATATAAACAATGGTGGCGATATTTTTGAAAGTACATTTAATGGTAATGATTGGAGCGCGCCTATTGCATTTTCAGCGCCGGTTAACAGTGCGCACTATGAAAACGCTATCAGTTTAAATCCCTATGAAAAACGCATTTATTTTACCAGTGATCGGCAAGGCGCACAAAGCGATATCTATACCGCTGAATTACAAGCTAAAGGATGGGCGGGTATTAAAAACATTGGCGAACCTGTAAATTCTGGTTTTGATGAAACCGCTGTGTTTTTACACCCAGATGGTAAAACGCTTTATTTCAGCAGCCAGGCTTACGGTAGTATGGGCGGTTTTGATATTTTTTACAGTACGCTTGAATCTGGAAAATGGTCTAAACCTGTTAATATGGGCTACCCTATTAATGGACCGGATGATGATGTTTTTTTTGTACTAAGTGGTGATGGCTCAACAGCATACTATTCTGCAAATCGCGCTGAAGGATTTGGTGATTTAGATTTATATAAAATACATTTTTTAAAGGATACCGTTTCTAATGTAAGGCCTATTTTACCCGTGCCCGATTTGTATTTGGTTAAAGGCGTTATTAGCGGCCTGCCCTCACAAAAACCATTAGATGCTACAGTTTCAGTGTATGATGCCGATAAAAATGAATTGCTTTATAGCGCTTCAACAAATTCTGTGGACGGAAAATATTTAGTGTCTTTGCCTTCAGGTAAAAATTATGCATTTCATGTGTACAAATCCGGCTATATTTTTAAATCTGAAAACTTCAATATTCCAGAACATCCGGCATTTAAAGAAATTATTTTAAATCTAGATCTTGAGCCCCTTATTAGTCATGCGGAAATTCCATTAAATAATTTGTTTTTTGATGTTAATGCTTCTACTTTAAAGCCCGCTTCGCATACAGAATTAAACCGCCTTTTAGAGCTGTTAAACGCCAATCCTGGTATAAGCATTGAAATCATCAGCCATACCGATAATACCGGCAATAGCGCATTTAATACAGATCTTAGTAATGCACGCTCCGCAACAGTTATTAATTACCTTATTTCAAAAGGCATTTCTTTAAAACGTTTAAAAGCTTCGGGTAAAGGTGAAACCGAACCGCTTGAAAGTAATGCTACTGCCGAGGGGCGTGCAAAAAACAGAAGAACCACATTTCGTATAATGCCATGATGCGCAGCTATATAACACTTGTTTTATGTTTATTAAGCTTGGTTTTATATTTCATCTCCCCTAAACCTTGTCATTTTATTGCCAAAATACCCGTAAAAGCCAGGCTGTGCATGTATTTACCAGCACCAGCTTTGCATGTGTTAAAACAAAAAAAAGATATAAAAACAGACCAAAATATATTATTACAGGATTCGCATTCAATACATAGTAATACAAAACATTTTTCTAAAGTATTGAATATCAATAATTTAGATAATAGTTCAGATACGTTAGATCAAATAGCGCAAACCCCAAAAACACTTAAACGTGTATTATTTATTGGTGACTCAGAACTTGAAACCCTCCGATTGCCAATGAATTTCTACTTAAAGTCCAGCGGAATGGAATTATCAGCTTCCATTATTTGGTATGGATCTGCTACAAAACACTGGGCTTTAACCGATTCACTGAAACGCTATATTAAGCATTATCAACCCGATTTTGTTATGATTGCGCTTGGATTAAATGAGGTGCATGTTACAGATTTAAATGCGCGCATAGGCTACGTAAATAGTATAAAATCCACGCTTGATAATTTGGCTGTAGATTATTTTTGGATTGGTCCGGCTTGTTGGACAAAAGACCAGGGTATTGTTTCTGTTATTTCAAAAATTTTTAACAGGCGCTTTTATCCCTCTCATGAATTAGATTTAGAGCGTGGAAAAGACGGGAAACACCCTACCCTATCCGCAGCATATAAATGGATGCACCAAGTGTCTTTACATTTAAATGAAAATGATATTTTAGAGTTAAATGAACCTGGTGAAATTGGTCTAAATACCGAACGGCCTAAAACAATTATTTGGCCTGTGCCTAAATGGTAATGTTTGGTAAGGCTACAAATTAGTTCCAAAACTAATTTTTAAAAACGGCTCACTCATATTGGTGTCAAATGAATAAAATTATAATATTCATAGGACTTCACGGTCGATAGATATATGGAGTAACGGAAGAAAACGTTTTGTAGTAGGCGATGTTGCCTTGTGTTTCAGCCTGCGGCAAGACAATATTGCTTACACAATGTTACCTGCTGGCAATTATCCCTCTTTCACTAAATTAATCAGGTCTACGTTGAATTGTTTTTACACAAAGCCTATTGTTTTTGTTTAGTCCATTTTTTGACTACCATTTTGCTTCTTTGCGGTCAAACGTTTCCAGCTGATAGAAATACCAATTTCTGAGTCTTCCCAACATTGGTGATTAGCTTCGCCGAGGTATAGTTAGTAAATACTGTTTTAAAAGTCAAAATCAGTAAGTTCTTCAGAGGTCAATACTGTCAGCAAAATGTCCAGGTAAATATGTAATTTTTGTGCTTTAGAAATGCCTTTAGTTTTTACTTTAAAACAATCTATGCTAAAATAAAACACATTTGTGATTATATGATGTTTAAGGCTTTTTAAAAATGTAAATCAGGCTTGAATATTCGGAAGTAAAACGTGCCCTAAGGTTTGAAAACAAACCTATACAAAAGGCTTTAGGTAAAGACCAAATAGTATTACGTCGTTGTTCTGTTAAAAGGCTCACATAAAACGAATCTGCCGGCATCCCAATTGTTTTAAGATGCTTTAAACCAAATGACTGTAAAAGATCTAGCATTTGAGTTTGTTTAAAATGATACAAATGCCTGGGCACATCATATGCTGCCCAGTCTTTACCATAAAAACCCGCGTCAAAACTTTTTGGATTAGGTACAGCTATTAAAATAATACCATTACTTTCAAGATTTTGAATTAGGTGACTCAATTGCTCTTTTAGATTTGGAATATGCTCAAGTACATGCCATAGAGTAATAACATTAAATACGGGGCATTCATTAGGTAATGAATTATAAACTTGTTTTACTTTATCCATTGCTATGGCTCTGGCTCCTGCGTCGGGCTCAACGCCAACGCAAAGCCATTTTTTTGTATTTGCATGTGATAAAAAATACCCTGTGCCACATCCGAAATCGAGTATGGTTCCACGTGCAACATAGTCCTCAATTAAACTCCATTTCTTTTTAACCGAAATCTTTCGTGCCCAATGGTAAAGCCTGCTAATAAGCCCCTTTTTTGTATCTGAATGTGAAATATATTGATCAGACTTGTAATACTCGCCGAGCATGGTAATGTCCGGAATTGGATTTGTAAAAATAAATCCACAGGAACTACAAGTATTTAATGTAAATTCTTTTTTACTTACCAAATAATCTTTGCATGTAAGATAATACATTAAATTATTTGAATTGCATAAAGGACATTTACTAATGGTTATCATACAAAATATTAAAGTTTCACGTGGAACATTAGCGGCCCATATGAATTAATAATACTGATATATCTGCTGGGTTTATCCCGGAAATACGACTGGCCTGACCTAAGCTGTGTGGTTTAAATTTACTAAGTTTTTCACGGGCTTCAATTCCTAAACCCTTTACAACAGAATAGTCAAACTGAGGATTAAGCTTAAGATCTTCAAGGCGTTTATGTTTTTGTGCTTGCTCTTCTTCCCTTAAAATATAACCTTCGTATTTTATTAATAACTCTGCCTGCTCAATTTCATCTTTATTATAATTAAATAGTATACTATTTAAATCTTTACTAAACTGTCTAAATATATCAAGGCTTGCGTCAGGACGGGTTAATAATTGGCCCCAACGTGTTTTTTGAGTAATCTGTGCGCTTTGTATAGAAGCTAAACCAGAATTAATTTCTAAAGGATTTGCACTATGTGTTTTTAAATACGCAACAAGTGTATTATATCTTGTAACTCTTTGATTTACAGCATTATATCTTTTTTCAGGTAAGATTCCCAAACGGTAAGCCAATGGACTTAGACGAACATCTGCATTGTCTTGACGTAATAATAATCGGTATTCGGCTCTTGAAGTAAACATGCGATAGGGCTCGTCGGTACCCTTGGTTACCAAATCATCTATTAAAACTCCTAAATAGGCTTCAGACCTGTTTAATATAAAAGGATCCTGTGCCTGAAGTTTTAAGTGCGCATTTACGCCCGCCCAAAAACCCTGTCCTGCAGCTTCTTCATAACCTGTTGTACCGTTAATTTGGCCCGCAAAGTATAATCCCGAAATAATTTTGGTTTCTAATGTTTTATACAGTTGGGTAGGGGGGAAGTAATCGTATTCAATGGCATAGCCCGGACGAAACATTTTAGCGTGTTCAAGACCCGAAATTTTTTGTAAAGCTTTTAATTGTACGCTTTCGGGTAATGAGGAAGAAAAACCGTTTAAATAAATTTCAACCGTATCCCAGCCTTCAGGTTCTATAAATAACTGGTGGCGCTCGCGCTCCGAAAATCTTGTTATTTTATCTTCTATACTAGGGCAGTAACGTGGTCCTAAACCCTGAATACGGCCTTGAAACATGGGCGATTGTTCAAATCCTGTTTTTAAAATTTCGTGTACTTCAGGATTTGTATAGGTTATAAAACAAGGCTTTTGTGATTTTGGAGCCTGTGCGTTTAAAAAGGGGCTGTGCGATTTATCAAATGAAAAAGTTTCAGGTAATGCATCGCCATCCTGACGTTCGGTTTTAGCGTAATTTATACTCCTTCCGTCAATTCGGGGCGGTGTGCCAGTTTTCATACGTCCGCTTTCAAAGCCCAGGTTCTGTAATTGTTCTGTAATACCAAAGCTGGCCGCCTCTCCCGAACGCCCGCCACTGATTTGGGTTTCGCCTATATGTATTTTACCATTTAAAAAAGTGCCATTGGTTAACACAACCGCCTTTGCATAAAACGTTAAGCCCATGCCTGTAATAACCCCCTCAACACTACATTTATCAGCGCTAAGAAGTAATTGGCTTACGGCGTCTTGCCAAAAATCTACTCGTGACGTTTGTTCTAGCATGCTTCTCCATGTTGCGGCAAACAACATGCGGTCATTTTGAGTACGCGGACTCCACATGGCCGGTCCTTTACTTCGGTTAAGCATTCTAAACTGAATGGCTGAACGGTCTGAAACAATACCACTGTAACCTCCTAAAGCATCTAATTCGCGTACTATTTGCCCCTTGGCTATTCCTCCCATTGCCGGATTACAGCTCATTTGTGCAATAGTTTGCATGTTCATTGTAATGAGCAATACCCTTGAGCCCATGTTTGCAGCTGCAGCTGCAGCTTCACAGCCTGCATGGCCGGCGCCAACTACAATAACATCATAATGCATCAAGCTCAAAGATACGGGATTATAAAAACTGCCATACGTATATTAATTGTAATTTAGAGTTATGAAAATCACAATAAGCTTGGTTTTATTGTTATTTAGCCTAAGCCTAAGGTCACAAGGAGTTGCTAGTGAAATTATTAAAGCGGGGCAGGCCGATGCCAAAGTATTTTTAAACGCCTATTTACAGCCTATGTTTAAGGGCTTTGCTTCGGGTTCAAATGCAGGCTGGTACAATTCTGCAAAACCTTTAGGAAAATTAGGTTTTCACATTTCTTTAACCGCGTCGGCTTTTGATGTGCCTGAAAGTGAACGCTATTATAAATTTTCTGATTTGCCCTTACAAAACACCCTATATACTTACGTACCCTCCGCTGCAAGTTCTTCAAGTTATAATTTACCAACAATATTTGGTAAGGGGCCCGAAATCACACAATCTTATGATATCAGCTATGCTCTAAAGATTGGTGCATTTGACAGTAGCGTATTTTTATGCCGCATGCAAATGCCGGAAGGTTTAAACCTGCCGATGGCACCGGTTATTCCACCCGCGTTGCAGTTAAATCTGGGGCTTTTTCAACAAACTGAGCTAATGATTCGGTATTTTCCCGGAATTAGCATACAAAACTTTTCTAGCTCACAATTTGGTTTTGGCATTAAACACAGTATAAAACAATGGCTACCTGCAATAAAAAAAGTGCCTTTTTGGGACTGGTCATTTATAGGCGGCTTTACGCATTTTAAACATATACTGTCTGTAAAAAATTCCAATCGCTTATATGCCAGTGCATACCCCAATGCAATAAACTATACAGCGTATAAGGATAAGCTTTATGAAGATCAGGCTTATGCGTTATTAGGAAATGCATTTAATTTGGGCACTGCCGCTTCCATTAAATTGGGGCCACTAAGCCCATATTTGGGACTTTTATACACCCGTTCGTGGTCGGGCTTTGATATGCTGGGCACTTACCCCGTATTGGTTGCGGTAGATGATGTATCGCATCCCGATTTTGCAAAACCAAAAATAGAGGAACTTTTAAACCCCGTACAAATACATGCTAATGTTGATGGTTTTCGTTGTACGGCTGGTATACGTTTAAAATTAGGTTATTTGGTATTGCACTACGATTATAGTTTAAACACCTATGGATATAATTTACATAGTGCGGGCATTGGGCTGCATGTGCAAGAACTTATTCCATTATAATACATACTATGAAAAATCTACCGAATTTATGTTTTGTTTTTTTATGTTGCATCGTTATGTCCTGCACCGAAGACGTCTGCTCCACTACAGACTGCAATAACGGCACCTGTGACAATGGCACCTGCTATTGTTTTGAAGGTTATGAAGGCAGCTCCTGTAATATTCAAGTTAAGCCCAAATCTATTTTAATAACTAAAATAGAGGTGCTTGGTTTTCCGGCCACTGACGGTACTGTAACATGGGATCTTTTTGGCGGTAGCAATGCGGACATTTACCCCAAACTCATTCAGGGCAGCAATACTTTATATAACAGCAGTTCCTATTATACCGATGCCAGTCCCACAAGCGCCTATGCATTTAACCCCAATCCAAGTATAGAATTAAACGCCATTACATCCTCGCACCGTATTCAGGTGTACGATCATGATGATTTTGATGCCGATGATTTTGTGGGCGAAATAGCTTTTGTACCTTATAATGATAGTAACGGATTTCCTGCAAACGAAATTTTAAGTAATGGCGATTTAAAAGTACGCTTAAGCTACCAGTATATTTGGTAAGGCCTTAAAGCTCATCTATTGTTAGCATTTTGCAATAATACCAGAATTAATTTTATAGGAGTTTTTAATTGTTTTGTAAAACGGCTACTACCTTTACAAAGACGTGTATGCCATTTCTATACAAAAATTAACCGTAAACGCTTTATATGAAACCATGGTTGTTATTAATTTGTGTTTTGCTTTTTAAACCTTGTGCATTTGCATACCTCATTTACCAGCCTGTTAGTTTTAGCATTAGTACTGAAAAAGAAATTTATTTTGAAGGTGAAAAAATTACTTTTTATATCACCATTACCAATCATGATAAAGAAAAATCGCATCCGGTATTGCTGCCGCATACTCAAAATATGGGGCAAAAGTTATTTTATTTAAATGCCTACGATAAGGCACAAAACGCTTTGCTGTTAAGGTATACAGAAGATAAGATGTTAAACATGTTGGTTCATGATACCGGTAGTGTTAAAATAAAATACCTAAAGCCGCTTGAACAAATTGTAATTACCATTTATCTAAACGATTTTGAAAATTATTATAACTACCATACCCAAAATGCTTCGCATCATAGTTTTGGGGTGCCTTTATTTGCCGGCATTTATAACATCAACATTACCTATAACCCTAAGGGTATTTCTTTAGGAGATAGCATTTACACGTATTATGAGGATTTTGAAAAAACCCTTCCAATTACCAAAAAAGACTATATGCCGGTAAGTGGTCAAGTTTCAACTATGATTAAATTAAAAATTAAACGCAGTGCCGATACAATTGTAAATATTGAACGTAAAAACTATTTTATAAAAACCAATGGCCATTATTTTTATTATATGTCCGAAAATTTACCACAAATTGTCACCGATATACGCTGCCATCATATTACCAGCATTTTACCCGATAGCTGCGCAGCTCAAAACGAATATTTTTATAATCATTTTAATAATGTGTTTGCTGAATATATTTCTCGTTTTGAAGACGGTGATATAAAAGAATACAGAAAATTTAGAGATGGGTGCCCAAATTATTTACATACCGAACGCTATAATGCGTTTAAACAAAAAACACATTTTGAAATGCAATTACCTGATAAGCGATTTTATAGCGTTTCGTTTCATCAGCCTGGAGGTAATATTCATCAAGAATCGTATTGTGCGGCAGATGGCACGCTTTGCGTTGTAACAAACTACGTATACAACGAAAAGGGCGTATTAAAAAGAAAAGATATTACACAAACGCAACCCTGCAATGAAATAGAGCTTGATCAAAAGAAAAAATAATTCCTGGCCTTAAATCGAAATGCCATTTTTTTAACCCTCAACATCCCGTATTAAAACTATTTTTTGAATTAACTGGTATGGTCGTAAACAATTTTCCAATGGCCCTGTATTTTTTTCCACAACAAGGTAAATCGTCCGCCAATTGGTGTAGCGCGCGCAATGTTCCAAGTACCGCTCAAAATACAGGCATTTTTGGTAGGGCAGTCGGCGTATACAACAGTAAAGGTAAGGCGGCCCATTGCTTCAGGAGTATTATAATGGTTTTTATAATTTTCAAGTGCTGTTGTAAAGCCCATGCTTATGTTTTTGCCACTAACAAAACGCAGGCTATCGTGGTTCCAGTAGTGTTTCATAAAATCATCTATGCTGCCGCGGTTCCAGGCATTTTGCTGGTCATTAAGACAATTGCGTATAGCGTTAATGTGGTGGGTGTTTTGCGCATGCAGTACGCTACAGAATAAAACCTGAATTAAAAAAAATAATTTCATACACCATAAAAGTAATATCTTTGTACTGTTCTTTAAAGCGCTTATTCAGAAAAGCAGAGGGATACGCCCTGTGAAGCTTTACCAACCCTAAACACTGTTTATGAAGGTGGTAATTCGTGCCGATTTTCGGTAAAATAAGTTTATGCCATGTTCACTGCTGGTTCTGAATGGCGCGCATATCAAAAAAATGAAAACACCCATAGCGCTCGATTTAGAGCAACGAATTTTAGTTATTGATGGGGCCATGGGCACCATGATACAACAACACAAACTAAGCGAAGCCGACTTTAGAGGCGCGCGTTTTGCCGAATGGCCCGTTTCACTAAAGGGTAATAACGATGTGCTCTCCCTAACGCAGCCGGATATAATACGTAACATACATCTAGCCTATTTAGAAGCCGGTGCCGACATTATTGAAACCAATACCTTTAGCAGCACCTCCGTGGCAATGGCCGACTATGGTATGGAGGCCTTGG
>Ga0255183_1000680_pt1 | contig 12349 bp, 11 predicted proteins | sample Atl_UVDOM_RepB_8_FD_183638 | JGI IMG/M metagenome (GOLD analysis project Ga0255183, IMG submission 183638) | Freshwater microbial communities from Altamaha River, Georgia, United States - Atl_UVDOM_RepB_8d | ecosystem: Environmental > Aquatic > Freshwater > River | place: USA: Georgia...
AGCGTTGTTGATCAGGACATCGATTCGGCCTGCCAGCTCCAGCAGGCGGCTGACAGCATGTTCCCAGTCCTGGGGGCGAGTCACGTCCAATCGCAAGGCCTCGGCACGGCCACCTGACCCTTTGATCGAGCTGGCTGTCTCTTGTGCTTGAGCCTGTAGACGATCCGCAACAAACACCCAGGCGCCCTCTTTTGCCAGCAACTCACAGGTCGCGCGCCCGATGCCTGAGGCACCGCCTGTCACCAGCACCACCTTGTCTTGCATTCGATTCGCCATGGCTGCTCCTTGTGCCGACTCGCTTGATATCTCATCATAGGTCAGACGCTCCCGCCAGGACAGCCCCTGTTAAATTCACCGACTCACTATGCTCATGCAAGCAAAAGGATATTCATGAAAAAACTGCTGATCCTCTATCACACCATCACGGGTGGGAGCTTGCAGATGGCTCATGCTGCCCTGGCTGGAGCAAGACACGAAACCGATGTGAACTCCTCATTGGTACACGCCAGCAAGGTCACGCCTGCGACACTTTTGGATGCAGATGGCTACCTGTTTGTTTCGCCGGAAAATCTGGGCAGCATGAGTGGCATCATGAAAGACATGTTTGATCGATGCTACTACCCCGTGCTCGACCGGCTGAACGGACGCCCGTGCGCGGTCATGGTTTGCGCTGGTAGCGATGGCCATGGTGCTGCCAGGCAATTCGACCGGATTTTGCAAGGCCTTCGCCTAAAACAAGTGGTTCCAAGCCTGATCGTGATCACCCATGCTCAAACGCAGGCCGCCATTTCATCTCCTAAGCGGTTGAAATCGGAGGATCAGGAGGCTTGCAGCCGTGTTGGGGAGACGCTGGCCTGTGGGATGGCGAACGCGATGTTTTGACCGCGCCCACAACAGTCACACCTTACATGGGTTCAGCGTATTACTTGACCAAGTCTTCATTCCCTTAACAGCGTCATCCGCCAAGTCAATAAAAATTGATAAAAACCTCAGAAAAATGTCATTTTGACAAGGAAGTCTTTATTTTTGTCGTTTACAGGGAATTATATCTAAGATTATAGCATATTTGTATGCGCAATTGGGATAGGATACGGGCTTATGTGAATAAATAAGTGCTTACGCGAACACTTTTTTCATCTCCAACGTATCAGTCAAACCAGCCTCCCGTTATGTGAACATTTCAAAAAAACAAGGACTGAGCCGGCAGCAGTGGCTGGTGATGTCAAGCTTTTGCTGGCCATCCTGATTCTGCCGCTTGTGGTGCTGATGACACTGCGCGAAGCGGCGCGAGTGGAAATGAAAAAGCATGCCCAGGAAATCTCCACTGCGATCACGGATCTTCGCCGCTATTACAACGACAATGTGATTGCTCCGTTGCAACAATCTGGCGGCAAGGCGGTTCCGTCCGACGACTTTCGCAATGTGCATGGCGGCATCCCGATTCCAGCCACCTTCTCGATTGAAATCGGGAAAATATTCAATCAATCTCACGAAGACACATCATTGGGTTACGCGTTTGTGTCTGACTACCCGTTCACCAGCAGAAAAAGAGAACCGCTGGATGCTTTTCAACAACGCGCGCTCGAAGTGTTTCGTAGCCAGCCCAATCTGACCGTTTACGAGGAATCCAATCCTAGGCTCCTAGGGCAAAGTTCGCATCGCTATGCCACCCCGGTTGTCATGGCGCAAGCCTGCATCAACTGCCATAACACGCATCCCAACTCGACCAAACGCGACTGGAAACTCGGCGATATCAGAGGGATTCAAGAGGTCTCGATGACCGGGATCAATTCCAACCTCTATGACTACCGCTATCTTTTTTACTACACGGCGTTCATCACGCTGATTGCTGCTGGTGCGGTGGTGGTGTTCAAGCGAGCGGCAGATCAGCTCAGAACTGCCAACCTCAACCTGGAACAAGCCAAGCAAAACGAAGCGGACATCTCTAATGAGCTGAGAGACAAGGTCAAGCAGCTTGGCTTGCTGGGTGCCGTTGCAGAAAACTCAACGTTCGGCATCTCGATTGCGGATGCCAAACAGCCAGATCTCCCTCTGATCTACGTCAACCAAGCATTTACTCGCATCACAGGTTACAGCGCGGAGGAGTCCGTTGGCCAAAACTGCCGGTTCATGAAAGGCATAGAAACAAGTGCAGAGTCACTGACAGGCATCCGTGAGGCCCTCATCAACAAGCGTGTCCATACGGTAGAACTCATCAACTACCGTAAAAATGGCCAAAAATTCTGGAACCGACTCACGCTTTTCCCTGTTGGCGGCACCAAGGAAGACCCCGATTTCATCGTTGGCTATCAGATGGATGTGACAGCGATCCGTGAGGCTGAAGCAGAACGTGAGTCCATGATGGCCGAGATTCAGGAAAACCAAAAACTGGAATCCATTGGGGTGATGGTCGCAGGCGTTGCCCACGAGATCAACAACCCATTGGATATTGCGCTAACAGCCACCACTCATATTGCTCAAACTGCGGCAGAGATCAGAAAAGAACTTGGAAAATCCGGCAAGCTTGACCCCGAAGTCGACGCGTTTCTCGCGGATGAAGAGGATGCCTTCAATCTGGTTCACGAAAACATCAAGCGGGCAGCTACCTTGGTGAGCAATTTCAAGGATGTCGCTGCAGACTCGACTCAGGACGTACAAAAGCAAATCGATATCAAGAAATACCTTTCCATCACGGCATCGACCATGCGCCCCATCCTGAGGCGGACCCGCTGCAACCTGATCATTGAGGCTCCTGAGGGCATCACCACGACCATCAAGACCGGATCCTTCGGGCAGCTTGTCACCAATCTACTGGTCAATGCCACCGTGCATGCATTTGAGGGCATCCGCTCACCAGAAATCATCATCCGGGCTGAACAGCAGGGTGACGAGGTGGTGATTGCATTTTCAGACAATGGAAATGGCATCCCCGCAAACATTCTGCCGGAGATTTTCACGCCCTTTTTCACCTCCAAACGATCCACAGGCGGTACGGGGTTGGGGCTTTACATCGCGAGGCGCATTGCAACTGATACCTTGCATGGGTCGCTGACGGCAGAAAACAAACCAGAGGGAGGCGCCATATTTATCTTGCGCTTCCCCGTTCAACAGCAAGAATCATGATGAACAGCATGAACACACTTCACACAGAAGCCTGGAAGGTGTTGATTGTCGATGACGAGCCTGGCTTGCACGATGTCACGCGACTAATTTGTCGTCGCATGAAATTCAAGCACAAACCTGTCGAACTCCTCAGTGCACACTCAGCTGCCGAGGCGACGGACATACTCTCCAAGACCGATGACGTTGCTGTCGCATTGGTGGACGTCATCATGGAGCACGACCATGCTGGGCTGGACCTGGTGCGCAACATCCGCGAAACCTTTCCACAGCACCAAAACATGCGCCTGATCCTGCGCACCGGCCATCCAGGCATGGCGCCTGAAAGAGAAGTCATCCAGCACTATGACATTGATGACTATCGGGAAAAAACAGAGCTGACAGCCGATCGTCTTTTCACCTCTGTCTATACAGCCATCCGTGCTTATGAGACCCTCAAGACACTCAGCAAGACCGTCAGCGGGCTGGAGCACATCCTGAGCACCAAGGATGAACTCACCAACCAGTCAAACATTCTCGAGCTCTTGCGTTTATTTTTGGAACAGATCCAGCAAATTGTTCGCAAGATGAATGCCGGGTTTGACCTAAGAGACGGGCTGATTGCAGAGCGCAAGGGATTGTCGTTTGATGTCATCCAAGCATGGGGGCAGTACAGTCAGGCTCTGCATGCACCACTGGAATCAATCGGCGGCGACGATCCTGTCGTTGCGATGATGAAAAACATGTCAGGCAATACTTTTTTGGTGTCTGAACAAGGCGTGCTGCTTTCTCTTCGATCCCAGCCTGAGCATGACTATATTCTATGGGTGAAGACTGACACTGCGCTTGGATCTCACACCATTCACATTCTCAACCTGTTCATTCAAAAACTGTTGTTGAATATTGAGAACAACAAACTGCAACGAGAACTTCTCGATGCACACCAGACGGCACTGAGCAAGCTTTGTGAGGCTGTCGAGATGCGCTCCAAAGAGACTGGGCAGCATATCTATCGGATGGCAAGATACTCCAGGCTGCTTGCGGAGCTTTGTGGACTCCCCGCTCGAGAGGCCAACCTGATAGAGGCCTCTGCGCCTTTGCATGACATTGGCAAAATCGCCATCCCCGATGCCATTCTCAACAAGCCTGGAAAGCTCCAGGAGTCGGAAATGGCAGAAATGCGCAAGCACGCCCAGTACGGCTATGACATGCTCGCAGACTCCAACAGCGAGATGCTCAAGCTTGGTGCGCTGGTGGCCCTGACGCATCATGAAAAGTGGGACGGCTCTGGTTACCCCAATGGTCTTGCTGGAGACAAAATCCCGCTCGCAGGGCGTATTGTCAGCCTGGCAGACGTATTTGACGCACTGATGTCACGGCGCAGCTACAAAGAGCCGTTTCCATTTGAAAAAACCTTGGGAATCATCGTGGAGAGTTCGGGCAAGCATTTTGACCCCAAACTCGTCGAGCTCTTTCAGCAGCATGGGGAAAAGTTTCATCGCATCTTCATGGACTACCCTGATGAGCCTATGCCCTTGGTTGCGTGAAATTTGGTTGCGTAAAATACAGGGATGAAACATCCCCTACCAGAAGACAACGCTGTTCCTGCCGCAGAATTTCTCCGCACCATCGCATCGACAGAGTCGATGGTGGAAAACTCTGCGTCCTACCGGCTTGCCTTTGACGATCCGGATTTTCTGGCTCGACCAGAGGTTAGAGGCATTCGATTTCAACTCGAGCTGCTAAAGCCTGACCTCATCTTGCGTGAAAACCAGATCGATCACACCATTGTGGTGTTTGGCTCAGCTCGTTTTGCCAGCGCGGAGGATGCAGAGGCCATGATGGCCCAGGCCAGCGATGACGCCTCACGTCAGCAGGCTGAAAAAGCCCTCCAGAACAGCAAGTTTTACGAGTCCGCACGTGTGCTGGGACAGCTGGTCGCCCGTCACAATCTTTCACAAATTTCTCCCAAGCGCAGGCTTCACATTTGTACAGGCGGAGGACCTGGCATCATGGCTGCTGCCAACCAAGGTGCACATGAAACAGGAGATCTCTCGATCGGCCTGAACATCAAGCTGCCCTTTGAGCAGCGCCCCAACCCTTACCTCACACCGGCACTGTGCTTTCAGTTTCATTATTTTGCCTTGCGCAAGATGCATTTTCTGTTGCGCGCACGCGCCATTGTTGTCTACCCAGGCGGATATGGCTCATTTGATGAGCTATTTGAGGTGCTCACCTTGATCCAGACCAAAAAAATCACTCCGATGCCGGTTGTGCTGGTGGGCACGGATTACTGGACCAAGGTGGTGAATTTTCAGATGATGGCCGAGCTCGGACTCATTGCACGGGAAGATCACGAGAGCATTCACTTTGTGGATACGGCACATGATGCCTGGCAGGCCATTGCCACATGGTATGGTTTGACTTGATATCTCAACACTGATGTTTTGATCAAGACCAGAGAGCAAGCATGTCTGACCACGATATACCTGAAGGATTCGAGCCGATTTTCATGGTCGAGAACTTCACGACACTGATCGGTCCACTTTATTCCAAACCAGACCCCGAACACCCCAATCTTTTTCGCCTGGGGTTTCGTGCTACCGAGGCACATTTGAACCGCGAGGGCGTCATCCATGGTGGCATGTTGGCCACTGTCGCGGACCAGGCCATTGGCATCAATATGGCATTTGGCAGCGGCCAGCTCAATGATGTTCTGACGGTCTCGCTGTCGATCGAATACATCAGCGGTGCCCTGGTAGGGGACTGGGTCGAGAGCCGGCCCGTTGTGCACAAGGCCAATGGACGCACCCGATTTGGTGGATGCCAGCTTTATGCGGGTGACAGGCTGTTGCTGACAGCTTCGGCCGTATTTGTCGCCAGGCCACTCAAAACCTGAGCTTGTGCCTCATTGACTGATACATTCATGTTTACCTGAGCATGAATTTTTGAATAGAAAAACTCAGCAGCTTCATTTAGCAGCAGATTCAGCGTAGAGGTTGCGAGGCAGCAGTTCTGAGTGCTTTCAGCACACGTTGACCGGCGCGACCATCTTGAGGCAAGCCATTCTCCGCCTGAAACTGCTTGATGGCCTCTCGCGTTTTGGAGCCAATCATGCCGTCGACCTCGCCAATATCAAATCCTCTGTCCAACAACCGCTGTTGCACCTCACGGCGCTCGGCACGACTGATGCCAGCATCGTCGGTTGGCCAAGGGGTAACAAACACGCCGCCGCCCTGCATGCGGTCTGAGAGATGCAGGATGGAAAGCGCATAGGACTCAGCCGCGTTGTAGCTGAAAACGGCATGGAAATTTTTGAACACCAGAAACGCGGGCCCCTCCACCCCTGCAGGCAGGAGGAGTGCGGCCGGGGTGTTGGCGCTGACGCCTTTGATCTGGCTGTTGCCGATGGGCTGAATCCCTCGATCCAGCCACGACTGCAGCGGCTGCCTGTCCTTGCGACCGGAAGGCCCGGCATAGCCTTTGGGTAATCGCACCTCGACCCCCCAGGGCTCACCCATCACCCAGCCTGCACGTTTGAGGTAGTTGGCTGTGGACGCAAGCGCGTCCGGAACAGACTGGACAATGTCGCGCTTGCCATCGCCATCAAAATCCACCGCCAATCGCTGGTAGGTTGTGGGCATGAACTGGGTTTGGCCAAAAGCACCTGCCCAGGAGCCCACCAGAGACGCCTGGGGGATGTCACCACTTTGGATGATGCGTAGCGTGGCCATCAACTCACCCGTGAAAAATGGCTTGCGCTTGTTGGCGCAGACCAAGGTAACAAGAGACCTGACAAGCTCCCGTCGCCCCTGGATACGGCCAAAATTGGACTCTACCCCCCAAACAGCCACAATGGCGTGACGATCCACACCGTACTGCTGCTCGATCTGGGCAAGCTCTTTTTGCCATTGGGCCAAGCGTGCCCGACCATCCACCACGCGCTCCTCATCCACCAACCCAGACACATAATCCCAGATCGGGGTGCGGAACTCTGGCTGAAACTCATAAGCCTTGATCACATCGGGGTCAGGTTCAAATCCTGCCACCGCCTGGTCAAATGTCTTGGTGGAGATGCCCTGCTTGCTTGCCTCGGCTCGCAGTGAGCTCAGGCAGCTCGAGGATTCATTCGCCATGCCCTTGGCGTGGGGAATCAATGTGATGGCGCCACATGACGCAATCAACAGAAACAGTCTTTGTATGTTCATCAACAGGGGATCCAGGATGCTGGTGGTGGCAAGCGGTGAGGCTGAACCACAGGTTCGTCACCTCATGCAGACACCATCATTTTAGTAGGCTGAAGCCCAACCATCCACACGAAATGAAGCAAACGGTTGAGCCCCAGCCCATGATCCCCAAAAAACAGATTTACTTGGCGCTACCCATGCATTTTTTGACGGACGAATCCTTGGCAGCGCCTGAGAGCGGCTTGCCTTCCTTGCTGACTGCTTTGGTTTCACAGGCAGCCTGAAGGTCTTTTTCACACTTGGCGATAAAAGACGACTTGGCTGCTCCAGACAAAGGCTTGCCATCCTTGCTCACCGCCTTGGACTCGCAAGGAGAGGCATGAGCGGGGCCTGCCAACACCAATACAGCTGCCAACGCAGCAATCCAATGCTTTTTCATTGCTCAACCCCTCCTGAACAGGTCAAATCAGAACAGTTGTCCTGATTACCCATGGTTTATATGCCCTGAGTACATCTATGGCTATCCACATCGCGTAAACGGCGATCTCCTTCCTCCATGACGCGGTGGATAACAACCCTCACCGTCCCTGGAAACGAGGCAACCTTTTTTCCATAAAGGCGCGACGCCCCTCCTTGAAATCATCACTGGCAAAACAATCCGCCACCATCTTTTCAGCGGTCGCCATATCCTGCTCATCAGGCTGAAGCACCATCTGCTTGATCGAAAACTTGCTAGCTCGCACCGTCAAAGGCGCGTTTTGGCTGATCATCTCGGCAAACTCACCCACAGCCTCATCCAGCTCGTGCTCAGCACACACTCTGGAAACAAAGCCCATCCTGAGTGCGTCTGCCGCACCAAACTTGCGCGCGGTCACAAAAATTTCCATGGCATTGGCCATCCCCAGGATGTCGACAAATTTTTTCACCCCTTGTGCGTCATAACCCAACCCCAGCCTTGCTGCTGGCATGCGGAAAATCGATTGGTCAGAACAGACTCTCAGGTCACAAGCTGCCGCCAGCCCAAGCCCACCACCGATGCAGATCCCCCTGATGCTGGCAATCACTGGCTTGGAACACTCTCCCGGCGCCTGCAACGCCGCATTGACTGCAAGATCATAAAGGTCTTGCTGCTCTTTGGCATTGCGCAAATTTTCAAACTCAGAGATGTCAGCCCCTGATACAAACGCTCGCGTGCCAGCTCCCTGCAACACGATCACCCTCACGTCGGGGTCTCGGTCAAACTGCTGCAACGCTTCAGGCAATGACTGCCACATCCCCAGCGTCATGGCATTCATTCTCTCCTCATTAGAAAAAATGATCCTGCCTGTTGTACCTGTTTTTTCAACAACCAACTTCGCCATGTTTGTTTTCTCCTGTCATGCCGATTTCATCAGACCACTCTTTTGGATTGCAGCTGACTGATCTGCTCATGGGAAAACCCCTCCTCCTTGAGCACCTCTTCGGTGTGCTCACCGCAGGATGGTGCAATCGTCACAATGTCAGCCGGCGTTCGAGTCAGCACCACAGGTTGCGTCACCAGCTTTTTATGCAAGCCTTTGTCTGACACCACCTCTTTCCAGGTATTCAGGTGCTGCACCTGGGGATCCTGAAACATCTGCCCCACATCGTAGACTGGCCCTGCAGGCACACCTGCGCGATTCAACCCTTCGCACCAGTGCGCAACAGTCTGGGTGGAAAACACCTCGTTGAGCATCGAGTTGAGCAACGGTCGATGCACATACCTCGCTTTTTCGTTATGAAACTTTTCATCGTGGATCCATTCTGTGCGGTCAATCAGCTTGCACAAGGCGGACCACTGTCCCTCTCCAGCCACGCCTAGGTTGAACGATCCATCGGAGGCTTGAAACAGTCCCATCGGCGTCGCGGTCGGATGATTATTACCTGCCTGCCCAGGTACCACCCCATCCACCAAATAACGCGCCGCCTGAAAGTCCATCATCGCGATCAAAGAATGCAACAGGGAGGTGTGGACCCACTGCCCTTGCCCTGACTGCTCCCGCTCATAAAGCGCCATCATCACCCCCAATGCGCAATACAAGCCTGCACTCGAGTCTGCAACAGCCAAGCCTGCTCTGACGGGCCCATGCTCTGGAAAGCCCGTAACCGACATCAGTCCTCCCATGCCTTGAATGATCTGGTCCAGTCCGGGACGCCATGCATAGGGACCATCCTGGCCAAAACCGGAAATGCTGGCGAGAATGATGCGCGGATTGATTTGCCTGAGTGACTCGTAATCCAGTCCAAGCCTGTTTTTGACATCTGGCCTCCAATTTTCCACAACCACATCTGCCTTTTTCACCAAACGCTTGAAAATCTCGAGTCCCTCGGGCTCCTTGAGGTTCAGTGATAGCGAGCGCTTGTTGCGGTTGAGATTTTGAAAATCCCCTCCCATCCGGTCTGCTGCAAACGAAGCCTCGTTCGGGTCCACGCCAGGCGGTGGCTCCACGCGCAACACATCCGCCCCAAAATCAGCCAGCATCCTGACGCAGGTTGGACCTGCCCGCACACGGGACAGATCGAGCACTTTGATGTTTTTCAGCACGGTGGAGGCTTGTATCTTGCCCATATCAGCATCAGCCTTGAAAAAAGAGAGAAATGACCAATGACTGCCCATACGGACCATCACACGATCAGTCTAGGCTGAGCAGACAAAGTCAAAAAATAGGGATTTGAACTACCGGTATAAGTGCAGCTTATCTGGAACCATGCATAAAGGATTCAAGCAGCAGCTGCGTCAACAGCTATCACGCCCTTCCACTTGCCCCGCTGAATCAACTCAGACACCACATCCATCACCAACTGATGCACACAGAGCGCCGCATGGCTTAATGGCACCGTCTCTGATACACAGATAAACACATCGCGCCGGATTTCAGGCTCAACAATCAATCTCGCCTGCAGCAAGTTGCCGTCGAGCTCTTCGTCAATCGCACACCAGGGAAGAATCGTCAGGCCTTGCCCGGCAAGCGCCAGCTTTTTGATGACAGGTGTCGCATTGATTTCTGCCACGGGGATCAGGTCCAACCCAGATGAAACCAATGCCTTGTCTATCTGCACCCGGATGCTGTTGGACCGGCTGGGGGTCAACAACTCTTGGCGGCAGACCTCAGCCAATGTCACCGGAGCCTCAGAATCGAACGCCCCCTGCTTGCCAACCAGATAAAGACTCTCAGACATCAGTTTCTGCAGCTTGAGGCCCTTTGTCCTGGAAAAATTGAACAGCAAGCCAATGTCAATGCGACCATTGATCACCAACTCATCCAGATACGCGCTGGGCGTTTCGTTGATCTCAATCAGGATGTCTGGATACTTGCTGCGAATCGCACCATACAGCGGCACGGCCAGCACGTTGGCAATGCTGCTGGGAATGCCAATGGAGACCATCCCGCTGGGATGATCGTGCTCGGATGCCACGATCATCCGGGCGTTGTCCACTTGCTTCAGAATGGTGTTGGCTTGCTTGTAGAATGCCTCACCCGCCTGAGTGACCGTCACACCACGTACACTGCGCGCGAGCAACTTGACGCCCAAGTCTTTTTCCAGGCTGGCCATTTGCTGGCTGAGCGCTGGCTGGGCAATGAATAAAGACTCGGCTGCACGGGTCAGGCTGCCAAGCTCGACTATCCTGACAAAATATTTCAGCTGCCGAATCTCCATATGCCCCTCTGCACGAAAACAGAGGGAGAGCATAGCATCCAGCGCTATTCGTCCTTGGCCTTGAGGCGTTGCTGCCGCCTCTCAATCCACGTGCCAGCGATCCCTTTGGGCATGAAAAACATGCAGGCAATCAAGATGCCGCCATAAACCGCACCTGCCAGTGCCTCACTGATTTCAGACGCATACGTGGGGATGAACTGGAGAAACATCCCTGCGATCAAGGCGCCCCAGATCGTTCCGATACCACCCACCACCACCGCAGCCAAAAAACTGACCGACAACATCAGCGTGTAGGAATCCGGCCCAACGAACCCAAGCGAAAAATTGAACAGCGCACCGCCAATCCCGGCCATCATCGAACCCAATCCGAAGATCAATACCTTGTAGCCATTGACGTTTACACCCATCGAAGAGGCAGCAAGCGGGGCCAATCGAATCGCCGTCAGCGCTCTACCAGTGCTGCCAGCAACAAAATTTTTGGCCAAGTAAAAACAGATCACGGCAAACATCAACACCATGTAATAAATCCAAGCATCACGGGTTAAACCGGTCCACTCGGGTGGCGTTGGACGCTCGAGCACCATGCCCGGCATCCCGCCGGTCACATCCTTGAAATGCTTGATCACAGGTGCCACCGATACTGCCAGCACCAAAGTGATCAGGGCGAGATACAGGCCACGCAACCGCTGTGCAGGAAAGCCTGCCAGATAGCCCACCACAAAGCTGACAATCGCAGCAAGAAAAACAGACGTGATGTAATGGACGTTGAAATACACGATGCTTAACGCTGCCGTGTAAGCACCGAGCGCAAAAAATGCGTTATGTCCCAGTGATATCAAGCCGACATAACCCGTGATCAGGTTCAGTCCAATCGCCGCGACGGCGTATGCCATGACGCCACTGAGCTGAAAAGTCAGATAGCCTGGCACCACCAAGGGTAATCCAATCAGGACGATGGCCGCTGCCAGCCAAGCCACACCTTTCATTGCAGGCGTCCATCGGCTGTTGCCGAGTGCCATGTTGACGTTTGCATTCATGACCGTTAGACCCTCGCCGCCACTGTTTTGCCGAACAAGCCCTCTGGCTTGACAATCAACACCGCCACAATCAGAACAAGCGGCACCATAATTTGAAGGTCAGCGCCAAGGGCCGGGAGAAACGCAATTGTCATGGACTTTGACACGCCCACAATCAATCCACCCACCACGACCCCCACATAGCTGCTCATCCCTCCAATCACGGCAGAGGCGAATCCATAAATGATGACGTCAGCCATCATGTTTGGATCAAGCGAAAGACGAGAGGACACCAGCGCACCGGAGACGGCGCCCAATCCTGCAGCCATGCCCCAGCCCAAAATCATCATCTTGGTATACGGAATGCCA
>Ga0255183_1000682_pt1 | contig 12320 bp, 14 predicted proteins | sample Atl_UVDOM_RepB_8_FD_183638 | JGI IMG/M metagenome (GOLD analysis project Ga0255183, IMG submission 183638) | Freshwater microbial communities from Altamaha River, Georgia, United States - Atl_UVDOM_RepB_8d | ecosystem: Environmental > Aquatic > Freshwater > River | place: USA: Georgia...
GCAGGTGTGCCTGTTGGTGCCAGGATCGCGTTCCAGGAAATGGCCTCAAAGCCAGGAAACCCCTGCTTGGCAAGTGGGGTAATACCAACGAGGGTGTCGACTGGTTCCAGGCTGGTCACAGCCAGCGCCTTCGCCTTGCCGTCTTTGACCTGTGCCATTGCAATGGCGGGCACCATGAAGCTTGCCTGGACATCACCTGCCAGAATGGCGGTCATGGCCTGCGGAAATCCAGGATAGGGAACATGCAGCAGATCGATTCCGGCACTGTTCTTGAACATCTCCATCGCGAGGTGGGAAGCACTTCCGGGACCGACTGATCCGTAATTGAACTTGCCCGGGTTGGATTTGGCTTCTTTCACAAAGGCGGCTACGTTTTTGGCAGTCACATTTTTCCCAACGACCAGGACATTGGGGCTGGTGGCGACCAGAGTCACTGGTGCGAGGTCTTTGTCAGGGTCGTAACCGAGCGTCTTTTTGTAAAGCGCAGGCGCTGTCACCAAGGGGCCATTGATTGTGTAGAGCAGGGTGTAGCCATCAGGGGCAGCTTTGGCGACCAGGCGGGTGCCAATGTTGCCACCCGCACCTGGCTTGTTTTCCACCACAATAGACTGCTTGAGCTTTTGCGATAGGGGTTCAGCCAGCGCGCGGGCCAGGGTGTCAGGCGACGAACCCGGGGGAAAGGGCACCACCAAATGGATCGGCTTGTCTTCGGGCCAGCCTGCGTGTGCAGGGAAGCTTGAGAGTCCGGCAATCAAAGCCAGGCCCGCCATCGAAGCGAGCAGCCATTGATGCGTCTTGTTTGAGGCAAGTTGAGCAGACATGAACATCTCCAATGTTGAACGTTATTCAGCGCGCGCTTCGCGAGACAGCAGCCTTGTCACGGCTGTTCGTGGCGAAACAGACTCGAACAGGACCTGGCAGACGGCCTCTGTGATGGGCAGCTCGATGCGAAGCTCAAGGGCACGGTGCAGAACAGCGCGTGCACAGCGTGCGCCCTCGGCCGTGATGCCCTGGGCCATGATATGTTCCAGTGGCTCGCCTTTGCTGATGCGCAAGCCTACCAGGCGGTTGCGCGACAGGTCACCGGTCGCTGTCAGCACCAGGTCGCCCAGGCCAGTCAAGCCGGCGAACGTGGCTGGCTGCGCACCCAGTGCCACGCCAAAGCGGGTCATTTCTGCCAGGCCGCGAGTGATGAGGGCTGCCCTGGCGTTGGTGCCCAAGCCCAAGCCATCGCTGATGCCACAGGCAATTGCCATCACATTTTTCATGGCACCGCCGACCTCAACACCGACCACGTCCTGGCTGGCGTACACACGAATGGATCCACCATGAAAGGCTTGGATGGTTGTCTGGCGAAGTGGCGCGCAGTGGCTGGCGACCGTTAGTGCTACCGGCAGTCCTTGTGCCACCTCCAGCGCGAAGGAGGGACCTGAAAGGACACCGCATGGAAGTTCCATGCCCGACTCGTGCCAAGCTTGCTGTGCAATCTCGTGAGGGAGTTGGCCCGATTCGGCGTCCAGGCCCTTGCAGGTCCATATCAGGCCAGCGAGGTTGGCATGCTTGCCTTTCAGCAGCTGGGTGATCTGCTGAAAGGCTTGCCGTAACCCAGCAAGTGGCACACCTAGTACTACCAAGCCTGGTGTGTCGCCTTGGCTGGCATGTTCCAGTGCCGCTTGCAGATCACTGGTCATGGCTAGCGAATCAGGCAAGGGAATGCCAGGCAGGTAGCGGGTGTTTTCACGCATCGCCACCATGTTTTTCACCATGGGTTCACTGCGTGCCCACAGACACACCGAGCCACGCGCCGCCGCGATCAGGGCGAGGGCGGTGCCCCATGCACCAGCGCCGATGACGGTGACGCGTGGCGGTGACGCGGGCAGGCTGGTCATTACTGGCGTGTCACTCCAGGAGGCAGGATCAGTCCGGAGTCACCTTGGGTGCTGCCAGCCTGAGCTTGCTGGTTGGCCATTTCAGCCATGCGTTGCTCATAGAGCGCCTGGAAGTTGACCTCTGCTAAATGCAGGGGAGGCATGGAAGTACGCGTAATCGCGTCAGCCACATTGGCCCGCAGGTAGGGGTAGAGCATGGTCGGGCAGACAATGCCAACCAGAGGATCGATCTGCTCGTCGGGAATGTTGGCCATTTCGAAAATGCCAGCCTGTGTTGCCTCAATCAGGTAAAGCACCTTGTCGTTGATTTTGGTGGTCAATGTGATAGTAATGCTGGACTCGAAAATCGTCTCGGCCAGGCGCTGTCCGCCGACATTGATGCTGACCTCTACCTGAGGGCCCTCTTGCTCCAGGAAGATGTGGGGTGCATTGGGCACCTCGACAGACAGGTCCTTGAGGTAGACGCGCTGCATGTTGAAGGTGGGCTGGTTCTCGTTCTGGTCAGACATGTTGATTCCGTTTGTAGGGATGGATAAGTAAAGGGCGAGCTGCGCGAATGGATTGCAGCTGGATCTAGGGTCAGCCTTGCAGCAGGGGGAGGAGCTTGCCGGCACGGTCCAGCGCTGACAAGTCGTCGTAGCCGCCAACGTGCGTCTCGCCAATATAAATTTGGGGAACAGTTCGCCGTCCGGTGCGTTCCATCATGAGGGCGCGCTGGGCTGGGTCCTCATCGATCATGATTTTTTCGATCTCCGTCACGCCACGTTGCTTGAGCAGCATTTCGGCGCGGGAGCAATAGGGACAATATCCCGTGCTGTACATCAGGACTTTGTTCATGCACGTTCCTTTTTGGTGGTGATGGGCAGGCCGGCCTGTATCCAGGCGTTGATGCCGCCCTCAAGCGTGAAAACGGAAGTGAAACCCTGGGCACGAAACTTGGCAGCGGCACCCACGGCAGTGACGCCCCTGTCACACACCAGGATCAGCGGCTTGTCTTTGGCAAGAGAGCCAGACTTTTGGGCAATGTCGCTTGCCGGGATATGCCTGGACTGGGGGATGTGCCCGGTGCCATAAGAGCTGTCGGGGCGGATATCCACTAGTGTGGCATGCTGACTGTTCATCATCTGCACAGCCTGTGTCGTGCCAATCGCGGCACCGCCCCGTTGGCGCTGAATCATGGGCCACAAAAGCATCAAGCCAGACACAACGGCGACAGCGATCAGGATGAGGTTGTTTTGATCAGTAAAGAAATCCACGTTTATCCCTGGAAATGGAGGCTGAGGGTGATTGGAACAGATATTTAAGGACCAATTATAAAATGAGGGTTCGATTCACTCGTTTTCAGACTCTCTCATGCATAAACTTGTCTTGATGCGCCACGGCGAAAGCCAGTGGAACCTGGAAAATCGATTCACGGGCTGGACCGATGTGGATCTGACGGAAACCGGTCGCGAGCAGGCCCGCCGTGCAGGCGAGTTGCTGCGTGAAAAAGGATTTGCCTTTGACCTGGCTTGTACATCCGTCCTCAAGCGCGCCATCCGTACCCTTTGGATTGCGTTGGATGCGATGGACATGATGTACTTGCCCGTGCACAACAGCTGGCGGTTGAACGAGCGTCACTACGGTGCGCTGCAGGGCCTGAACAAGGCCGAAACGGCCGCAAAATATGGCGATGATCAGGTCTTGATCTGGCGTCGTGCCTATGCGATTGCGCCCAATCCCCTGGACTTGGATGATCCCCGCCACCCCCGATTTGATGCACGCTACAGTCGCCTGCTTCCCGAGCAGCTGCCCGCGACAGAGTGTCTCAAGGACACCGTTGCACGTGTTTTGCCTTTCTGGAACGACACGATTGCCCCTGCGATGCGCGCAGGCCGGCGTGTGCTGGTTGCGGCGCATGGCAACAGCTTGCGAGCCATGATCAAGCACCTGGACAACCTGTCTGACGATGACATCGTCAACCTGAACATCCCGACCGGCCAGCCCTTGGTATATGAACTTGACAGCGAGCTCAAGCCGATCCGTCACTATTATCTTGGCGATCCGGCCGAAATCGAGGCTGCCATGGCAGCGGTCGCCGCGCAGGGCAAGGCCAAGCAGGCCTGACATGATGCACTGGGCGCTGCGGGTCTTGCTTGTCCTTGCCTTAGGGCTGGGATGGGGGAGCCGCATCGCCTGGGCCAACCCGACTGCGGAACTGGCTGCGCAGCAAGCGCAGGCTGCCAAGGAGCAAAGCGCGTTGCGTGAGCGCATCCGGCAGCTCCAACAGCAGATCGATGAGCGTGAGTCAGCCCGCAAGGAGGCCGCTGATGCGCTCAAAGTGTCCGAGACTGCCATTTCTGCTGCCAATCGGCGCATCGGTGAGTACAGTGTCCAGCTCAGCCAGGCTGAGGCAGAGCTGCAGGATTTGCAGAAAAAAACCCTTAAACAGCAAGAGGTGCTGGCCCAGCGTCGCAAGGAGCTGGCTGCACAGCTTCGAACCCAGTACCAGAGCGGCCTGTCACCCTGGACTGCCTTGCTCTCGGGTGATGATCCGCAGCGGTTGGGTCGTGAGCTGGGGTATCTGGATTACGTCTCGCGTGCCCGTGCCGATGCCGTCAACAATCTGCGTCGAGAGCTCACGCGGCTGGCAGAGCTGGAAAAGCGCACGGAGGATCGACGCCAGGACATTGCCCGCATTGTGCGGGAGACGGCAGAGCAAAAGCAGGAACTGGAAAACCAGAAAAAACAGCGTGCCACCGTGCTTGCCAGGCTCGAGGGCCAGCTGCAGGCGCAGCGTGGCGAAGCAGACAAGCTGGCTCGCGATGAAAAGCGCCTTTCTAGTCTGATCGCCGACCTGGAAGAGCAGGTTTCGGCTGCGCGGCGCGCAGCAGAGGCTGCACGCAAAGCCGAGGAGGCTCGCCGCGCAGAGCAGGCCCGACAGGCGGCATTGGCCAAAAAAGAGGAGGAGGCGCGTCGTGCCGAGCAAGCCAGGCTGGCCGCTCAGGCAGCCCGCGAAGCCCAAGAGGCTGCCCGCCGTGCCGAGATCGACAAGCAGGCACAGGCCAGGCAGCAGGCGCAATTGGCAGCAGAGCAGGCAAGCCAGGCAAAAGTGGAGGCGCAAGAGGCTGCCCGAGCCGCTCGCCAGGCAGAGACAGAGCGTCAACGTATTGAGTCCCAGCCCAGCCAACCCAACACGTTATCTGCATCAGGATTGAAACCTGGGCTGAGATGGCCTGTCAAAGGTGAGGTGATGGCCCGATTCGGTACGGACCGCCCCGAGGGTGGGATGTGGAGGGGTGTCTTGCTGAAGTCGCCGGAAGGAACGCCAGTCAAGGCGGTCAGTGGCGGCACGGTGGTGTATGCCAACTGGTTGCGAGGATTTGGCAATCTACTGATTGTGGATCATGGGCAACAGTATCTCAGCGTCTATGCCTACAACCAAAGTCTTCTCAAACAGGTGGGTGACAATGTCAAGGCCCAAGAGACCGTTGCGTTGGCGGGAAATACAGGCGGACAGCTGGATTCAGCCCTATACTTCGAAATCAGGCACCGGGGTGCTGCAGTGGATCCGATGCAGTACCTTGCCAAGTGATGGCTTGACTGTGGCTGACGATGGACGGGCTGGCGTCCTGAATGAAACGCATTGATTGATGGAACGTGCATGAGCACTCGCAAACTGAGAAATATCGGGTTGGTGTCGTTGGGTCTGGTGGCCGGCATTCTGCTGAGCCTGGGGATCACTGCCGTCGCGCAGCGAGGAACGGCTCTGCCGCTTGATGAGCTGCGACAGTTTTCCAATGTGTTCGCCGCCATCAAAAACAACTACGTTGAGCCTGTGACGGACAAAAAGCTGATCGATGGTGCCATCTCAGGCATGCTTTCTGATCTGGACCCCCACTCCGCTTACCTGGATGCCGATGCCTTCAAGGAAATGCAGACAGCTACCCAGGGCGAGTTTGGTGGGTTGGGCATCGAGGTTGGGACAGAGGATGGCTTTGTGAAGGTCATCTCCCCCATTGAGGATACGCCAGCTGCGCGAGCGGGGATCCGCGCAGGGGATCTGATTACCCGCATCAATCAGACCTCGACCAAGGGCATGACGCTCACCGAGGCCGTCAAGATGATGCGCGGCCCCGTTAAAACTCCCATCACGCTGACCATCATGCGCCAGGGTCAGGCGCAGCCAATCACCGTCAAGATTGTTCGAGACGTCATCAAAGTGCGCAGTGTACGCAGCAAGATGCTGGACAACGGCATTGGCTATGTCAGGATCGCCCAGTTCCAGGAGAAAACGGGTGTGGATCTTGCCCGGCACCTCAAGGAGCTCGGTGAAAAAGCACCGCCACGCGCCTTGATACTGGACTTGCGCAATGACCCGGGTGGCTTGCTGACGAGTGCCATTGGGGTGTCGGCAGCTTTCCTCAAGCCGGATACCCTGGTGGTGTCCACCGATGGCCGTGCCCCCGACTCCAAGCACAAGTATTTGGCCAACCCGATTGAGTATGCCAGGGGCGAGCGCGACTACTTGCAGGGGCTTCCCGGCTGGGTCAAGACGGTCCCCATGGTGGTGTTGGTCAACGCTGGTTCTGCATCGGCATCCGAGATTGTGGCAGGCGCGCTTCAAGACCATCAGCGTGCCACCATCATCGGCAACCGGACCTTTGGCAAGGGCTCGGTTCAGGTGGTATTGCCTATTTCTGACAATGCGGCCATCAAGCTGACCACTTCGCGCTACTTCACGCCCAACGGACGCTCGATCCAGGCTACCGGCATCATGCCGGACCATGTCGTGGCAGATACAGCCGAGGGTGACCTGTTCCGCGTCATGCGTGAGTCAGACCTGCAGCGCCATTTGGCCAACGGCCAGCGCGCGGGTGGCAATGCGACTGATCCGGATGAAGTTCAGCTTGCAGATCCCTCCAAAATGTTCGAGTTGGGTTCGCCTGGAGATTTCCAGCTCCAGCAGGCGATCCGTTTCCTGGATGGCAAGCCAATTGAAAAGGCAGTTGTTCGCACGGCCAAGGCTGGCCGTGCAGCAGATGCTGCCCCAGCGGAGGCTGCCGCGAAAAAATGAACGATGAGGACCTGCTTCGCTATGCGAGGCATATCCTTTTGAACGACTTCGGCATCGAAGGCCAGGAAAAACTGCTGGCCTCTCGTGTGCTGGTCGTCGGGGTGGGGGGGTTGGGCTCACCGGTCGCGATGTATCTTGCTTCGGCTGGTGTGGGAACCCTCCTGCTCGCTGATCACGATACCGTTGAAATCAGCAATCTGCAGCGTCAAATCATCCATACCTCTGAGCGACTTGGGGCGTTCAAGGCCGACTCGGGCAAGCAAGCCATCCACGCATTGAATCCTTCCATCCAGGTGGAGACACTGATCAATCGCATGGACGATACGTCCTTGAGCCAGACCATCTCACAAGTGGATCTGGTGCTTGACTGCACGGACAACTTTGCGACACGCCATGCGATCAACAGGGCTTGTGTGAGGCATCGCGTCCCGCTCGTGTCGGGTGCTGCGGTCAGGTTTGACGGTCAAATCAGCGTGTTTGACCCGCGCGACCCAAACTCTCCCTGCTACCATTGCCTGTTTCCTGAGGCGCAAGACGTCGAGCCCATGAGCTGTGCCACGATGGGGGTGTTTGCCCCCTTGGTGGGGATCATCGGCACCATGCAGGCAGCTGAGGCAATCAAGGTTCTTGCTGGCACGGGCAACCCCCTTGTTGGTCGGCTCTTGATTTTGGATGCGCTGGATATGCGTTGGCATTCCGTCAAGGTCCGGCGTGATCCAGGCTGTTCGGTTTGCGGCGGTGGCGTGGCGGCTTGCCAGACGCCTTAGTTGAGTGGTGCATCGAGAATCAGGCGCAGCTGCTCCTTGGCATGCAGAGTGGGCAACACTTGCCAACTGCTCTGTGCAAACCGCAGCCAGGCACCCATCACCAGGTGGGTGAGTAGGCTTGCCATGGCGGTGACAGGTGCTTGTGCGTCGATCGATCCTTGCGTGACAGCCTGCCGCAGGCATTGCCGGAAAGTTGCATCGATCCGGTCACTGATGTGGGCGATCCTGGGCTGCAGGCGCTCATCTTCTGTCACCAGCGCGTGCCCCGTCAACAGCCGAGTCATGCCCCGGTTTCGTTCGGAAAAAGCCAACAGCATCAAGGCAACCTGAAACGCTTGCTGACGGCCATCTTCTTCTTGCGCAGTGATTTGGTTGATCAGCGTAAAGACCGTGGACTCGATGAAGTCAAAGAGTCCTTCGAACATTTGCGCCTTGCTCGCAAAGTGGCGGTAAAGAGCTGCCTCGGAAAGGCCGAGTTCCCGGGCAAGGGCGGCCGTGGTGATGCGGCCAGCATGAGGCCGCTCCAGCATGTGAGCCAGTTGCTGGAGAATGTGTTGCTTGCGATCGCCTGTTTTGCTTGCCATGGCACCCTTCGAATCCCCAAAAGTCCGAGTTGTCCGTTTTGGCGTTGTTGTGCTTGCCGCGCTAGCGAATCGGACGTCGCTGCAGGAGCAAATCACTAATGCAGTTTACCCGCATGTCCACAAAGGAAGGACGGCCTCGCTTGCCGTGTGAGAAAGGGGTGCCGGGGTGATAGACGTGGATGGTTTTCAGGCCTGCCGCGCGCGCGCCCTTGAGGTTGGACAGCGTATCCTCGATGAGAACCGCCTTGCTTGGATGGACACCCTCGTGGGAAAGGATGTAGCGCATAAGAGCAGCTGACGGCTTGGGCTTGAAGCTGCCGTGAATTCGCATGTGCTCAATCGCCCAGATGCTCTCAAAGCATCGAAGAATGCCCAGATGCTTCAAGACGGCACGTGCGTAGTGAAGGGGGGCATTGGTTACCAAAACTTTCCTGCCAGGCAGCCGCTTGAGTTTTTGAGGCAGGCCCTTGATCGATCGTAGCAGGGGGCGCACATCAAAATCGTGGCTGCGATGCAGAAACTCGCGCGGGCTGACACCATGGTGCTTTTCCATGCCAATCATGGTGGCGCCATACATACGCCAGTACTTGGAGCGAAGCGTGTTGGCTGTTTCCTGGTCTACCCCGAGGCTTTCCATGACAGCGGCTGTCATGCCCAGGTTGATCTCGGCAAAAATCCGGTGTGAAGTATCGTGAAGGGTGTTGTCCAGGTCGAACAGCCACAGAGGCTGGCCACGCCGGATGGGACCATGGCCAGTGTGCGGGAGATGAACCCGCGCAATACGGGCTTTCTCGGGTGGTGACAGGCTGAACTGCCGAGACATTATTGCGAAGAGATCAGCGTGCCCACGCCGCGGTCCGTCAGGATCTCAAGCAGCAGACAGTGAGGCACCCTGCCATCCACCACGTGAACAGACTTCACGCCGCTGCGCGCAGCATCCAGGGCGGAGGAGATTTTGGGCAGCATCCCACCGGAAATGGTGCCATCCTCAAACAGGGCATCGATCGTTCTGGCGGAAAGCTCACGCAGGAGCTTGCCATCCTTGTCCAGCACGCCTGGTGTATTGGTCATCATCAGCAGCTTTTCTGCACCCAGCACCTCGGCCATTTTGCCCGCTACAACGTCAGCATTGATGTTGTAAGCCATGCCATCCTCTCCGTAGCCAATCGGGGAGATCACCGGGATGAACTGATCATCTTGCAGAGCCTTGACCACGGCGGGCTCCACGCGCGTGATGTCACCGACAAAGCCAATATCCAGGGGTTTGGCGGGATTCTCCTTGTTGGGCATGAGCTTTTTGGATGCCTGAATCAGGCATCCATCCTTGCCCGTCAGGCCGACAGCCTTGCCGCCAGCCTCGTTGATCATCATCACGATGTCTTGTTGGACCTGTCCGCCTAGCACCCATTCGACCACTTCCATGGTGTCGGCATCTGTGACGCGCATGCCCTGAATAAACGTACCCTGCTTGCCAACCCTGCGCAGCGCCTCATCAATCTGCGGCCCGCCGCCATGCACCACGACAGGATTGAGGCCAATCAGCTTGAGCATCACGACGTCATGAGCAAAGCTGCGCTGCAGCACTTCCTCTGTCATGGCGTTGCCACCATACTTGATGACGATCGTCTTGCCATGGAAACGACGGATGTAAGGCAAGCTTTCGGATAGCACTTTGGCAACAACATCAGGCGGCAAGGAAGCTGCTTGGGTCGGTTGGTTCATGTCGGCGTGGAGTGTCAAGAGTAGGTTGATGAAATGGAGAGAAGACCGGGTCCTGCATCAGCCGGCCAGGGCTTTTTTCAAGGTCTCGCGAAAGGCGGCCTTGTCGTACTCACCCAGGTAGCGCTTGATGATCTGGCCATTTTTATCGATCAAAAACGCGATGGGGGTGAGCTTGACGTCATCAAACGCTCTCGCCGCCTTGCCCTGCGAGTCCAGAGCCACCGTGAAGGGGAGCTTGCGGGTCTCAGCGTAATTGATCACGTAGTTGGCAGGGTCGTACTGCATGGCAACGGCGATCAGGTCAAAGCCCTGGCCATGAAACTCGTTGAAGGCCTCGATGTTGTCAGGCATCTGCTTGATGCAGGTGACACAGCTGGTGGCCCAGAACTTGACCAGCACCACCTTGCCGCGCAGGTCTTGCAGCTTGATTTGTTCACCCTTGATGGTGGTGAATGTGACATCGGGTGCCTTGGTCGAAGCGGGCCACAGCAGCCAGGTTGCCGCACCCGCCAGGACTACCAGCATCAGTGCAAGGATCTTTTTCATTTGATTGGCATCACCTCAACAGCACCAGGTGCAGTCGCTCCTGTGTTGACACCGGCAGATGCTCCGCCAGTGGATGTGGATCCCCTGGGCGCTGGTGGTGCCTCGCCGGTCGGGGTCGGGTTGCTGGAGGGCAATGCGCTTGACTCCTGCTGTCTGGCCCGCATGCGTGCCTCTTGCTCTGGTGTCATGATCTGGAAAAACTTCTCAACCTTTTTGACACCACTGACCTGTGAGGCGGCTTTGGCTGCTAGGTCAGCCTCGCGCTGAGTGACCAGTCCCATCAGATAAACCACCCCATGGCTGGTTGTTACGGAGATGGTGTTAGACGGCACTTCATTGGTGGTTGCCAGCGTGGCCTTGACCTTGGACGTAATCCAGGTATCGCTTGTCACATCGGCAAATGAGCCAATCGGTCCAACTCGAACTTGATTGGCAACGGATGTTACGCCTTGGGTTTTGCTGGCGATTTCACCGGCTTGCTGCTTGATTTTTTCGCTGAATGCATCGCCAGTCAGAAGGACACGGTTGAGATACGTGGTGGTCTGAATACGGGCGGTGTCACCAAACTGGCGGGTCAGTTCCGTGCTGACCTTGAGCTCAATCGTTTCGTCCTCGGCCTGCTCACCGACACTGCGCCTGTCCGTCGCCACGACGGTCGTCCCAGCAGCAACACCACCGATCAGCAACGGCACACAGCCGCTGAGTGATGGGCCTAGGGCGCTGAGTGAGAGGATGAGGGCGCTCAGGCGCAGGAGGTTCGTGGCAGGCTTCATTGAGTGTCTCCGAGAAGCAGGGCGTCTATCCCATCGCACAAGACGTGCAGCAGCAGGATGTGCACCTCTTGGATGCGCATGGTTCGGTCATGAGGAACACAAAGGTGGATGTCCTGATCGCTGAGCATGTCGTTGATCGCCCCGCCGCCCTTGCCAGTCAGAGCAATGACGCGCATTTCGCGCTCGTGCGCTGCCTGAATGGACAGCTGAATGTTGGCCGAGTTCCCGCTGGTCGAAATGGCAACAAGCACATCGCCAGGCTGGCCCAGTGCGGAAACCTGGCGAGCAAACACCTGGTCATAGCCATAATCATTGCCAACGGCAGTCAGGATGGAGGTGTCGGTGTTCAGGGCGATGCCGGCCAATGGAAGTCGTTCCCGCTCAAAACGGCCAACCAGCTCCGCAATGAAATGCTGGGCATCCGCCGCAGAGCCGCCGTTGCCGCAGGCTAAAATTTTTGCGTTGTTGCTGACCGTCGAGAAGCAGAGCTCGATCGCCTGCAACAGTGGAACCTGCAAGCTCTCGAGGCTGCGGCGAGTCGCGGAGATGTTGTCCTCAAAGTGGGCAGTGAGTCTTTGTGCAAAGTCCATCGGCCAGTCTCTGTTTCGATCAGCATCGATTATCTCATGTGACGCCGAATGCGTCTCGTATCCATATCGGAGTGTCGGACTCGAATGCGATCAGGTCAAAACGACAGGGTGCAGCCACTCCCTCAAAGTGCGCTTGAATCAAGACTCGCATCCACCAGCGTGCCGCGAGAATCAGCCGTTGTTGCTTCAAGTGCCCAACGCTGGCAGCTGCCCCACCAAATCGCATGGTTTTGCTGGAGCGGACTTCCACAAAAACCAGATTGATCCCCTCGCGGACGGCAAGATCGATCTCTCCAAAGCGGCAACGCAGCTGTCGTCCAAGAATCACGCACCCGGACTCAGCCAGCAGGCGGGCAGCTCGGATTTCGTAGTGATCGCCAAGCACCTGGGTGG
>Ga0255183_1000685_pt1 | contig 12248 bp, 13 predicted proteins | sample Atl_UVDOM_RepB_8_FD_183638 | JGI IMG/M metagenome (GOLD analysis project Ga0255183, IMG submission 183638) | Freshwater microbial communities from Altamaha River, Georgia, United States - Atl_UVDOM_RepB_8d | ecosystem: Environmental > Aquatic > Freshwater > River | place: USA: Georgia...
GTTTAAGTCATAATGATGATGTTAATATACCAATCCAAGTAAACAATTTTGATAAGGTTACCTATGTATCTTGTGGAAATTTTCATACAGCTTTTATAAATAATGGTAAATTATATACATGCGGAGATAATACTCATGGACAACTTGGTTTAGGTCATAATGATAATGTTAATACTCCAACTCAAGTGAAAGGTTTTGATAATGTTACATCAGTATCTTGTGGAAATAGTTATACAGTTTTTATAAACAATAATAAATTATTTGTATGTGGAAGTAATTATAGTGGGCAACTTGGTTTAGGACATAATGTTGATGTTAATATTCCAACTCAAATAAAAGATTTTGATAATGTTATTTCGGTATCATGTGGATACTATCATACAATATTTGTTAATAATGAAAATAAATTATTTACATGTGGATATAATATTTATGGACAACTTGGGTTAGGTCATCATAATAATATTAATATTCCAACTCAAATAGAAGGTTTTGATAATGTTACATTAATAAATTGTTATGGTTATTATACGATGTTTATAAATAATGATAAGTTATATGTGTGTGGAAGTAATAATAATATGCAACTTAATCCGAGTCATAATAAGAATATTCTTACACCCATTGAGTTACCCGATTTTGAACCATTTATACCATCCAATAGGTTCAAAAAGACTAAATCTGCAAGAAATTAATTGAATATTTTTTTATACAATATCATGCCAGCCTTTATAAGTGAAGATAACAAACTATTTGCGTATGGATGTAATGATGTTGGACAACTTGGATTAGGTCATATAGAAAATGTTGACACACTTACTCAAGTAAAAGGTTTCAATAATGTTATATCATTGTCATGTAGTGCAGGTAGTATGATATTTGTAAATGATAATAAATTATTTACATGTGGACTAAATAATAATAAGTTAAGTAATTACAAAAACTTCAGAATTCCTAGCCAAGTAGGAGATTTTGATAATGTTACTTTAGTATCTAGCAGTAATAATCATGTAGCATTTATAAATGATGGTAAATTATTTGTATATGGATCTAATGAATACGGACAACTTGGTTTAGGTCATAATGATAATGTTAATATACCAACTCAAGTAGAAGGTTTTGATAATGTTACATTAGTATCTTGTGGGGATTATAATACAGCTTTCATAAATAATGATAATTTATATGTATGTGGAAATAATTATTATGGACAACTTGGGTTACATCATGTTAACAATATAAATGTTCCAATACAAATAAAAAACTTTGATAATGTTATATCAGCATCATATGGAGATTATCATTTAGCATTCGTAAGTAATAATAAATTATTTGTATGTGGAAGTAATTATAGTGGACAGATTGGATTAAATTTACTTGATTTATTTAAAACACATACTGAAGTAGAAGGATTTGATAACGTTACATCAGTATATTGTGGACTTTATCATACAGCATTTATAAGCAACAATAAATTATTTATATGTGAAGATAATAGTTGCGGGCGGTATGGATCCCACAATATGATAACTCATATAGAGGGTTTTAATAATGTTATATCAGTATATTGTGGAACTTTTAGTACAAACTTTGTAAATAATGATAAACTATTTACATTTGAAACTAATCTTTCTAGGCAAAACAAGATAGGAGATTCTAGTATTAACATACCAAAAGAAGTACCCAATTTTAAACCCTTTGTACCTCCTAACAGATTTAAAAAGACTAAGTCTGCAAGAAAATAATTGAATATTTTTTTATACAATATCATGCCAGCCTTTATAAACAAAAATAATGAAATATTTGTATCTGGGGATAATTTTTATGGACAGCTTGAATTAGGTGATATTACACAAATGAATGTTCCTAAGCAGCTAGAAGGTTTTAACAATGTTACATCATTATGTTGTAGACATTGTCATACAATATTCATAAATGATGGTAAATTATTTGTATGTGGTTCTAACGAAATGGGTCAACTCGGATTAGGTCATACTAATTATGTTAATACACCAATTCAAGTAAAAGGTTTTAATAATATTACATCAGTATCTTGCGGGTTTAATCATATAGCCTTTATAAATGATAACAAACTATTTGTATGTGGTTCTAACGAATACGGACAACTTGGTTTAAGTTATAATGTTAATATTTTTACTCAAGTAGAAGGTTTTGATAATGTCACCTCATTAGCTTGTGGATATGAACATATGGCTTTTATAAATAATGGTAAATTATTTGTAACTGGAGATAGTTGTATTGAACAATTTAGTATTTGTTATGATAAATTTAATACACCTATTCAGATAGGAAATTTTAATAATGTTACATCAGTAGCTTGTGGAATTGATTTTACAGCATTTATAAATAATGGTAAATTATTTGTATGTGGAAATAACGAATGTGGGCAACTTGGTTTATGTCATAAGATTGATGTCAACATTCCAACCCAAGTAGAAAATTTTAACAATATTACTTCTGTATCTTGTGGAAATTATCACACGGCTTTTGTAAATGATAGTAAATTATATACATGCGGAAATAATCAATTTGGACAACTTGGTTTAGGTCATAAAGCTAGTATTAATATTCCGACTCAAGTGGGAAATTTTGATAATGTTACATCAGTATATTGTGGAGATGATTATACAACTTTTATAAATAATAATAAAATGTTTGTGTGTGGATATAATTATGGAGGACAACTTTGTTCAAAATATTCTCATTGTAGTCTTAAGAAACCAGTTAAAATACCAAATTTTGAACCATTTATACCATTTGATAGATTCAAAAGAACTAAGTCTGCAAGAAATTAATTGAATATTTTTTTGTATATTTCTTATGATAGCCTTTATAAGCAAAAACAATGAAATATTCGTATCTGGAGATACTCAGCATGCGCCGCTTGGATTAATTAATACAACAAAAGCTGATACTCTTAGACAGCTAGAAGGGTTTAATGATGTAACATCATTATGTTGTAAATATTTCCATATAATATTTATAAATGATAACAAATTAGTTGTATATGGTGATAACAAAAAGGGTCAACTTGGATTAGGTCATAGAAAGGAAGTTAAAATACCAAAGCAAGTAAAAGGTTTTAATGATGTTACTTCCGTATCTTGTGGAGGTAATTATATAGCCTTTATAAATGACAATAAATTATATACATGTGGAAAAAATAAATATGGACAACTTGGTTTAGGTCATAATGATAATATTAATATTCCAGCTCAAGTAGAAGGTTTTAATAACGTTACCTCAGTATCTTGTGGATATGAACATACTGCTTTTATAAGTAATCATAAATTATTTGTAACTGGGGATGATTGTATTCAACAATTTAGTATTTATCGTGATGACCTTAATGTGCCTATTCTGATAAATAATTTTAATAATGTTACGTCAGTAGCCTGTGGAATTGATTATACAGTTTTTATAGATAATGGTAAATTATATACATGTGGAAATAATTCATATGGGCAACTTGGTTTAGGTCATAATGATGATATTAATATTCCAACTCAAGTAAAAGATTTTGGTATTAATGATATAATACAAGTAGATGTATTTGATGATGTTACTTCTGTATCATGTGGACAATTTCATACAGCTTTCATAAATAATAGTAAATTATATACATGCGGAGATAATCAATTTGGACAACTTGGTTTAGGTCATAATAATGATATTGACATACCAACTCAAGTAGAAGGTTTTGATGATGTTACATCGGTATATTGTGGAGATGATTATACGACTTTTATAAATAATAATAAAATATTTGTATTTGGAAGTAATTTTAGGAACCAACTTCGTTCAGATTATCTCCATCACATTAATAAACCAGTTAAAATACCTAATTTTGAACCACTTCTACCATCCTACAAGTTTAAAAAGACTAAGTCTGCAAGAAAATAATTGAATATTTTTTTATATATTTTCCATGCCAATTCTTATAAATAAAGATAACAAACTATTTGTATTTGGATATTATCATTGTAATCAACTTGGTTTAAAAACTACCGGAACAATTGATGCTCTTATACAACTAGAGGGGTTTAACAATGTTACATCATTATGTTGTAAAAATGATCATACAGTATTTATAAATGATAATAAATTATTTGTATGTGGTGATAATGCACATGGTCAACTTGGATTAGGTCACAAAAAGAAAGTTAAAAATCCTATTCAAGTGAAAGATTTTAATGATGTTACATTAGCATCATGTGGAGGTAATCATATAGCCTTTATAAATGACAATAAATTATATACATGTGGAAAAAATAATTATGGGCAACTTGGTTTAGGTCATAATGATAATGTTAATATTCCTATTCAAGTGGGAAATTTTGACAATGTTACATCAGTATCCTGTGGATATGAACATACTGCTTTTATAAGTAATCATAAATTATTTGTGACTGGAAATAGTTGCAGTCAACAATTTAGTATTTATTGTTGTAAAAAATTTAAAATTTATCGCAACGAAATTAATACACCTATTCAAATAGAAGGTTTTGATAATGTTACATCAGTATCTTGTGGAGATGATTATACAGCTTTTATAAATGATGGTAAATTATTTGTGTGTGGAGAAAATATTAATAGACAATTTGGTTTAAATCATGATGATTATGTTGATTTTCCTACTCAAGTAAAAGATTTTAATAATATTACATCATTATCTGGTGGACCCAATTACATAGTTTTCATAAATGATGGTAAATTATTTACTTGTGGATATAATTTTGGAGGACACTTTAAATCGAATCGCTGTAATAATCCAAATCAAGTAGAAGGTTTTGATAATGTTATATTAATGTATTGTGATGATGATTATATAACTTTTGTAAATGATAATAAAATGTTTATACATGGATATGATTTTGAACAACATTTTGATGTAAATTATATTTATGTACCAGTTGAGATATCAAATTTTGAACCATTTGTACCATTTGATAGGTTCAAAAGAACTAAGTCTGCAAGAAATTAATTTGAATAATTTTTTATATGTTTTCATGCCAGCCTTTATAAGTGAAGATAACAAACTATTTGTTTGTGGATTTAATGAATATGGACAACTTGGTTTAGGTCATAATGATAATGTTAAAACTCTTATTCAAGTAGAAAATTTTGACAATGTTACATTAGTATCATATTACTACAATCTATGGCATTTATAAATGATGATAAATTATATACATGTGGATATAATATTTGTGGACAACTTGGATTAGGTCATAATGATAATGTTAATATACCAACTCAAGTAGGAGAATTTAATGATGTAACCTCTGTATCATGTGGACTTAATCATACAGTTTTTATAAATGATGGTAAATTATATAGCTGTGGATATAATTATTACGGACAACTTGGTTTAGGTCATAATGATAATGTTAATATTCCAATCCAAGTAGGAGAATTTAATGATGTAACTTCTGTATCATGTGGAAGTAATCACACAGTTTTTATAAATGATAGTAAATTATATACATGTGGATATGGTGTTGATGGACAACTTGGGTTAGGTGATAATAATATAATCAATATTCCAACTAGATTAAAAAACTTTAATAATGTTACATCTGTATCATGTGGAAGTCATCACACAGTTTTTATAAATAACAATAAATTATTTGCATGTGGATTTAATTATGATAGGCAACTTGGCACACAAAATAATCATATTATGAAAATACCTATTCAATTATATGGTTTTAATAATGTTATGTTTGTATCTTGCGGGAATTGTAATACAGCTTTTATAAATAATAATAAATTATATGTGTGTGGAAATGATGAACAAGGACAACTCGGATCGTATCATAGTGATAATGTTAATATACCAACTCAAGTAAAAATTCCTAATGATGTTATATTATTACCCGTAATGAAAACATCTGTAAGTTTTGTATGTAATGGTAAATTATATATGAGTAATCATAGTTTGTTTAAAAAATTTGGGTTAAACCGCGGTGATTGCATTTCTGGTTTTGTAGAAGTACTTGATTTTAAACCATTTATACCTTTAAGAAGGTTCAAAAAGACCAAATCAGCAAGAAATTAATTTGAATAATTTTTTATATGTTTTCATGTTAGCCTTTATAAGTGAAGATCATAAACTATTTGTAAGTGGAAATAATTACTATGGGCAACTTGGTTTAGGTCATAATGATAATGATAATGATAATGATGATAATAATGATGATAATAATGATAATAATGATAATATTAAAAATCTTAATCAGGTAGAAAATTTTGACAATGTTACATTAGTATCATATTACTACAATCATATGGCATTTATAAATGATGATAAATTATATACATGTGGATATAATATTTGTGGACAACTTGGTTTAGGTTATTATAATGATGTTAATATACCAAAACAAGTAGAAGGGTTTAATATTGTAACCTCTGTATCATGTGGAGGTTATCATACAGCTTTTATAAGTGATGAAAAATTATATACATGTGGATATAATATTTGTGGACAACTTGGTTTAGGACATAATATTGATGTTAATAGTCCCAACCGAGTAGGAAATTTTAATAAGGTTACTTCTGTATCATGTGGGAGTGTTCATACAACCTTTATAAATGATGGTAAATTATTTGTATGCGGACATAATGATTATGGACAAATTGGATTAGGTGATCACTTTGATAAGACTAATGTTCCGATTAAATTAAAAAACTTTAATGATGTTACATCTGTATCATGTGGAAGTCATCACACAATTTTTATAAATGATAACAAATTATTTGCATGTGGATTTAATCTTAATGGGGAACTTGGTATGCAAAATGATTTTTGTGTGATACCTACTCAAATACGTGGTTTTGATAATGTTACCTCTGTATCTTGTGGAAATCATCATACAGCCTTTATAGATGATGGTAAATTATTTGTATGTGGATATAATCGTGATGGACAACTCGGTTTAGGTCATGTTATTAATGTTAATACGCCAACTCAAGTAGAAATTCTCAACGATGTCACGTTATTACCTGTCATTAAAGATTTTATAGGTTTTGTATGTGATGGTAAATTATATACGAGTAATCATAATTTGTTGAAAAAACTTGAATTAAAATGTGGTGATCATATTTCTGATTTTGCCGAAATACTTGATTTTAAACCATTGATGCCATTCAAAAGATTTAAAAGGACAAAATCAGCAAGAAATTAATTTGAATAATTTTTTATATGTTTTCATGCCAGCATTTATAAGTGAAGATAACAAACTATTTGTTTGTGGATTCAATAAATATGGGCAACTTGGTTTAGGTCATGATGATAGATATGTTAAGGTATTAACACAAGTACAGGGTTTCGACAACGTTACATCAGTATCATATGACATGTTCTACATAGCTTTCATAAATGATGGTAAATTATTTGTATGTGGTGTTAATCAATACGGACAACTTGGTTTAGGTCATAACGACGATGTTAATATTCCAACTCAAGTAGGAACTTTTGATAAAGTTACATTTGTATCATGCGGATGTGATAATATGATATTTATAAATAATGGTAAATTATATATCTGTGGATACTATGGTAAAGAACAACTTGATTTAGATAATTCTGTTAATACACCAAAACAAATAAAAGATTTTGATGATATTACCACTGCATCTTGTGGAACTTATCATATGGCTTTTATAAATAATAATAATTTATACACATTTGGATATAACACTTCAGGGCAACTTGGATTAGGTCATGAAGACAAAGTAAATATTCCTACTCAAGTAAAAGATTTTGACGATGTTACATCTGTATCTTGTGGTGGTTCTCATACAGCTTTTATAAATGATGGTAAATTATATGTATGTGGAAATAATTGTGATGGACAGCTTGGTTTAGGCCATAATGATAATGTTAATATTCCAATTCAAGTAAAAGATTTTAATAATGTTACATCTGTATCCTGTGGCGATAATCATATAGCTTTTGTAAATGATGATAAATTATTTGTTTGTGGATATAATAATTCTGGACAACTTGGTTTAGGTCATTATAATGATGTTAATATACCAATTCAAGTAAAAAAATTTAATGATGTTATATTATTACATGATATTGAGGATTTTACAAGTTTTATATATGATAATAAAGTATTTATAAGTGGTCATCTTAATGGGGAACTTGGTTTAAATTATGATGATCATATTACTGCATTTACAGAAATACCAAATTTCAAACCATTTATACCTTTAAGGAGATTTAGTAGGACTAAATCAGCAAGAAATTAATTTGAATAATTTTTATTTTTATTTATGGTAGCATTTATTGACGAAAATAATAAACTAATTGTGTGTGGACCTAATTATTCTGGACAACTCGGTTTAGGTCACGCTGAACATGTTAATGAATTTACTCAAGTAGGAAATTTTGATGTTATATCATTATCTCATAAAAACGCTAGTATGGCTTTTATAAACACTGATAATAAACTATTTGTGTGTGGGGATAATAGTTTTAGACGACTTGGGGTAGAATATGATAATATTTGTGTACCAACAAATGTAGGGAACTTTGATAATGTTATATCAGTATCACAGGGTTATGATTATATGTCATTTGTAAGTAATAATAATTTATTTGTGTGTGGGCACAATGCGTATGGACAAATTGGTTTAGGTTATGAAAACGAAGTAAATATTCCAACCCAAGTAAACGATTTTGATAATGTTACATTTGTATCATGTGGAGATTATCATACAGCTTTTATAAATGATGATAAATTATACACATGTGGATATAATTATGATGGACAACTTGGTTTAAGTCATAATGATGATGTTAATATACCAATCCAAGTAAACGATTTTGATAAGGTTACCTATGTATCTTGTGGAAATTTTCATACAGCTTTTATAAATAATGGTAAATTATATACATGCGGAGATAATACTCATGGACAACTTGGTTTAGGTCATAATGATAATGTTAATACTCCAACTCAAGTGAAAGGTTTTGATAAGGTTACCTATGTATCTTGTGGAGAATTTCATACAGCTTTTATAAGCGATAGTAAATTATTTGTATACGGACATAACAGAAATGGACAGCTTGGTTTATGTCATAAAGATAATATTAATGCACCAATGCAATTAAAGGGTTTTGATAATGTTACATCAGTATATTGTGGTGGTTTTTATACAATTTTTACAAATGATGATAAATTATTTATATGTGGGAATAATAAAAACGGACAATTAGGACTAAAATGCAAAAAGAATATAAAATTTCCAGCTGAAATACTTGATTATAAACCATTAGTACCCTCATGTAGGTTCAAACGAACCAAATCAGCAAGAAATTAATTGAATATTTTTTATGCAATATCATGCCAGCCTTTATAAACAAAAATAATAAACTATTTGTATCTGGAAATAATAGATGTGGAGAATATGAGTTAGTATCTACCAATAATGTTAACAGTTTAGAAAAAATAAAAAACTTTAGTAATATTACATTTGTAGATTATGGAGAACTTTATACTGCTTTTATAGTTAATAATAATCTATTTGTATGTGGGAATAATCAGCATGGACAACTTGGTTTAGGTCATAATAATGATGTTAATACTTTTACCCAAGTAGAAAATTTTAATAATGTTACCTTTGTTTCCTGCAATAATTTTATAACAGCTTTTATAAATGATGGTAAAGTATTTGTTTGTGGAAGTAATTATAAAGGATATTTTGGTTCAAGTTATTATAATTACGTTCCAGTTCAAATAGGAAACTTTAATAAAGTTACTTCAGTATATACTAATGAGAATATAATTTTAATAAATGATGGTAAATTATTTGTATGTGGGCATAATAAATACGGGCAACTTGGATTAGGTCACAACAACAATGTTAATGATTTTGTTCAAGTAGGAGATTTTGATAATGTTACATTATTATCATGCGGATCCGTTCATACAGCTTTTATAAATGACAGTAAATTATACACATGTGGATATAATTATGATGGGCAACTTGGTTTAGGTCATGATGATAATGTTAATATTCCAATTCAAATAAAAGAGTTTGATAATGTTACATCAGTATATTGCAAATATTACTATACAACATTTGTAAATGATGGTAAATTATTTGTTTGTGGGTTTAATAAGGAATGGCAACTTGGTTTAAATCATCGTGGCCCAGTCTATTCACCTGTAGAAGTACCTAATTTTGAACCATTGGTGCAATATAATAGATTCAAAAGAACCAAATCTGCAAGAAATTAATTTTTTATGTAATTATAAAAAAAAATTGAATATTATTTTATCAATATCAATGTCATTTTATCAAGATAATTTTGTTAATTCTAATGAAATATTAAGAATTATTCAAAAGCGCGATAATGATTTTAAAAATATTAATAGCGCAAAAAGTAGGAGAATTGCACAATATGGTTATGAATATACTTATACGACAAAAACTGTAAACAAAATTTCACCAATTCCACCTGAGTTAAATTTTGATGAAAAGATATCTGAAGCATTAGGTAAAAAAGTTGAGTTTGATCAACTCATAATCAATGAATATAAACCAAAACAAAGCATTGCACCACACATTGATAGTTCAGTATTTGGACCAATCATTGCGTGTATATCTGTTGGTGCAGATGGTAAAATTGTGTTTGGTGATAAAACATCATTAAAAGTAAAAAATGAATCTTTATATGTAATGGAAGATTATTACAGATACGAAACAACACATCAATATACAAACAATACAAAAAATATAAGATACTCATTGACTTACAGAACTGTTTAAATAATTCTTTAAACAATCTTCAAATTGACAATCATAATCAACTAAAATATTTACTAATCTTTTTATTGTCTTAATATTGTAATGTTTTTCTTTTGCAATATTCATCACTTTACGTGCAAATTCTTTTGGTTGTTTATATCCATAATAATTACTATATTTTTTTGGAACCAATCTTTTAATATCAATCATATCTGAATATAAGGGGTGATATTGATTTTCCAATAAAAGTGCAATATTATCAATATTTGGATAATCTTCAGGAATAATATATCTTTCGAATTCATCATTAAATAAATCTGTACATACTGTTATGCCAGATAAAAATACATTTTCTTTTATATCAATAATCATTAAACAATCTTCTGTTGTTGCATTAATAAGAGCTTCATCATTAATAACTATTGGTATGGAACGATTATTATTCCAAATAGTGATTAATTCTCTGATAGTTGACATTTAATAAAATTTATTAAAAAAATCAATTTTTTTATATTTTTCTTGCAGACTTTAATTGTCTACTATTGACATAATTTTTGTAAATATGATCCATATTATTAGAATCAACACATACAAGACGCGATATGGTCAATATTATTTCGTTTGCATAATATTGATCTTTCATAATTTCAAGAACTTCAATTGCATGCTCTTTAGGTTGTTTATATGGATAAGACGGATCATCGGAAAAATCATCACCACCATCAATAAATATAGGTGGACAGTCTCCCCATGATAGGTATGATAATATTTTAATAAATAATACAATATTGTCAATATTTTTTGTATTGTGTGGGATGTAAAATGAGTTACTATCTTCGAATTCAGTTGATAATTCAATTCTACATCTTACACCTTTGTTACCATATTGATGTGTGATGTAAATTGCGATCATACAATCATCAATATCAACTGTTAATAGTTGATTATGAGATATTTTTATATCACTTTTATGATCCCAATTGGTAAATACTTCTCTTACAGTTGACATGAAATTATAGAATAAAAAAAAAATCAATTTTTATTATATGTTTCTTGCAGATTTTAATGGAGCCATACAATAACGATCTAACAAAATCTGATGATGAATTTCGTATACAGGTCTAACTATATTAAATATTTTACGCATAACCCTAAACGGAACATCATTTTCCTTGCAGTATTCTAATACTTCATTTGTATATTTTTCATTATAATAACTATAATAATCAGAAGTTTCTAAATTTTTGCTATGTAGAACATGATATTTGTATGTAATAACATGCCTCATTAAAATAACATTAATAAATGTAACTATATTATTAATGTTTTCACAGGGATTTAATGGTATTATTATAGAACCATTACTGCAAAATTTTGATTCAATGTAAAATGGTGATTCTATACAATTTAACATAATTTCTGTTGCAACTAATATATCTTCTAAATTAACATTTTCTAAT
>Ga0255183_1000689_pt1 | contig 12233 bp, 12 predicted proteins | sample Atl_UVDOM_RepB_8_FD_183638 | JGI IMG/M metagenome (GOLD analysis project Ga0255183, IMG submission 183638) | Freshwater microbial communities from Altamaha River, Georgia, United States - Atl_UVDOM_RepB_8d | ecosystem: Environmental > Aquatic > Freshwater > River | place: USA: Georgia...
AAACACAGTGGTTGCAACACACCATAGTCCTGTTGTGTCCACTGACACCGCAGTTGCCCCACTGGCTGCTACGGCAACACCATCCGCACCTGCTCCAGTTGCCGCCCCTGCATTTGTGCCAGTTGAGCCTCCGCCTGCGCCTGTTCTGGTAGCCTCAATGCAGGAGTCAACAGCGCCAGCCATTTCTCATCCCGAGTCAGTGCCAGTCATCACTGAGGTTGCTCCAGCCCCGTTGCCTGCCACCTCGGCCGAGCCGATTGTGACAGCTTCGGCTGGAAGCACTCCTGTTGTCAGCACTCCTGATGTCACCGCTTCGGTTTCACCAGCGCCTGTGACTGCTCGCGATGTTGAGTCGGCCAAGCCCATCGTTCTGCCGGTTGCGGACAAGTCTGCCTTGCAGCAGTTGGTTCAGTCAGCTGGACTGAAGTGGGTGGAAACAGATCCTGCACGTGCAGCAGAGGCAAACAGCAACATCCAGTTCAAGCCGATCAAGCTTGGCCGTGAACCCAAGCCGGTTGTCCAAGTTTCCAGCTCACCGCTGGTGCAGGTGGAAACGAGGCGCTGACACATTCTCGGTATCCAGCGCAACACAAAGGGCTGATCCAATGGATCAGCCCTTTTGTTTAAGGGTGCTGCAGAGAGGGAATCGCCACTTGGGCGATTAAGTGCCGAGCGCCACGGCCTCTACGGGCTGGTTGGTGAACAACGCAAGCAGACGTGCGATTTCCTCGCGGAGCTGGCGACGGTCCACCACCATGTCAATGGCACCCTTTTGCAACAAAAACTCTGATCGTTGAAAGCCCTCGGGGAGCTTTTCCCTGACAGTTTGCTCAATCACGCGTGGGCCGGCAAAACCAATCAGTGCCTTGGGCTCTGCGATCACCACATCACCCATGAAAGCAAAGCTGGCAGACACCCCACCCATGGTAGGGTCAGTCAACACACTGATGAAAGGCTGCTTGACGCCTGCAAGTCGAGTCAGCATGGCATTGGTTTTTGCCATCTGCATCAATGAAAACAGGCTCTCCTGCATGCGTGCACCGCCAGATGCCGCCACACAGATGAAAGGCATGCGTTGATCAACGGCAGCTTGCACACCCCTGACAAATCGTTCGCCGACCACTGAGCCCATTGAGCCGCCCATGAACTCGAACTCAAAGCAAGCCACCACGCAGGGCACACTGTGAATCGAACCGCTCACCACGATCAATGCGTCCGTTTCATCCGTCTGCTCAATCGCCTCCTTGAGGCGATCAGGATATTTGCGTGAGTCCTTGAACTTGAGAGGATCCATGGAACGGGTGTTCGCACCAATTTCCACCCGGCCCTCCACATCGAGCAAGGAATTGATCCGGGCTCGCGCACCAATTCTCATGTGGTGATCACACTTGGGACACACATGCAGATTGGTGGCCAAGTCATCGTTATAAAGCACCGACTCGCAAGAGGGACACTTGACCCATAGGCCCTCGGGCACACGCTTTTCAGCAGCCTCGGACTTGGGAGCCTTGTTGATGCGGGGGGGGATGAGTTTGCCGAGCCAGCTCATGCTTGGGACTGTCCTGAATTGATCGTTGAAAAGTTGGCCGGGGCAGACGTTTCACGTCCTGTATCCAGCGCCTCACGGATGTCCCGAAGCCAGGAGGCTCCAGCCTCAATGGCCGCTGCTGTCTGAGCCTCCTTGGGCAGGCCCTGTACCGCGTCCGTCATGGTCTGGATGAGCTTGCTGCCGATCACAACGGCATCTGCGACCTCGCCAACTTGGCGGGCCGCATCCGCATTGCTGATGCCAAAGCCTACACCAACAGGAATCTTGACATGCTGCCTGATCGCGGAGAGTTTGGCAGCCACATCAGCCACATCGAGATGTCCAGCACCGGTGACGCCCTTGAGCGAGACATAGTAGACATAACCACGTGCCACCTTGGCGACCGACTCAATCCTGATTTGCGTGGAAGTTGGAGCCAAGAGAAAAATCGGCGCAATGTGGTGCTGGCCAAGCAAGGCGGCAAACGTATCGATTTCCTCTGGTGGATAATCCACAATCAGCAAGCCATCCACGCCTGCTGCCTGGGCTGCTGACGCAAATATATCCTGGCCCATGCTTTCCACCGGGTTGGCATAGCCCATCAACACGATAGGGGTGTGGGCGTCCCGCTGACGAAACTCACTCACCATCTGCAGCACACTTCGCAGCCCGATGCCCTGAGCAATCGCATGCTCGGCAGCGCGCTGAATCACCGGACCATCTGCCATTGGGTCTGAAAAAGGAATGCCCAACTCAATCACGTCAGCCCCGGCCTCAACCAAGGCATGCATCAGGGGAACCGTGCTGTTAGGCAAGGGATTGCCTGCAGCGATGTAGGGAATGAGGGCTGCGCGATTCTGCTCCGCCGCGGTAGCAAAGGCCTGCGCGATACGGTCGGAATGATGAACCATGTTGAGTGAAACCTTTAGATCACGATGCCGGCGCGGGTGGCAACGGTGTTAATGTCCTTGTCGCCACGGCCAGACAAGTTGACGAGAATGATCTTGTCCTTGGGCAGCGTGGGTGCAAGCTTGGTAATGTAGGCCAGGGAGTGCGAGGACTCCAGCGCAGGGATGATGCCTTCGATGCGGCAGCATTGATGGAAAGCCTCCAGTGCCTCATCATCTGTCACGCTGACATACTCGGCACGCGACGTGTCCTTGAGCCAGGCGTGCTCAGGGCCGACGCCTGGGTAGTCCAGTCCGGCTGAGACCGAGTGCGTCTCGATGACCTGACCATCTTCGTTTTGAATCACGTAGGTTCGATTGCCATGCAGCACACCCACCTTGCCCGCTGTCAGCGAGGCAGCATGCATGCCTGTCTCGACACCATGGCCGGCTGCCTCAACGCCTACCAAACGGACGCTTTCAAATGGGATGTAGGGATGAAAAATACCCATCGCATTGGAGCCACCACCCACGCAAGCCACCACATAGTCAGGCTGACGACCAGCAAACTCCGGCATCTGCTGGATGGACTCCTGTCCAATTACAGACTGAAAGTTGCGAACAATCATCGGGTAAGGATGAGGACCTGCCACTGTGCCGATAATGTAAAACGTATCTTCGACATTGGTCACCCAGTCACGCATGGCCTCGTTGAGGGCATCCTTGAGAGTCCTGGAGCCCGACTCGACCGGAACCACCTTGGCACCGAGCAGTTTCATGCGAAACACATTGGGTGACTGGCGCTTGACGTCCTCGCTACCCATGTAAACAACACATTCCATGCCATACCGGGCACAAACGGTTGCAGTTGCAACGCCGTGCTGCCCTGCGCCAGTCTCGGCAATGATGCGGCGCTTGCCCATGCGCCGGGCCAGCAAAGCCTGCCCAAGGCTGTTGTTGATCTTGTGGGCACCCGTGTGGTTGAGATCCTCGCGCTTGAACCAGATCTGTGCGCCACCGAGCATCTCGGACCAGCGTCTCGCGTGATAAACCGGCGTGGGACGACCCACAAAATGCTTAAGCTCGTAATGAAACTCGGCCAGAAACTCGGGATCATTGCGGAAACGCTCGTAAGAGAGCCTCAGCTCCTCGATGGCCTGCATCAGGGTTTCTGCAACAAACACGCCACCGTACGGACCAAAATGCCCCTTGGCATCGGGAAAGTCGTAGGGTTTCAAGAGAAATCTCCGCAAGAGTCATCCGGCAAAACCCAATACCCACGATAGGGTGAATTGGGACAATCCAGATTAATCAACGGATTTTAGCAGTCTGTGAAACCAAATCGGCCCTGAATCCATCGACTCATGAAAGAAACCTAGCCAGTTCAACGACGAATCGCCGAAATGACGCCAGCCACCTCAGCAAGCGCCGACAGGGCTCGCTGCAGTTCGCTGCCATCACGAATTTCCACTGTAAACACCATGTGAGCCAAGGATCCCTTGCTCTGCGTGTTCACTCCCACCACATTCAGCCTAAGCTTGGCAAACACCTCGGACAAATCCCTCAGAAGGCCTGAGCGATCCTGTGCCCGGATCGACAAGTCAACCGGATAGAACGTATCCCCGGTTTTACCCCAAGCCACGTCAATGACCCGCTCGGGTTGCTGTTGAGCAAGGACACCGAAGCTAGGGCAGTCGGTGCGGTGCACCGACACCCCACGACCCCGGGTCACAAAGCCGGTGATCTCGTCTGGCGGTGCAGGCCGGCAGCAACGGGCAAGCTGCGTCATCAGTGAGCCAACCCCCACCACCAGCACCCCACCCTTGGCGTTGCCCGCTGAGCGCTCAGCACGGTTGCCTGCGGTGACCAAGCTCTGAAGGTCAGGCTCCTCTTGAGGTGCTGCTGGCTGAAACGCGGCATCAATCTGCCGGAGGCTGAATTCTTCTTTGGCCGCGGCAACATACAGGTCATCCGCCCGCGCAAAACCAAGCTGTTGCGCAAGCTGCTCCAGGTTGACTGCCGTTTTGCCCAGGCGCTGCAGCTCCTTTTCCACGAGCGTTTGGCCCTGAGTGATGCGTTGCTGCAGCTCAATCGCGTTGAACCAGGCGCGCACCTTGGCTCGCGCCCGGGGGCTGGCCAAAAAACCGAGCTGCGGATTCAGCCAGTCTCGCGAGGGCCCACCAGACTTCGTGGAGATGATTTCCACGGTTTGACCAGTGTGCAGGCGAGTCTGAAGCGGCACCATGTTGCCATCCACGCGTGCGCCACGGCATCGATGCCCCAGATCGGTGTGCAGGTGATAGGCAAAATCGATTGGAGTCGCACCTGCTGGCAACTCAACCACTCTGGCTTGAGGCGACAGCACGTAGATCCGCTCCTCTGGTGCCACCGTCTGCGTCGAAATGGCTCCCGCCTCGTTGTTCCATGCCAGGAGCTGTCGCATCCAGGAGAGTTGACGGTCGTAACTGCTGGCGGCCGTCGTCTGGCCACCCTTGGGACCGGATTCCTTGTAGCGCCAGTGGGCGGCCATGCCATACTCAGCAAACTCATGCATGGCGCGCGTGCGGATCTGCACCTCAAATGCCCTGCCGTCGTGATCGGCCACCACGGTATGAAGCGACCGGTAACCGTTGGGCTTGGGCCTGGAAATATAGTCGTCAAACTCCTCTGGCACAGGCGTCCACATCTCGTGCACGAGGCTGAGTGCGGTGTAGCAATCACGCTCGTCCTCCACAATCACCCTCAAGGCGCGGACATCATAGAGGCGGGAAAAATCCACGCCTTTGTTGCGCATTTTGTTCCAAATGCTGTAGATGTGCTTGGGACGCCCCGACACTTCAGCCAGCACACCCACTTGTGACAGCGCTTGGCGCAGGGAATCTTTGGCCTGTTCAATGAACGATTCGCGCTCGACGCGCTTTTCTTCGAGTAGCCTGGCAATTTCTCGGTATTTGGCGGGGTCCGTGAAACGAAATGCCAGGTCCTCCATTTCCCACTTGACCTGCCAGATACCCAAGCGGTTTGCCAGCGGCGTGTATAGGTCCAAGGTCTCACGGGCAAAGGCTGGCTCACATGCAGTTTTGGAGGCTGCGTGCCATCGAAGCGTCTGCAAGCGGGAGGCCAGACGGATGAGGACAATGCGCAGGTCTGCAGCCATGGCCAGCAACATCTTGCGCAGCATTTCTTGCTGGTCTGAAATGTCTGCCTGGTCATTTCCATGATGAACTGCGCCGCGGGCAATCGACCCCAACCTCAGCAAGGCGCGTGTGCCCTGCACGAGGCGACCAACCTCGGGGCCAAACTGCTCGGTGATGGGATCGAGCCTGCTCTCATGGGAAGACTCCGGTCGCATGACCAATATGGCAGCCGCCCGAGTGGCGGCGTCCGTTTGCATGCCAGACAAAATAGTCGCTGTGGCCAGGCCATGATCCAGCAACGGCTCGCCGTATGGAGTCAACTGAGCAGGAATGTTAGACGCAGACCACTGAAGAACCTGGTCCATCAGCAACACACCTTCATCAGGCAAGCCTTGACGGAGTGCCTGATTCACCGTTGCAACAGGTGGAGGAACTGGCGCTTCACGCATGACAACACTCTCGTGCCAGCCCAGCCGCAGCCGGGCATGACACCGATGGGGGCAATTAGACGGCTGCCGTCACCACAATTTCAACCTTGTAGTCGGGGTTGGCCAGACGTGCCTCAATGGTGGCACGGGGTGGTGCGTTGCCTTCGGCAACCCAGGCATCCCAAGCCTTGTTCATGCCATCGAACTCTTTCATGTTGGCGACAAAAATTTGTGCCATCAGAATCCTGGTTTTGTCTGTCCCGGCCTCAGCCAGCAGCTTGTCAATGGTGGCCAGCACCTGAGCGGTCTGCCCAGTGATGTCCTGCGTCGTGTCATCCGGAACCTGTCCGGCAAGATAGGCCACGCCGTTGCAGACTGCCATGTCCGAGAGTCGCTTGCCAACGTTCACACGCTTGATACTGTTCATGAATTTCCTTCCATCATGCAGGGGGGAGTTGAAAAACCTGGCGCAAGTAGGCCAGGTAGGCTTTATCGTCGCACATCGTTTTTTCCGGTGCGTCCGAAACTTTGGCAACAGGCTGGCCATTGCAGAGGACCATTTTCATGACGATCTGCAAGGGCTGGAAACCAAGGTCATTGGTCAGATTGGTGCCGATGCCGAACGAGACATGACATCGACCCGCAAATCGCCTGGCCAACTCAATGGCCAGTGGAAATGTCAGCGCATCGGAGAACACCAGGGTTTTGGTTCTCGGATCCACTCTGTTAGCACGATAGTGAGCAATCATGCGCTCACCCCATTGGAAAGGGTCTCCCGAGTCATGGCGCGCACCATCAAAGAGCTTACAGAAGTACATGTCGAAATCGCGCAAGAAGGCTTCCAAGCCATATACATCTGACAGGGCGATGCCCAAGTCACCGCGGTACTCCTTGGCCCAGGTTTCAAATGCAAAGACCTGGGAGTCCCTGAGCCTGGGCCCGAGCGCCTGGCAAGCCTGCAAATACTCGTGCCCCATGGTGCCAAGCGGTGTCACGCCGTGTTTCATCGCAAAATAGACGTTGCTGGTGCCCACAAAGTGCTCTCGCATTTGGGCTTTGAGGGTCAGAAGGACCTCCTCGTGCCAAGCGTGCGAAAAGCGCCTGCGTGTGCCGTAATCCGCCACCCTGAACTCACTCAGGTCGGGTGCCTGCAACACCAGGTTCATTTTTTCCTGCAGTCGCCTGCGGCCCTCGTCCCAACTCGCCCCGGCGCAGGTGTGGCGAAAATAGACCTCGTTGACAATCGCCAACACCGGGATTTCAAACAGAATGGTGTGCAGCCATGGCCCTTTGACCGTGATCTCCAGTTCACCGGCTGTGGAAGCCTTTGTCACCTGTATGCATTTTTCCGGCAAGTGAAACAAACCCAGGAAATCAACAAAATCACTCTTGATGAACCTCAATCCACCCAGATAGGCAAGCTCCTCATCCTTGAACCGAAGAGAACAAAGATGGTGAATTTCCTCACGAATCTCCTCCAGATAAGGGTGCAAGTCAATGCCAGGCGTGCGGCACTTGTAGCGATACTCCACTTGGGCAGCGGGAAAGTGATGCAGCACCACTTGCATCATGGAGAATTTGTAGAGGTCGGTATCGAGTAAGGATTGAATGATCATGGTCTGCTGCACTTTTCGGCAACCATAGCACAGCACCACAGGCATTGGGGTCATCCCTAACCCTTTGCCATGCATTGAGTAAAATGCCATTTCCTTATTTTTATGGTTTGGTGTCGCCATGACTCATGTCGTGACTGAAAACTGCATCAAGTGCAAGTTCACGGATTGTGTGGACGTTTGCCCGGTGGACTGTTTTCGCGAGGGTCCCAATTTTCTGGTGATCGATCCTGACGAGTGCATAGATTGTGCAGTCTGCATCCCCGAGTGTCCGGCCAATGCGATTTTTGCCGAGGAGGACGTACCAGCAGACCAGGTAAAGTTCATTGCGCTCAACGCAGAGCTCACGCCAGTCTTTTCCAGCATCAGCCGGTCCAAAAAACCCTTGGATGACGCGGATGACTGGAACGGCAAGCCCAACAAGCTGCAGTACCTGGAGCGCTGAGCGCCTGAGATCGCCATGAGTGTGACCCCATCGGCTCCCAGCGCACCTGTGACTGAGAACAAACTCAAATTCACGCCGCAGACAGTCTTGTCCAAGACCGTTTGGCTCAAGGATAAGCTGTTTTCGGTCAGAATCTCGCGCCACCCCGCGTTTCACTTCATGCCGGGACAGTTCGCGAGGCTCGGGTTGTGCGTAGGCCACACCGATGATGGTGCCCCCAACGAGTGGCGGGCATACTCCATGGTTTCCACGCCAGATGAGTCAGAGCTTGAGTTTTTCTCCGTTGTGGTTCCAGAGGGCAAGTTCAGTCCGGCAATGGCGAGGCTTGAACCCGGTGACACCATCTATGTCGACAATACCCCTTTTGGTTTTTTGACCCTCGATCGCTTCCCAGATGGACAAGACCTCTGGCTCATCAGCACCGGCACAGGGCTCTCTGCTTATCTGTCCATGCTCAGGCTGCCATCCACCTGGCGCCAGTTTCGTCGCGTGGTGGTCGTACATGGGGTGCGACTGCTGAATGAGCTCGCCTACCGAGAGGAGTTGCTGGGGCCGATTCGACAGCTTGCCAAGCAGGCCGACTCGCAGCTGATCTATCTTCCTGTGCCCTCGCGCGAGCCCCTGAGCGGTGATCTGCTCAAGCATTTGCCCCGCCCAGACCTGATTGCCCCTGCGCGGGTGACATCACTGCTCCAATCTGGCGAGCTGGAAAAACGGGCTGGCGTCGACTTGGATCCAGCTGTTTCCCGGGTCATGCTGTGCGGCAACCCGGCGATGGTGACAGACATGCGTGCCATGTTGGGCGAGCGTCAGTTTGCACCCGGCAGGCGTGGCGTGACGGGTAACCTGGCTGTTGAGAACTACTGGTAATCCACCCCGGATGCCCAGCTCCTCTACCGCTCCATTGGCAGAACACATCAATGCGATTCTGCCGCAAACACAGTGCACCAAGTGTGGCTACCAGGGCTGCTTGCCATATGCGCAAGCAATCGCCCAGGACGGTGCACCTATCAATCGCTGCCCGCCCGGAGGCGATGCAGGCATCCAGGCACTGGCCAGCCTGCTTCAACGACCAGTGCTGCCTCTGGACCTGAGCTGTGGAACACATCAGCCTCTGCGGGTCGCCGTCATTGATGAGCAACACTGCATTGGATGCACACTTTGCATACAGGCTTGTCCAGTCGATGCCATCGTAGGGGCATCCAAGCAGATGCATACCGTGCTCGCCGACTGGTGCACCGGATGCGACCTGTGCATCCCGCCCTGCCCGGTGGACTGCATCGAGATGGTTCCTCTCCAGCCTGCTCGTCAATGGACAAAAAAAGATGCCGGTCTTGCGAGACAACGTTACGAGTCAAGACAGCAACGGCTGGCACGTCATCAGGAGGACACCACAGCACCAAGCTCGAGTCAGCTGGACAGCGAACACAAAATGAGCGTGATCGAGCAGGCCCTGGCCCGCGCACGCGCCAGGCGCCAATCACCATGAACCGAGACAAACGCATCGAGATATTCAGGCGCCTGCAGGCAGCCAACCCGCATCCCACGACCGAGCTTGAGTATGCCAACCCTTTTCAGCTGCTGATCGCCGTGCTGCTCTCTGCCCAGGCAACGGACAAGTCCGTCAATCAGGCCACACGCAAGCTGTTTGCCGATCACCCAACCGCACAAGACATGCTGACGCTGGGCGAAGCGAAGCTCGCCGATTACATTCGCACCATTGGGCTATACAAAACCAAAGCCAAAAATGTAGTGGCAACCTGCAACATCCTGGTGAATCAGTACAAGGGCGAGATTCCGCAAACGCGCGAGGCACTGGAGGCCCTTCCTGGCGTCGGTCGCAAAACGGCCAACGTCGTGCTGAACACTGCCTTTGGACAACCCACGATCGCGGTGGATACGCATATTTTTCGGGTATCGAACCGCACGCGGATCGCGCCTGGCAAGGATGTGCTTCAGGTTGAACAAGCGCTCGAAAAATTCATTCCAGATCCGTTCAAGCTCAACGCGCACCACTGGCTCATCTTGCACGGGCGCTATGTCTGTGTGGCACGCAAGCCAAAATGCCCTCAGTGCGGGATCGCGGACTTGTGCGAATACAAGCCCAAAACCAAACTCTGAACTCCCCCCAATCAGCCTTGAGGGAAACGACCAGATGAACACCCTGTTTGTCTATTACAAGCTCCATATCGACCAGCATGACTCGACGCTCACAGACGTGAAATCGATGGCTCGTGAACTGATGCTTCGAATACCTGCGCTTCAGATAGACCTGATGCAACGCCCGGAGCGTTCCCCAGAGGGGATCGAAACCTGGATGGAGGTGTATCGACACCCAGCTGGTATTAGCGCAGAGATGAGGAAGATGATTGATGATGCTGCGCTAAATGCAGGGCTGCCGCAACCCCGCCGGACTGAGGTCTTTGTCGAGCTGAGATGATCCTGCTTTCAAAGATCATGGGCGTGCCCCAACCCAAGATAACTTTCCACCACCCGTGGATCTTTTGCCAGCTCGGCAGAAGGGCCTGACAGAATGACTGAGCCCGTCTCCAGAACATAGGCATCATCCGACACTTGCAATGCCGCACGAGCATTTTGTTCGACCAACAAGATAGACACACCAGTTTCACGCAAGCGTGTAATCACCTGCAAAATTTCCCGTACGATCCTTGGCGCCAATCCCAGGCTGGGCTCGTCCAGCATCAACAACTGGGGCTTGGCCATTAGCGCGCGACCGATCGCCAACATCTGACGCTCACCACCAGACAGGGTCCCGGCTTGTTGTTGAGCGCGCTCTTTGAGTCTCGGAAAAATCGTATACACCTCATCCAACGTAGCCAACCAGCCCGGCTCTCGAGAACGATAGCGACGAAATCCACCCAGCATCAGGTTGTCCCGTACTGTCATGCTCGCAAACAAATCGCGCTTTTCCGGCACCAGAGACATGCCTGCAGACACCCGATGCTCAAGGGACCAACCGTGAACATCCTGCCCATTGAGCAAGATCTTTCCACTCGCGGATCCACCCATAGGCAGCGCACCCATGATGGCATTGAGCAGGGTTGACTTGCCAGCACCATTGGGACCAATCACTGTCACAATGCGCCCATGACCCACCACAAGGTCCGTAGGCGTCAGCGCATCCACCATGCCGTAGCGGGCCATCAGTCCCGTGACTTCAAGGACAGCACGCGCTCTCCGAACCGCTTGATGCTGGGTCATGAGGACACCTCTGCCCGAATCGAGTTCTGTTGCGTCATGATGCCGCCTTGGCCAGGATCGTGTCATCGTCCTCGATGCCACCCAGGTACGCATCCAGCACGGCAGGGTTCCGTTGAATCTCTGCGGGAAGACCCTCAGCAATCTTGGTGCCAAAATCCATCACCACCAAGTGATCGGTCAGGCGCATCACAAAGTCCATGTCGTGCTCCACCAGCAGGATGCTCATGCCCTCTTGTCGCAACTGTGACAACACCAGCGCAAGCGCTTGCTTCTCCTTGTATCGCAAGCCAGCGGCAGGCTCATCCAATAACAATAGAATCGGGTCTGCTGCCAATGCCCTTGCGATCTCAAGAATGCGTTGCTGCCCAAGCGCGAGGTTGCCAGCCAACTCACTCCAGTAAGCGGCCAAGCCAACACGCTCCAGCTGGCGATGGGCCTCATGAAAAATACGCTGCTCCTCATGGCGATCCAGCTGCAGCGCTCCCCGAAACACCCCTGCTCCAGATCGCAGATGCGCACCAAGCGCCACATTTTCCAGCACCGTCATGTTGGTGAGCAGCTGAACATGCTGAAAAGTCCGCTCCAGGCCCAAGCGCGAGATGTCTCTCGATTTTTTCGCATCAATGCGCTGATCCAAAAAACGGACGGATCCGGCTGTCGCAGGCAATACCCCAGAGATCAAGTTGAAGACCGTGCTTTTGCCAGCGCCATTGGGACCAATCAATCCAACGATTTGACCTGCGAAAACGTTAAAGCTGATGTCATTGACCGCCACTAGACCACCAAACTCCTTGCGCAGTGCCTTGACCTCCAGAACCTGTGTTCCTGGGGACGGACGCTGTCGGATAGTCAGTCCCTCCTGAAGATGTGTTGATCCAGCAAGGCCACGACGTTTTACGTCGCCATTTGACGTATCGAGATCATCTCGGGTGCCGTTGCCTTTGCCAACTGGGATGCTAGCCTTCGGCACGGA
>Ga0255183_1000696_pt1 | contig 12163 bp, 15 predicted proteins | sample Atl_UVDOM_RepB_8_FD_183638 | JGI IMG/M metagenome (GOLD analysis project Ga0255183, IMG submission 183638) | Freshwater microbial communities from Altamaha River, Georgia, United States - Atl_UVDOM_RepB_8d | ecosystem: Environmental > Aquatic > Freshwater > River | place: USA: Georgia...
TATCCAAAATCCAAAACACATATATACACAAAATACTTCCTGAGCTTGATAGGGATGATAGGATTCGTACTAATTTTAATCTTATCTTTACCACTAGTGGTCGTCTTTCTAGCAGTGGGAAGTTTAATGCACAACAAATCCCACGAGACGACCCTATTATCAAAGGTTGTATCAAAGCTCCGCAGGGCTATAAAATCGTTTCGCAAGACTTAAGAACTGCTGAAATGTATTATGCTGCTGTACTCAGTGGAGATAAAAATCTACAAAAAGTATTTACTGATGGCGGCGACTTTCACAGCAGTATTGCTAAAATGGTGTTTGATCTTGAGTGTCCAGTAGATCAGGTAAAGAAACTGTATCCAGATATGCGTCAAAGTGCTAAGGCTATCAGCTTTGGTATTCTATACGGGTCAGGAGCTGATAAAGTTAGCGTAACGGTTAGCAAAGCTACTGGTCAATACTATCCTGTAGAACGTGCTCGTGATGATATTAAGCAGTATTTTACGACTTTTAAGAAACTAAAACAGTGGTTAGATACACGCAAAACATTTATTGAACAAAATGGATATACTTACTCGTTTTTTGGCCGAAAAAGACGGCTTCCTAATGTATTCAGCAGTGACAAAGGAATCGCAGCCCACGAAGTACGAAGTGGTATTAATTCAGAAATCCAATCGCTGGCAAGTGACGTTAACTTACTTGGAGCTATTGGAACTGCTAGAGAAGTTAGAGAGCGTGGACTTGACGCAAGAATCTTCATGCTTGTCCATGACTCAATCGTGGCACTTGTTAAGACCGAGCAGGTAGAACAGTATTGTGACATACTGCGTAAAAATACACAGCATGAGTGGGGTTGCAATATTAGTGGCTGCGCTATTGGTGTAGACCAAGATATTGGAGATGACTACAGCTTTGGACACTTTGAGGAAACCTACAAACTGGACGGCGATCAACTGGCCCGTATTTAGACTTGGTGAGAGACAGCCCATAGTAGCCGGTGGGCTAGTCTTTTATCGCACAGAGTATACAAATCCAGATGATAATACTTACAGCGATAATTATCAAATAGTAGATGATAAAAATATTAATAAACCTACCCTAGGTTTACGTAGATTGGTTATAAAAGACAAACTTTTTAGAATTAGTAGTGCTATATATTTTATTGGTGATGTTATTAAACTGGCAAAAGCAACAACTTGGTTTATTGATAGCCATGGACAGGTATTTCAGCACAAAAAATCTACGCGCGCCAAGCTGGCTACACATAGGCTAAAACAAGTTTTACCTGCTAGTGGGCTTGGGTGTATTTTAGAGGTTGAGGGTCTAGTAGAACGCTTTAAAAGTCTACAAGTTCCTAAACCAGAAGAGCAATATTGTGGAATACTTAGCTATGGTCACAGCAATTTATTGTATGGATATTACAGTGAACCTATAAAAACAACTTGGAGAATGGTGTAATGGCAAAAGCTATTATATCTAATAGAATATACATAGATAATCCTGGCCTACTACATACTAAACACGTAATAAATCAGCTTACCTACAAAATACATAAGAACACAGGGTCAAAAAAGTTTACTAGTGTAGAAACTATTAGAAATTACAGGTCACTTACTAGTGGAATTATTAGTATGCCACAGGGTAGAGTAGACCTTATACCTGAAGGATATGAAATAGTAGATAAACGGGTGTTAGTACCAGTGCCGTTTCCAACACCTAAATATGCACTACGTGAAGATCAATTAGCAGTATACGATCAGGTAGAAGATACTTGTTTTATTAATGCCTTAGTAGGCTGGGGTAAGACCTTTACAGCACTACATATTGCTAGAAAATTTGGTCAAAAAACACTAGTAGTAACACATACTACTTCACTACGCGATCAGTGGCGTGATGAGATTGAAGCACTATTTGGTATGCAGTGTGGTATTATCGGCAGTGGTCAGTTTGACATAGAAGATCATGCTATTGTAGTTGGAAATGTGCAGAGTATAGTAAAACACTTAGACAAATTACAAAAAGAGTTTGGTACAGTAATACTAGATGAAGCGCATCACTGTCCAGCTACTACATTTAGCGAAACAGTAGACACTTTTCATGCTAGATATAGGATTGCACTTAGTGGTACTATGACACGTAAAGATGGTAAGCATGTAATGTTTCAAGATTACTTTGGCAATATTGTTTACAGACCGCCACAAAGTAATACTATTAATCCTATAGTACATATAGTTAAAAGTAACATAGTATTAAAACCAAATGTACCCTGGGTAGAAAAGATAAATGAGCTAACGCAGGATGACGACTATAGACGTTATATTAGTGCATTAGCTACTTATCATATAAATAACGGTCACAGTGTACTTGTAATTGCAGATAGAGTAGAATTCTTAGAAAAGGTCAAAGAATATGTTGGAGAAACGTGTTTGTTGGTTACTGGCGACACCAGCTATGAAGAAAGGCAATATGCAAAAGAACAATTACTCAGCAAAGCAAAAATGTGCGTTGCTGGTAGCAGGCAAATCTTCAGCGAAGGTATCTCCATCAACATACTCAGTTGCGTCATCCTAGCAGTACCTATGAGTAATGATAGTCTACTAGAACAAATTGTTGGGCGAATAATGAGACCACATCCAGGTAAACTAGATCCTATAGTAGTAGATATTCAATTTAGCGGTTGGGCTGATCGCAAGCAGAACACAGATAGATTAGGCCTTTATATGAAGAAAGGTTGGGAAACCAAACTGGTTTAAAAAATTTAACTTGTTATAGCTAGCTGTTTGTGCTATAATATTATATTGAGTAGAAATATGGTCTTACGATTTAACCTTGAAAAATTGCAGCAAAAATCAAAACAACACTGGGACTTGTTAGATATACTACGAGACTATCGCAGCGGTCGTTGGGTTAAACTCAATAACGCTAAAATAACTAGTGAGATGTTTAGTGGACCTAGTTTCTTACTCAAACCGGATCAGTTACTAGATGATACTAGAACTGATAGATTATTTATAATTCAATATGTAAAACTAGCGGGTCGTAGAAATTGGCAATTTTACCAAGACCTAGGTTATAAATTTTTAGATTTAACCTACTATCCAGATATAGAAATCAGCACATTAAAATATAATCCGCTACTAGAAATAAAAAACAAACGAATACACTTCAAATACGAGGAATAAATATGGCACTTAGCTTTAAACAAACAAAAGGCAAAGCTGTAACAAATAAAGTAGAAACTTACGAATACAAAGATGGCGAAAATACAGTTAGGTTAATTGGCGGAGTTTTGCCACGTTATATTTACTGGATTAAGGGCACTAATAACAAGGATATTCCTATTGAGTGCTTGGCATTTAGCCGTGAAAAAGAGAAGTTTGACAACATGGAAAAAGATCATGTGCCTGACTTCTATCCTGAACTTAAATGCAGCTGGAGCTATTCGATCAATTGTATCGATCCTAAAGATGGTAAAGTTAAGGCGCTCAACCTTAAAAAGAAGTTATTTGAGCAAATCCTAACAGCAGCCGAAGATTTAGGTGATCCTACAGATTATGATACCGGTTGGGACGTTGTGTTCAAGCGTACTAAAACTGGGCCACTAGCATTTAATGTTGAATACACGCTTCAAGTATTACGTTGCAAGCCTCGCGCACTTACAGCAGCAGAACAAGCAGCAGCAGATGCCGCTGTTTCAATTGATGAAAAATTCCCAAGACCCAAAGCTGAAGAAGTCTTAGCACTACTAGAAAAAGTAAATAGTGGCGGTGAAGATGAAGGTACAGAAAGCGAACAAGAAGCTGTTAAAGAACTAGGATAATGCAAAAGCCCAGTGATCTTGGTTACTGGGCTTTTTTGCCTAAAAAAGGTTATAAATGAAATTACTATTTACAGCAGATTTACACATAAAATTAGGGCAGAAAAACGTACCACAAGATTGGGCTAGAAACAGATATAACCTACTATGGCAACAATTAGCAGAAAAACAAACCAATGCTGATGTATTTGTTATAGGTGGCGATGTTTTTGATAAACTGCCTAGTATGGAAGAACTAGAGATATATTTTGACTTAATAGGCAACTGTAATATACCAACTATTATATACAGTGGTAATCATGAAGCAGTTAAAAAATCAACTACTTTTATGACTAATTTGGCTAAAGCCACTAATAAAATGAATCGCAAAGTTATAGTCGTAGATGATTACTACAGCGATTATGGAGTAGAGTTTGTTCCATACAACAAGCTAAAAGATTTTGAACAAAACAATCCTTGGCCAGATGGTGGACAGATATTGTGTACACACGTTCGTGGTAGTATACCACCGCACGTTACACCAGAAGTAGATTTAAATATTTTTAGCGGCTGGGATGTTGTCTTAGCCGGAGACCTGCATAGTTATGAAAATTGTCAACTTAATATTCTTTATCCCGGTAGTCCTGTTACTACTAGTTTTCACCGTCAACCAGTTGACACTGGTGTTATCTTAATTGATACTGAAACATTGCAACACAGTTGGCTAAAGCTTGAAGTACCGCAGTTAATACGCTTAACAGTAGGAGTAAGCGACCCTAAACCGCCAACACCGTATCATCATACAATTTATCAAGTTGAGGGTGATATGCAGGAGTTGGGTGAACTAGAAGATAACGAGTTAATTGATCGCAAAGTTATCAAGCGTAATACAGATGTACAACTAATGCTTGATGCGGAGATGACACTGGTTGAAGAAGTTCGTGAATATTTAACCTATGTACTGCAGTTAGGCAGTGAAACAGTTGAACAAACTGTGCTAGAACTGCAAGCACACTTGGCTAGGATAGAAACTGATGACTGAACATCCTAATATGATATATGTAGCTAAAATAATTAGTGAACGCAAACACGGCACACAAGAGTTGTGGCACAGTGAATTAAGTGGTGCTAAGGATTGTGTATTATTAATGGAACAACTGGGATTTTTAAACAAGCGAAAGTTTTGGGGCAATGATAACAATCAAAGAATTACGATGGAGTAATCTTTTTAGTTATGGTGCTAATAATAAAATAAACTTTGTACATGCTCCACTTACACAACTAGTAGGTAGAAACGGACATGGTAAAAGCAGCATAGCACTTATCTTAGAAGAAGCACTCTACAATAAGAACAGCAAAGGCATCAAAAAAGCCGATATATTAAATCGTCACGTTAAAGATAAGACTTATACAATTGAATTAGACTTTAGTCGTGATGATAGTGATTATACAGTAAAGACCACACGTGGTGCACAGCAAACTGTTAAACTATTAAAAAATGGTAAGGATATTAGTGGGCATACCGCTACTACAACCTATAAGATGATTGAAGATATTATAGGCATAGATCATAAAAGTTTTGCACAGATTGTTTATCAAAGCAATGCTAATAGCCTAGAGTTCTTAACTAGTGCAGATACAGCACGTAAAAAGTTTTTAATAGAAATACTTAATTTAACTAAATATACTAAAGCCGGTGAAATATTTAAGGAATTGGGTACAGATCTTAAACAAGAATTAAGTGGTATACAAGGTAAAATTACTACAATACAAGCTTGGTTAGATAAATATGCGAATACTAATCTTAGCTATAAGCAAGAAGTGACAGTACCAACATTAGACCAACAACTAGAACCTCAACTAGTAGAAGTACAGGCGCAAATTAGTAATATTGACAAATTAAACAAGCAGATTAATCAAAATAATACTTATAAAAAGCAATTAACTAATATAGCAGTACTAGATATTCCACAAGCTCCTGATATAAAGCGTATGCAAAACATGGAGTCAGAGTATACAAATCACCTACGCACTGTGCGTGATGGTGAAGCATTTATTGAAAAACTAAATAAACTAAGTGGCGTTTGTCCCACTTGTTTTAGCCTAATAAATGAAGCAAAAGTTAATGAGTTAATAGTTGAACGTACTAGCGAAATTGAAGAAGCTAGAGCTAGTGGAGTAGTTTGTGCAGTTATTATAGAAGATATAAAGCAGCAAAAACAACAATATGATACTAGCCTGGCAAAACAAGCTGAGTGGGAAAAGTTACACCTATTAATAGATAAAAACCTACCACAACAAGTTCTAGACAAAAACGATTTGCAGCGCGAGTATGAAAGAGTTAGTACACTAATCACAAAAACTCGTGAAGAAATACAGCGGTGTGAACAGCATAACAGTAGTGCTAAAGCTCATAATACTAAAGTGGATACTATTAAGCAGCAGCTTGGAGAAATGCGTCAAGAGCTAGAAGAACACACGTTTCAACTAGGATTAATTAACGAACGTATTAATATTGTTAGTATACTAAACAAAACTTTTTCAACAACTGGACTAGTAGCTTACAAAATAGAGTGCTTAGTCAAGGATTTGGAGGAGATTACCAATCAGTATTTAGTAGAATTAAGTGATGGTAGATTTCAGATTAGTTTTAAGGTAAATAGCAGTGATAAATTAAATGTGGTTATTAGTGACAACGGTCGCGATATAGATATTAGTGCACTTAGTGGTGGTGAAAAAGCCAGAGTAAATGTAGCTACACTGCTAGCTATTAGAAAGCTAATGCAAACACTAAGCAGCAGTCGTATTAACTTGTTAATACTAGACGAAACTGTAGAAGCACTAGACGTAGATGGCAAAGATAAATTGGTAGAAGTACTACTCAAAGAAGAACACCTAAACACGTTTTTAGTTAGCCACGGTTTTAGTCATCCACTACTAGAGAAAGTAAATGTTATTAAACGTAATAACATATCTCGCATTGAGGCGTAGTATGAATATGAAGCACTATCAAAAAATAGCACAAGTGCGAAAAAATAAGCAAGCTCGTGATAGACAAAAGATTGAACAACTAGACCTAGATACTAAAGAAAATTTATATACAGATCAACTAGGCAATATTGATTGGATTAAGCTAGCCAAACACGTTGATGAGGCTACCAATGGTAGATAGTCGTCAAAAAGGCGCACGCACAGAAACTATTGCTAGAGATATGCTGCGTAAGCACACTGGCTTAAATTGGGAACGAGTACCTGGGTCGGGTGCTCTCGACCCTAAACATCAGCTTAAGGGTGATCTCTACGTACCTGGGCAAACAAACAGGTTTTGTGTTGAAGTAAAAGGCTATGCAGACGATCACATTAATAGTGGATTGTTAACTCACAAAACTCCACAATTAATAGAATGGTGGCAACAAACACAGCGTCAAGCCCTACAAGTAGATAAACTGCCGCTACTTATATTCAAACATGATCGCAGTAAATTGTTTGTAGCTACTGTAGTATTTGACGATGATGCATTGTTGGAAAAGCGCTGGCTAATGTATAATGCCGACGATTATGAGTTTTATATCTTCCTGCTAGAAGATTGGCTTAACATAAGCACACTCAAATTTGTGTCTTGACACGGCCTAGCGTGTGTGATATAATAATAGATTACACTCTAAAAATACCATGAAAACCTTCAAACAAATAGAACAAAATCAAAACGCACTAATGATAGTAGATGCGCTTAACCTTGCTTTTCGCTACAAGCACAGTGGCGCTAGAAACTTTGCCGAAGATTACCTACGCACAGTACAAAGTCTTAGCAAGAGCTATAAAGCTCGTTGGACAATTATTACCGCAGATCAAGGGTCAAGTAGCTATCGTAAAGAAATTTATCCACTTTATAAACAAAACCGCAAAGACAAATATGAGCAGCAAACTGAAGCTGAACGCGCAGAGTTTGAGCTATTCTTTGAAGATTTTACTAGTACACTAGAGCTACTTGGTGAACACTATCCTGTGTTGCGCTATCAGGGTGTGGAAGCAGACGATATTGCTGCTTATATAGTATCAAAGAAAACTAAGTTGGGCATACCAGAAATTTGGCTAATGAGCAGTGATAAAGACTGGGACTTACTAGTACAACCAGGTGTTAGTCGCTTTAGCTATGTAACGCGCAAGGAAACTACATATGAAAACTGGAGTGATCATTATGGTTTTGAACCCACAGATTATATTCATGTTAAGTGTCTTATGGGCGATAGTGGCGATAATGTCCCTGGTGTGCCTGGTGTTGGACCTAAACGTGCTCAGCAACTTGTTGAAGAGTATGGTACTACCTGGGATATTATTAATAGTATTCCTCTACCTGGTAGGTACAAATACATTCAGGCCATTAATCAGAGTCGTGAACAGCTTGAAACAAATTATAAACTCATGGATTTACAAACTTACTGTAAAGATGCGCTAGGCGTAGACAATTGCAAAAATATTGATGAAATACTAGGACTAACATTAAAGTGAAATACAGTACACAATTCTTAAATATTAACACTAATCAGGATCACGGTCGTTATGAGGCAGTTAAACAAGTTGTAGAGTGCAGAGTCGATAATGCTGTCTACTTACCCAAACGTGCTAATCCTACGGATGCAGGTGCAGACTTACGCAGCACTGAAAAGTGTGAAATCTACCCTGGCGAAACAAAAGTTGTTGATACTGGTGTAGCCATAAAAATTCCGCAGGGTTATGGTGGCTTTGTATTTAACAGATCGGGACAAGGTAAAAACGGAATTATTGTGCTTAATGGCGTAGGCGTTATTGACAGTGATTATCGTGGAAATATAAAAGTAGCACTAAAAAATATTAGTGAAAACAGATATGGAATAGAGGTTGGAGATAGAATTGCACAACTGGTTATTTTACCAGTTATCTTATGCGATTTTGTCGACAGCTGGAATGATACAGAACGTGGTACTGGAGGATTTGGTAGCACAGGAAAATAGGAGCAATTATGCAAGTAAGTACACGAGCACAAGTAATTACAAGGAGGACTTATAACAGACCTACTAGTGATGATGGTAAACAATTTGAAACATGGGAACAGACCATAGCGCGCGTTACAGAACATCAACGCTGGCTATGGGAACGTGCAGCAGCCCGTCCACTAGTACCCAATGAAATAAAAGAATTAAACGATCTTAAACAATTAATGCTAGATCGTAAAGTATTAATGGCTGGGCGCACACTGTGGCTAGGTGGAACGCCTGTAGCACAAACACGCGAAGCATCGCAGTTTAACTGTAGTTTTACACATGTAGAAACAGTATATGATGTAGTTGATGTGTTATGGCTACTACTACAAGGTTGTGGTGTGGGCTTTAAACCCATTGTAGGTACACTAAATGGATTCTCAAAAACAATTAAGAATATCAAGGTTGTTAAAAGCCAACGAACAGCTAAAGGTGGAAATGAACAGAATGTTGAAATCTGGGATGCAACCACAAAAACTTGGACAATTAAAGTTGGCGACAGTGCCGAAGCATGGGCTAAATCTATCGGTAAGCTCCTTGCTGGCAAATACCCTGCTGATACTCTTGTGCTTGATTTTAGTGAGCTCAGACCTGCTGGGGAAAGGTTAAAAGGATATGGATGGATTAGCAGTGGTGACGCAGCTATCTCAAAAGCTTATGTTGCAATTGCCAACATACTTAATGGTAGGGCTGATAGCCTTCTCACTAGGATGGATATTCTTGACATTGTTAATCATCTCGGAACGATCCTGTCCAGTCGTAGATCGGCTGAAATCGCTCTTTTCGATTATGGTCAACCGGAGTGGGAAGAATTTGCAGTAGCTAAAAAGGATTTTTGGCTATATGATCGTGCACATCGTCAGCAATCGAATAATAGCCTAGTATTCAAGGAAAAACCCACACGAGCTGAACTAAAGCATATATTTAATCTCATGCTAGAAGCTGGTGGCAGTGAACCAGGATTTATCAATGAACAAGAAGCTCTTAGACGTGCTCCGTGGTTTAAAGGAGCAAATCCATGTGTCGAAATCCTATTGGGCAACAAGTCCTTCTGCAACCTTACAGAAACGGACATCTCCAAGTTTAAAGGTGACACCGCTGGATTACACGATGCGATCAGATTGGCTGCCAGGGCAAATTATCGTCAAACCTGTGTTAATCTTAAAGACGGGATCTTGCAAGAAGCATGGCACCTTAACAACTATTTCCTACGTCTCTGCGGGGTTGGTTTAACAGGTATTGCAATGCGTCCTGATATGAATAGTTATGACTATGAATATCTAAAACGCACAGCAACTGCTGCTGCTACTAGTATGGCCGATGAATTAGGATTACCACGTCCTAAGAATGTTACTTGTGTTAAGCCATCAGGTACTCTGTCAAAGATCATGGATTGTACAGAAGGCGTACACAAGCCACTAGGCAAGTATATTTTCAACAATGTGCAGTTTAGTACCTACGATCCAATGATTCCCCTATTGCGCGATGCTGGATACAAGGTAATTAATCATCCTACAGACCCTACTGGTGTACTAGTAACATTTCCAGTAGAGTGGAAAGATGTGCCATTTCATAAAGAGAGTGGCAAAGAAGTAAACTTGGAGAGTGCAGTACAACAGCTAGATAGGTATAAATTGCTACAAACTAGCTGGACTCAACAAAACACTAGTGTAACTATTAGTTATGATCCTAGTGAAGTGTCGGAAATTATTGACTGGTTATTAAACAACTGGGATTGTTATGTAGGTGTTAGTTTTATATATAGAACTGATCCTACTAAAACGGCTCAAGATTTAGGCTATTTATACCTTCCACAAGAAGTTGTAGACGAGCAAACATTCAAAGACTATGTTTATAACTTAAAACCAATTAACCTAGAAAGTGCTAACAGTTTTGATGAAATTGTTGGTGATGATTGTTCAACAGGCGCTTGCCCGATAAAATAATATGGAAAATACAGAACTTACCTTTACTTTTACAGTACAAGAAGCAAATATGCTACTAATGGCACTACAAGAAATGCCTGCTAAAGTAGCTAACCCACTTACAGCTAAGATTCAGCAACAAGCTCAACCGCAACTGCCAAAACCAGAAGGTGAAGCTCCTAGCCTAGAAGTTGTTAAGTAATAAAAAAGCCCGCATATAGCGGGCTTTTTTATTTGTACTTATCAATAAGAATAGTGCACATATCTTGTATTTTTTCAATGTGCTTGCTATTTATTGTTTTTAGCTGTAGTACTCTTTCTATTTCATTAATATAGTCTATTATATCTTTGGGATACTCTTCATGCTCGAAACAATTTAGCATGTTTAATAGCATAGACCTATATTCTTGTTGTTTTGTAGGTTTTGGTTGTTTGGGTGGTTTATCAAGGTTGTATTTAAGATATGTGGATACCCAATATATACCTTGATTCATATTTTTAGGAGGAAGGCGCATTATACTGGTGTATCTAAGTTACTATCTTCCTCGTCTACATTATTAGGATCGTGCATATTGTCTAATTCGTGGAATACTTCAACTAGTATATCACGATAGGGTTGATCTACACGGTGTAGGTCTAAGAGGTAAATATCTAGGTGATCGTTACGTAACAATTCCGCATGATACATAAACTGACCAAATGCTTCTAGGTCTTCACTGATATTTTGATTAGCATAATCTTCAATTACTTGTGCTGCCATCATACGTAGTGGTTCACTGATCATACCCTTTTCAGTTAACTTTACTAGTTGTAGTGCTTTACCTTCACGCTCACGCATAATTTGATTGCGTTTAGCACTACTCCAACTATAACCACCATCTCCGCCCCAAAGATCCCAAGCTACACGACCCTTACTAGGAAACCCTTCTTCTCCGCTATTAAAACCAGTAGCACGTTTATCTACTTCGTGACGGCTAAAAAAGCTGTACATGCGTAAGACTACACTAGCTGATAGTGGATCACGATCTTTTAGTTGATTTGCGCGGGCTAAACCTACAAGTGTTCCACCTGGTTTGCCCTCTTGCTTCCATTTAAGTGCTCGCCTAGCTGCACTAGCCATACCACTAGTAGGCTTGTAGGTTTTTGCCATATTTATTCCTTATAAGCTAAAATTATTTCTTTACATAGTCGGCTGCGTACTATATCGCTATCCATAAATCTAACAACCTCTACGCCTTCTATATGTTGTAGTCTACGTGTAGCGTCGTCTAGTCCACTGTTTGTAATATCGCTTTGACCGCTATCTCCACTTATTATTATTTTACAGTTTTTACCTATGCGTGATAAGATCATTTTCATCTCATCCCTTGTAGCATTTTGAGCCTCGTCTAACAAGACTATGCAATTTTCAAAAGTAAGTCCAC
>Ga0255183_1000699_pt1 | contig 12122 bp, 12 predicted proteins | sample Atl_UVDOM_RepB_8_FD_183638 | JGI IMG/M metagenome (GOLD analysis project Ga0255183, IMG submission 183638) | Freshwater microbial communities from Altamaha River, Georgia, United States - Atl_UVDOM_RepB_8d | ecosystem: Environmental > Aquatic > Freshwater > River | place: USA: Georgia...
ACAAGTTGTTTTGCAGCAAACAAATACATGGAGATATCAATATGACCGTACAGTCATCCCGTCGTAAATTTCTGACCACCGCAGCTGCGACTGCGGGCTCGGCAACCGCCCTGGGCGTGCCGATGGTAGCCAAGGCTCAAAACGCCCCCATCACGCTGCGTTTTCAGAGCACCTGGCCAGCCAAGGATATCTTCCATGAGTTCGCCCTGGATTACGCCAAAAAAGTGAACGATATGGCTGAGGGACAGCTCAAGATCGAGGTCTTGCCAGCCGGTGCCGTGGTCAAGGCCTTTGACCTGTTGGATGCTGTCTCCGCCGGTACGCTGGATGGGGGTCACGGCGTGGTGGCCTACTGGTACGGCAAAAATACTGCCGTGGCGCTGTGGGGATCCGGCCCGTCATTTGGCATGGATGCCAACATGCTGCTGGCCTGGCACGAGTACGGTGGCGGCAAGGAGCTACTGGTTGAGATTCAGAAGGCCATGGGCGTCAACGTCGTGTCGCTGATGTACGGCCCGATGCCCACCCAGCCCTTTGGCTGGTTCAAAAAGCCCGTCACCAAGTCTGAAGACTTGAAGGGTGTCAAGTTCCGCACGGTGGGCTTGGCCATTGACATGTACACCGCCATGGGGGCGGCCGTGAACGCACTGCCTGGTGGTGAAATCGTCCCGGCACTTGACCGTGGCTTGCTTGATGGTGCCGAATTCAACAACGCCAGCTCTGACCTACAGTTGGGCTTCTCAGATGTCTCCAAGGTCTGCATGCTGCAGAGCTTTCACCAGAGCGCTGAGCAATTCGAGATTCTGTTCAACAAGGCCAAGTACGATTCTCTGCCCAAGCACTTGAAGAGCATCCTTGCCATGGCCTCACAGGCTGCGAGTGCGGACATGTCCTGGAAGGCGATCGATCGCTACTCCAAGGACTACCAAGTGCTGCAGAAGGACAAGGGCGTCAAGTTCTACAAGACGCCAGATGCCATTCTCCAGCAGCAGCTCAAGATCTGGGATCAGATGATTGCCAAGCGGTCTGCTGAGAACCCCTTGTTCAAGAAAGTGCTCGAGTCCCAGCGCACCTTCGCCGAGCGTGCAGGTCGCTGGTCTGGTGACACCAACGTCAACTTCCGCATGGCCTACAACCACTTCTTTGCCCAAAAGAAAGGCTGATCAATAGGCTGGCATCCAACGGGTGGATACCGATGAGGGTCCACCCGTTTTTAATCGTTTTTGCAGGACTAACCGCTTGAAGCGGGATTCATCATGAACAAATGGCTTTGGCGCATTGATGCGATGTCCACATTTGTGGGTAAGACGTTTGCCTGGCTGATCGTCGCGCTGACATTGCATACCGCATGGGAAGTCGTCGCTCGGTATGTGCTCAATCAGCCCAGCTCCTGGGCATTTGACTTGCAGTTGATGTATTACGGCATTCTCTTCATGATGGCTGGTGCTTACACGCTTGCCAAAAACGGGCATGTGCGTGGTGACATTCTCTATGGGTTTCTTCCCCCTCGAGGCCAAGCAGGCATTGACTTGGTGCTCTACATTGTGTTTTTCATTCCTGGTGTTGTGGCACTGGTTTGGGCGGGATGGAACTACGCAGCGGAGTCGATTGCCATCCAGGAGCACTCCTCGCTGATGGCCAACGGCCCACCAATTTATCCTTTCAAGTCGTTCATCCCTGCAGCGGGGTTTTTCCTGCTAATACAGGGCATTGCCGAGATTATCCGCTGCGTCATGTGCCTAAGATCTGGCGAATGGCCCGAACGTGAGCAGGACGTCCAGGAAGTTGACGTCGACAAGCTCAAAGAAATGGTTCACGTCAAAGACGAGGACATCAATCAACTCGATGAGATCGTGATCAAGCAGGAGCAACATCGATGAAACTACCCAAGGCAGTCTGGTTTGGGTTCAGCTGTATCGGCATCGTTGTTCTGCTGATCGCATTTCTGACCCCCTGGGATAATCTGACCTCAGGACACATTGGCCTGCTCATGCTCGCCCTCATCGTGGTGGCGATCATGCTAGGATTTCCAACCGCCTTTACCCTGATGGGCATGGGGGTGCTGTTTACCTTTTTTGCCTACTTGATGCAGGCGCCCGACATGACGGGACAAGCCATCCGTAAAACCTTGGATCTCATGGTGCAACGCACATATGCCACCATGACCAATGATGCGCTGATCTCCATCCCTTTGTTTGTCTTCATGGGTTACCTGGTTGAGCGCGCCAACCTGATCGAAAAACTATTCAGGTCATTGCATCTGGCGCTGGCCAGGCTGCCAGGGTCTCTGGCCATTGCGACTCTGGCCACCTGCACAATTTTTGCTACAGCAACTGGCATCGTGGGTGCCGTCGTCACGCTCATGGGTCTGCTCGCGATGCCAGCCATGCTGCGAGCCGGCTATGGCGTCAAGCTAACCGCCGGCGTCATTACTGCTGGAGGCTGCCTTGGCATATTGATTCCTCCATCGGTGCTGCTGATTGTGTACGGCGCGACAACAGGCACTTCCGTGGTTCAACTCTATGCCGGTGCCCTATTTCCTGGTGTTGGATTGGCGGTTCTTTACGCCTTGTATGTGATGATCGTCGCCAAGATCTGGCCTGACATGGCCCCACCCCTGCCACAGAAAGATCGCCACGTCGACTTGCCAGCGGGGTCGGCCACGCTGCAGTCCAAGGGCTACAAGCTAGCTGCAACTGGATTGATCTCCAGCCTGTTCAAGTCGCGCCAGAGCCTGCCTGGCGTGGATGGTGCATACCTGAGAAAAAACGCCACCATTGTTGCGGTTCCATTGCTCGTTTTCATTTTTCTGTCCCTGGTCATTTTCCGCAGTGTCACGACGCCTGCTGAAGTGTTTGAGATCCCCGCCGAGTTGCGTCTCTCCAGTGACATGGGGTCCAGCAGCACAGGTCTTGCGGAGCCTCCTGGAAGTGAGTCCACAGATCTGCAACCGCTCGGAGTGGCAGAGCCTCCAGGCGCTGAAAAGACGGCACCTGCCACGCCTGCGACTCCCAGCAGTGATGCGAGTACGGCATCCCCCCCAGGTGAGAGCAAAGCATCAGAACGACTACCTGTGCCGAACGGTTTCTGGATATATGTAGGAATCGGGCTCCTCATCATGGCGGTGTTTTACCTGACCTTGACGTGGGCCAGGCTCGAAATCTTTCATATGCTGTTGGGGTCTTTTTTCCCGCTAACCGTGCTAATTGCAGCCGTGCTGGGATCGATCGGGTTTGGCTTGGCCACACCCAGCGAGGCTGCGGCCATGGGCGCACTGGGAGGTGCCTTGCTGGCACTGGCCTACGGTCGGTTCAACATGACAGTACTCAAGGAGTCCACCTTCCTCACTGCCAAAACCAGTGCGATGGTGTGCTGGCTGTTTGTTGGTTCGTCGATTTTCTCTGCGGCCTTTGCTTTGCTGGGCGGTCAACAGGTCATCGAACAGTGGGTACTGTCGCTTGGCCTGACGCCGATCGAGTTCATGCTCCTGGCCCAGATACTGATCTTTTTGCTCGGCTGGCCGCTGGAGTGGACCGAGATCATTGTGATTTTCATGCCGATTTTTGTGCCGCTACTGGCGCAATTCAACATTGACCCGCTCTTTTTTGGCTTGCTGGTTGCGCTGAACTTGCAGACCGCGTTCCTGTCACCACCAGTGGCGATGGCTGCATTTTATTTGAAGGGCGTTTCACCACCACACGTGACACTTAATCAGATCTTTGTCGGCATGTTGCCGTTCATGGGTATCCAGCTCGTCGCCATTGCTCTGCTGTATATTTTCCCTCAAATAGGCTTGTGGCTGCCCACTGTGTTGTATCAATAAAGAGGTTGCATCAAAGATGTCTCAGCATGTTGAGGTTGCTAGCGGTCGTGGCGTTGCTGTGGTGTGGCTGGGTAGAGAACAAGCTCACAATGCTCTGGATGCCGAGATGGTGTCGGCGGTGATGCAGGCCTTCAGGCAACTGGGGCAAGACCCGCAATATCAGTCGATTGTGCTGGCTGGCCGTGGAGAGTCATTTTGCGCCGGCATTGACGTGGCTTGGCTGCGTCAAGCAGCAGCACAGGGGCAAGTACCCAACTTGGTTTCAGCCATCCAAGGCATGCTGGATGCGATCCACCAGTGCCCTGCTCCGGTGATTGCGCGCGTTCACGGCAACTGCATGGGACTTGGCCTTGGCATCGTGGCAGCAGCTGACATGGCAATCGCCAGCCATAGTGCCTCATTCTGTTTGCCGGAAACCCGATTGGGTATGGTACCCAATCTCAGCGCACCCTATCTGGTTCGCGCGATGGGCGAGCGAGCCGCCAAGCGGTGGGCCATGTCAGGGGAGACCTTCAGTGCCTCAGAGGCGTGGCGCCTGGGCTTGCTGCAGGATGTCTGCAACGACGAGGAACTGGATGCCCGCATCAACATTCTGTTGGGTAGCCTGGTGATGGCTAACCCTCAGGCTGTCAGGGCCACCAAACAGTTGATCGGCCATCTGCACGACCCCTCCACGCATCGTCCTCATCTCGAGTCGGCACCAGCCAAGTCCTATGCCCAAAGCAAGGAGCCTCACTATGCCGAAGGGATCAACGCTTTCCTCGAAAAACGATGGCCATCCTGGGCACCAAAGCCTGACGGTGACGACACGCCGTAGTGACTTGCCATGTCACCGCACGGAAGTCACGTCACATAGTTGACTCGATTTCTCAGTGCTCATGCTCATCAATGACCAGGTAGACCATCCCGTTTTCTTGGGCTAACCCCACGCGAGCGCCAATCGGCAAGGTCACTTTGGTGGGGACATGCCCATAGGGCAAGCCAGTCAATACGGGGATCTTGTATTCCCTTCGGATGAACTGGATGACGGCTGGCAGGTCATAGCCGGCATCGTGCGGTCCAAGCTTGTACTCCGTGAACTTGCCCAGCAGCAATGCCTTTTGACGCTGCAGGATGCCTGCCTGGGCAAGCTGGATCAACATTCTCTCGATGCGGTAGGGATGCTCACCGACATCCTCGAGAAACAAGATGCCACCTCTGATTTTCGGCATAAATGGTGTACCGATCAGGGCAGTCACCATGGCCAGATTCCCCCCCCACAGAACCCCTCGGCAGTCGACGGCATCAGCGTCGGCGGACTCAAAACTCAGGATCTCCAGCTCACCACGCATCACCTCGGCAAAAATATCCAGTGTGAGTTCATCGGGCTTACGCGCACCAAAGTCATAGCCTAGGGTCGGACCGGCATAGCTGACGATTCCTGTCTTGGCGAGCAAAGCGAGGTTGAATGCCGTGAAGTCACTTTGGCCAATGAATCGCTTGCCTGACTGGGCGATCGCCTCCCAGTCCAGATGAGGCAACAACCTCGTCACGCCATAACCGCCGCGAGACGCCATCACGATTGGCAGCTTTTGCTTGATTGCACGCTCAAATCCTGCAAGTCTCTGTGCATCAGTGCCGGCAAAGCGCTGGTGAACGTTCAGTGCAGCACGGTCCATCGACACCTTGAATCCCATGGCCTCCAGGCGCTCACGCCCTCGTTGCGCTGCCAGTGTGTCCTGCACGGCCCCTGATGGGGAAATGACATAGATGCCTTTCGCATCAGGAAATGCTTGTGTGTTTCGAGTCATCGTTCAATCCCGCCGGCGCTTCTGCCGAAAAAAATGTCTCAGCACGTCTCCACACGACTCAGCCAGCACGCCACCCTCGACGACGGTCTGGTGGTTCAGGCGAGACGCCGCAGGCAGGTCAATCACGCTGCCGCAAGCACCTGTCTTGGGGTCAAATGCCCCATAAACCACGCGGGACAGTCTGGCATGCAGCATGGCTCCCATGCACATCGCACAAGGCTCCAGTGTGACATACAGGGTTGCCCCGGGGATCCGGTAATTGCCCACCTGCCGGCCAGCCGCCCTCAGTGCCATCACCTCGGCATGAGCCGTCGGATCATGTTGAGAAATCGTGAGGTTGTAGCCGGAGCCGATCATTTGGCCAGATGCGTCCACAACAACCGCTCCAACAGGCACTTCCCCTGCCTGCTCCGCGAGCATGGCCTGCTCCAGGGCAAGCTGCATCCAGCACTCGTCATCCGCGGTAGACACGGGACTTCAGCGCAATGCGGCCAGCCAGGCTTGTCACAGCCTCTTCGAGCCATTGATAGAGCTCAGCCTCGTCGTCATAACGAGCCTGGTTAAGGTTGGAGACGCGTCCATCCTCAATGAACCCCCATGCACGGCGACGCTTGTCTCGGTGTTTAGGATCCCAGACACCAAACGCAAAGCCGCCAGATTGACGAATCAGGGAAAAACATGGGATATCGGTGTAGCCATCCCCAACAAATACCATCTGGTCAAATGGAACACGCAAGCGGTCCTCGGGGATCTTTCGGTTCACCTCAAACGGCTTGCCGACATAGGCGGGGCCAACAATTCCCTTTTGCACGTGAAACAGATATCGTGTCTTGTCGGTAAAGCTCACAATACGTCGTGGAAAATGTATCCCACCGTCCTGGCCATAAGTGAATTCGGAGGCCCAGATGGCCGTGAACTCGTGGGCAATTCGCGTATGACGCACCACGTCGCCGATGCCACTTGAAATCAGATAGAACTCAAGCTGAACTTGGGGATGAACCTGCCTGACTTGCTCCCTCAGGCGACCAAACACCGTCTCCACCCCAGCGTGCAAAGGCAATCGATGCCCCCACTCCTGCAGCATGGATTGGGTGATCGGGCCCTCGGGACGTTGGCCCGAGTGCCGGATCATTTCGTGGAGATAGGCAGGGACGGGGTCCCAGTCCTGGGCCAGCAGTGGATCCACGCACTCGGACCAAAATCGGCGCGTATCCACGCCGATACTTTCGAGGAAGCCCGAGGTGCTGTCGGGCGCCAAGGTATCGTCAAAGTCAAAGATGAGCGCGATGACATCGGACATGCTCAGAAACCGGAGGTGAAGGATTCACCCATTGTAGCTATTGCTTGAGATTCAGCTCGCGGATAATCTTGCCCCACTTTTCCTCGTCACGGTTCATCCATTGCCGGACCTCCGCCCCGTTGGAGGTGTGGAGCTGCACGCCTTTGTTCAGCAAGTCCTTGCGCAGCGCAGCATCGGCGCCAACCTGTTGCATGGCGGATTCGAGCTTGCTGACCACAGGCGCTGGCGTATTGGCAGGTACCATCAAGGCGAGCCAAAAGACGGCGTCAAACCCCTTGATTCCGGCAGCCTCATCCACGGTGGGCAAGTCGGGCAACTCCGGCACCCGCTTGGCAGATGACACAGCCATGCCTTTGGTGCGTCCTGCCGCCATCATGGGCATGGCCTCGTTCACCGCAGAAAACATCATCTGGGTTTGCCCGCCAATCATGTCCTGTGCCGCAGGCATGCCACCCTTGTAATGGATAACCGCCATTTTCAAGCCAAAGGTTCGGATGAAGTACTCGGCCGCCAAATGATTGATGGAGCCCATGCCAGAAGTCCCGATGGAGTACTTGTCAGGGTTGGCTTTGACCAGCGCAATGAGTTCTTTAAGGTTGTTGGCCTTGACGTCCTTGTTCGTCTGCAGAATGAAGGGCGATGTCATCATCAAGGAAATGGGCGTGAAATCCTTTCGGGGATCGTACTCAACCTTACCCTGCAAGATCGGATTGATGACGATGGAGACGGGAGCGGCATAGAGGGTATAGCCGTCTGGTGCCGAGCGGGCGACATAATTGCTCGCCACCGTGGAGGCTGCTCCAGCCTTGTTTTCCACGACCATGTTGGCGCCAAGTGCTTTTCCCAGACGATCGGCAATGGCACGGCTGGAGTTGTCACTCACGCCACCAGGCGGGTAAGGCACCACAAACTTGATGGGTTTATTGGGGTAAGCATCCTGAGCTTGTGCCACACTAACAAACAGACTGGTCGTAGGCACAGCAATGGCCATCAGTCCGATGGAGAGAAATTTACCGAATGAAAAGGGTGTTGACATCGTCTTGTCTCCGTTGAAGTGAATTGTTTTTGGAATTTTGGTCATAGATTCGCGTGTTGACAAGTTATCTGCCTTGTCACTTGTCGTTTGATAACCGTCTGAGCATACATACATGAAATCATCACTCTCTTTTGCCAAGGCAGTTTTGCTGCTCGCCATCTCTTCATGGGCACTGGTTTCGCAGGCACAGACACCGTCCAACACCACGAGCTCGCCTGGCCAAGCCTCAGTCCCCGGCTCAACCGCTGCATCCCCTCCCAAGGATGGTGTGCATGCCCGTGCGAATCTCGTATTCATCTTGCGGCATGCCATTGCGCCAGGGACAGGTGATCCTCCCGGATTGCGCCTGGGGGACTGCTCCACGCAACGCAACCTGAGCCAAGATGGCGTTCGCCAGGCCCAGGAAATTGGCAGGCGCCTGAAGTCCAACGGCGTGATACCAACTTCAATCTGGTCCAGCCAATGGTGCAGAGCCATGGACACGGCCAGCAACATTGCTCTTGGTCCTGTCACACCGCTGCCTGCCTTGAACTCTTTTTTCTCGGCACCACAGCGAAAGTCTGAGCAGATGCAGGAGCTCGAGCGCTTTCTGGCTAGCCTTGACCCAAGTAAAGGCCCGTATGTCATGGTGACTCACCAAGTGGTAGTCACCACCTTGACTGGCGTGTTTCCGGGCAGCGGTGAAGGGGTTTGGCTGAAACTGACAGGGGATAAAAACAAACCTTGGGTGATTCAGTCCGGATCCATTTTTTGATAAGGAATCTCGATATCTGACGTGCCTGAACAAATCCATCGCACACACTCTCTGGTCGAATCGATACACCCGCCCTCGGCATAGACCCCCTGAGGGTCCCGCATTCGCATCATTCTCTCAAGGATGCGAGCCTTCTCGACTGGATTGGCGAACGTGTCACGCACGCGTTCCTCCACGATGTCCTCATTCATCCGAAGCACACCCTGCTGGTCGTAGTAGACACCGTGTCGCCAGTGGTATATCTCGATGCACTTGGTGACAAAGGTAAACGGCTGACGATGTTTCCAGAAATTGTTGAAATACCCGCCACCCAGGTAAAACACCCAGGATCCCTCAAAACCCTCCACGTCGGATGAATGCGAGTCGGGATTTCGGAACCACAAGCGGTCCCCCGGCACATAGTAGGTGGCGGGCAAGGGTTGCGCCATGGACCCATACTCACGCAAAAACACATCATGGAACTCACCTGACATGATGGCCTGACGGTGCCAACGCGCCTGTATCTGCTCATACAAGGTGGGATGGGTCTCTTTGAGAGCCTGGCACATACCCAGCAACAGCACGTACTCGGTCGCCCGATAGCATGAGAAAGAGAACAGTTTGCCGCTGACCTCGGGCTGCGTCGTATGGATCAAGGCCTCAATCAGATCCTGCCCTGGCAGCAGGATAAAACCAGTGCTCTCATGGTATTGCCAATATTGAGGTGGTCTCTCGGCCCCCTCCGTATCGAATGCCAGCTCAGCCAGATTCGCTGCCCTCGCAATGCGGGCGCGCATGTTCACGCTGGCTTGCAACTCGCCCAGGCTGGGAAAGGGAAAGACGATCGGAGACATCGCCAAGGCCAGCACAATCTCCAGCGCCAGATGGTCATCTCGGTGCAACGAGTCCAGTTCAAGGGCAGCCGCGATACCCAAGGTGTCAAATCGCTCGACGAGATCAGACAGAACAGGCACAGACCTGTTTGCCTGAACATGCAAGAAATGAAAGCCTTTTGCCTCTAGCGGATGGATACTCAGGAAAGGTAGCGCACCCAGTGTCGCCAGCCATTCACGCAATCTGTCCAAGTCCTCTTGCACCGTACCCTGATGTTCGCAGCGCACCCATATTCCAGGTTTGCCAAGCTGTCCGGTAGCTTCTTGAAGATGTTGATAAGTCAGTCTCAATGTCTTTCCCGTGTCTTGGATTGCTTGATATTAGCCAGCCAAAACGACTTTGAACTCACGCCCCTGGCATCTACAATGCATTTTTAGGGGTTATCCCCAAAAGATTTCCATTCAATATGTTGCCTTTTACCTGCATAAAGCACTCATCGCATGAAAACGGATGACTTGACCCAAGGGCACTCGATCGAGCTGCTCAAGGCTCTGCATATCCTCACCCGTGATGGCAAGATCAACCAGGACAGCCGTCGAAAACTGAAACAGGTCACCCACCTCTTTCGTTTTATTGAGCCCATGCTCCAGGACCTAGCCAAACACCACCCCGACTTTCACGTCGTGGACATGGGAGCTGGCAAGTCCTATCTTGGCTTCATTCTGATGGACCAATTTTTACGCCATCAAGCCCCACAAGCCCAAGTCATTGGCATTGATAGCCGTCAGGACCTGATTGACCGCAGCGAAGCCCTGGCCCGCGACATGCAGGTCAAGGGCATGCAGTTTCTCAATCTCAGCGCTGCGCAGGCACTTGTCTCAGCCAAGCTTCCTGCACAAGTCGACATGGTGTGCGCGCTACATGCTTGCAATACGGCAACAGATGACGCGATCCGTTTCGGCCTGGCCAGGCAAGCCCAATACATGGTGCTGGTGCCCTGCTGCCAGGCTGAAGTGGCTGCGAGCTTGCGACAGCTGAAATCTCGCCACAAGCAAGATCCTCTCTCTGAGCTTTGGCGACATCCGCTGCATACGCGTGAGTTTGGCAGCCAGCTCACCAATGCGCTGCGATGCCTGCAACTCGAAGCGCACGGCTATCAGGTCACGGTCACGGAGCTCGTCGGCTGGGAGCATTCCATGAAAAACGAACTCATCCTGGCCACACGCAAAGGTTCCCCGCAAAAGCGAGCAGCGCTGCGCCTGCAGGAGATTCTCGATCGCTTGGGTCTGGATGGCCTTCGCGAACGGTTTTATGTTCCGGCTCAGTTCATTCAGACTAATCACCAGATCAATCAAGGTGAGGTCACGCCATGAAAGTCTTGATTGCAGGATGTGGCGACCTCGGCATGCGCACGGCGGCACTGTTGTGCCAAGCTGGACACGAAGTGATCGGACTGAGGCGGCGCCCTGCCCTGCAATCGGATAAGAACACCGCCAATCACGCAACCGATCACTCAGCCAACCTCATAGCAAAAACAACACCAAAGGTCATGGGGCAAGTTGATCCCCCCCCCGGGTTCACCTGGTTCACTGCTGATCTGCGTGACCCCTCCAGCATGGCCTCGCTGCCAAGCGATATCACCCACGTCATCTATGCCGCCACTCCGGATCAACGGCAAGAGAGTGCCTACCGCGCCATTTTTCTGGACGGCGTGCAACATCTTGTCAAAGCATTGGATCAGGCCAGCCGCCATCGACCTGCAGGGAGCGCTTCCTCCCTGCAACGCTTCATGTTTGTCTCTTCTTCCGCGGTGTACGGTGAACATGCTGATCAGTGGGTGGATGAGTTGACGCCAACGGATCCTCAAGGTTTCAATGGGCGCATCCTGGTGGAGGCCGAACAATGGCTGACGTCACAGCCATTTCAGTCTGTGGTGCTCAGGCTTTCCGGCATCTATGGCCCTGGGCGTGACCAGTTGCTGGATCGAATCCGTCAAGGACAGGCCAGCGTGCCAAGGCTTCACAAACACTGGTCCAACCGGATTCATGTGGAGGATGCCGCAAGAGCCTTGTTTCACCTCATGACGTTGCCCAATCCGGACAATACCTACCTGATTACCGATGGGCATCCGTATTTGATGGATGAGCTTTATGACCGATTGGCCGATCTGCTTGGCGTGACACGTCCAGTTGAGGGAGCCACACCCATGATGATTGGCAGCAAAAAACTGTCCAACAAGCGATTGCTGGCAACGGGTTTCAAGCTGAATTGGCCCAACGCCCTGGAAGGCTATGCTGCGCTGTTGGAACCGTCATGGCGTTGACGCCATGCATGGACGCCATGCATTCAGGCTCGATATGAAAGAGATAGATCAGCCCCAAGCATTGAACCGACTAGCTTGATCAAGCCTCTGGGTAACGGACTTCAAGTACATCAAGTTCATCGGGACCCGCAGGAGTTTGCAGGGTGACCGTATCACCCTCCCTGGCCTTGATCAGAGCACGGGCCACAGGAGAAATCCAGCTGATTTTCCCATTCAGGGGATCTGCCTCGTCCATGCCAACGATGGTGATGGTGTGCTCCTCACCGCTCTTGTCGCAGTACAC
>Ga0255183_1000700_pt1 | contig 12104 bp, 13 predicted proteins | sample Atl_UVDOM_RepB_8_FD_183638 | JGI IMG/M metagenome (GOLD analysis project Ga0255183, IMG submission 183638) | Freshwater microbial communities from Altamaha River, Georgia, United States - Atl_UVDOM_RepB_8d | ecosystem: Environmental > Aquatic > Freshwater > River | place: USA: Georgia...
TGTTTTGCTGGTGAATACGATTCTGTCGGCTCCATCATCCTGATAAAAGCCAGCGTTCGCAGAAACTCGACCGCTCGGATCGATCACGACACGCGCCGGGTTCGGTCCGTTAACCAATCGGACAGTCAATTTGGGGTTGTCCGCTACCACCGTACCCGCCCCAACCACCACAGCATCGACCAGCGCCCTCAACCGGTGGAGATGAATCAGACCATCCTCGCCATTAATATATTTTGAGTGACCTGTCACGGTCGCAATCCTGCCATCCAGAGACTGACCAAGCTGACCAACGACCATCAAACCGTCAGTGGTCGCCTGCAATTGTCCAAAAAGCGCATGCCAGTCTTGGCCTGCACAAGCCTCTCCAGCCCGAAATCGGGCTAAAAACCGCGTCCATTCCGGCTCTGGGCGAAGGGCTGCCATTTCGAAAAACCTACATGTCTTAGGGTTGAAATCGATGTGTTTGCAACTATATCTGGCACTGTTTCATCAGTTGAAGGGAATTCGGAAAAAGCGGTCTCGCTGTTGCAAAGCAACATCAAGGACTCGCTAAATTGTTTCAATTCAAAAAACAATAGCTGATATCCCTGACTCTTTGTGATCAAATCGTGTTATCAGCCAATATCAGGGTTAACCCAAATGCCGAAAGCGATTGATACTGACCTGAACGTGTCGCCTGCTGTCAACAGAACGGCAGTGCAGATGAATTCCACGGAGATCATGGATAAAACAAAATCATTGCTGGAACGAATCACCAGCCAGCTAGGGTTGTTGGATGCTGAGGCAGGTTCAAAAACCTTGACGGCAGTGGATCGGGCCACGGCTGATCTGCGTCGCGGTTTGCCGGTCTATGTTGTTGGCGCTGATGGCGAGTCCTATCTCGTTTTTGCTGCAGAGGCTGTCGACAATGGCAGGCTTGAGCGCCTCAAGGCATTTTCTGCCGATGCTGCTCATCCCATGCTCGTCCTGACAGGCCCACGTTCCGCGGCTGTTGGATTGACTGACGGTTCCAGTCCCACATACATCATCACCAGCATTGAGGGAATGGATGAGTCCATCGTCGGCTATCTGTCTGACCCTTGTTCTGACTTTCCCGCACCACCCGACGCCAGCAAGCTCAAGATTGAGCCCGGGCATCGATTGTCCAAAGCCAGTGTCAAGCTCACCAAAATTGCCAGGCTCATCCCCTCTGTTGTCGCGGTAAAAGCCTCGCCGACTCCCGGTATCTTGTCGGTATCCGTTGAGGACATCGAGGCTTACGATGACACTGCCGGTGCGTCTCTCCGTATTGTCAGCCAAGCCCGGGTCCCACTTGAGGACGCCGAGAATGCGCGGATTGTTGCGTTCCGTCCGCGAGACGGTGGCGTGGAACATCTGGCCATCGTGATCGGCGAGCCGGATATTAACCAACCTGTCCTGATCCGTCTTCACTCCGAATGTTTTACCGGCGACTTGCTTGGCTCCCTGCGGTGTGATTGTGGCAGTCAACTTCGCGGTGCCATCGCCGAGATTGCTCAGACGGGCAGCGGAATCCTGCTCTACCTCGCCCAAGAAGGGCGTGGCATTGGCCTCATCAATAAGCTGCGTGCCTATCAGCTACAGGATTCAGGACTCGATACTGTCGAGGCTAACCTGCACATTGGATTTGACATGGATGAGCGGGTCTACCTACCTGCGGCTCAGATGCTCAAGCTCCTTGGAATCACGCGTGTGCGCCTGATGACCAACAATCCCTTGAAAATGAGCTCACTTGAAAAGTTCGGTGTCGAGATGACGGAACGCGTGCCACACATTTTTCCGTCGAACATGCATAACCAGGGTTATCTCAAGACCAAGGCTGACAAGAGCGGACACCTGCTTTAATTGTGAACTGCAGTTGTACCGAATGGCAGTCGCCCCAGCCGTAGAAAGCGGACAGCTTTTTTCTGAAAGCTGTCCGTTTTTTATCAGCGCTTGTCGTGAGAGTGAATCTGCAGGGCTTCCAGGAATCGGGAAACCATGTTGTAGGCGCCGATGGTTGCCGTGAGTTCAACAATCAGGCGCTCGTCCTGAATCTGTGCACGCATCGCTTCAAACACCTCGTCTGACACGTGAATGTGTTTCGTCATGGCATCCGTGTATGCCAGAACAGCCCGGTATTTATCCTTGAAATGGGGTGAGTTTTCCCAGTCCGCCAGCGTGTCCAGCTGTGCCTGCGTCACCCCCTCTTTCAACGCGATAGGGGCGTGCTGCTCAGCCTCGTAGGGTGCACCATTGACATGAGCGATACGCATGATCACAAGCTCACGGATATCACCGGGCAGTGCACACTGATGCCGAATGGCCGTCAGATAGTTCAGCCAGCCGGAGGCAAGGGGTGAGCTGTTCAACAACATCTGATAAATGTGCAAGACGCTGCCACGCTCGGCCACGATCCGGTCAACCAGTGGCTTGACCTCGGGGTTGTTCAAGTTTGCATATGAAATTCTTGCCATGACCTGATTCTCCTGCTGATGTTGGGCTGCCGCTTGGCATGGGAGGACCACACCAGCAAACGACCATGAAGATAAATGAATGTTTTATTTCAATGACGCACAAAACGCATGTATGCGCTCGCATGCCTTTTTCAGGACATCGTCTGACGTGGCGTAGGAAATCCGAAAATACGGCGCCAGGCCAAACGCTTGCCCAGGCACAACCGCAACAAGCTGCTCGTCCAGCAACGCATTGCAAAAGTCAAAATCGCTTTTGATTTCCACGCCTTTTGGCGTGCGCTTGCCCAAGGTGCCGGCGCAAGATGGATACACATAAAACGCACCCTGAGGGGTTTGGCAGGTGATGCCTGGGCTGGCGTTCAGCATGCGAACAACCAGATCGCGCCGACGCTGAAAAATCTCATTGTGGGCAGGGATGAAATCCTGAGGGCCATTCAATGCCTCGAGCGCAGCAGCTTGGCTGATAGAGGAAGGATTCGATGTTGACTGCGACTGAATCGCAGACATCGCGCCAATCAACCATGCTGGGCCATGTGCGTAGCCAATACGCCAGCCCGTCATGCAATAGGCTTTGGAAACGCCATTCACAGTCAAGATGCGATCAGCGATTTCAGGAACAACCTGCGCGAGCGTGGCAAACTTCAGGCCATCAAACACCAGCTTTTCATACATGTCATCGACCATGATGAGCACGTTTGGATGTGACTTGAGCACTTCACCCAGCGCAGCCAGCTCACTGGCAGAGTAAACCGCCCCTGTTGGATTGGACGGCGAGTTCAAGACCAGCCACTTGGTCTTGGGGGTGAGCCCCTTTGCCAGCAAGGCTGGCGTGAGCTTAAAGCCAGTGTCCTCGCCACACGCGACCGAGGTGACCTTGCCACCAGCAATCAGCGCCATGTCGGGGTAGCTGACCCAGTAAGGAGCAGGTATCAGCACCTCGTCGCCTTCATTCAGCGTCGCCATGAAGGCATTGAACAAGACTTGCTTGCCACCCGTCCCGACAATGATGTCATCCGGGCGAACCTGCATCCCGTGATCACGCAAAAACTTGGCAGCGATCGCCTTTCGGAGCTCAGCCGTACCATTGACCATGGTGTAGCGGGTATGGCCCTGCTCGATCGCCTTGACACCTGCAGCACGAATATTGGCAGGCGTATCCATGTCAGGCTCACCCTGAGCCAGTGCGATCACATCTAATCCCTGGGCTTTGAGGGTCTTGGCTCGATCAGCAATCGCCAAGGTTGGAGAGGGCTTAAAACGGTTCATGCGTTCAGCAAGAAAAGCCTGGGTCATTTCATTCACCTAAGATCAATCTAAAAAAACCAAACAAAAGCTCATGCTAGAAGCTCGTCGGCAAACCCCAACGCCAACGGAGCAAATTGACCAGAGCTCAGATCCATCACCGCCTGATTGTTGCATGCGGCGGACCGTCGTCAACCCCTACTGGCACCAATGATGTTCTTGCCAGTGTCAAAGGCTGTCTTGCTGGCGCACCAGTTCAAAAAACCGATCAAACACGACATGGAGCTGGTCATTGGGTTCCGGACTCCTGAGCAAGGCATCCGCATCCTTGCCCTCACGTTCAAACCAATCCCGGTTTTTTTCAATGAACCGGCAGATTTGGTCCTGATCCATCTCCGGGTGAGGCTGCAACCCCCAAACCAATCCATGCTTCCATCGCCAGATGTGATTGGCACAGTCTGTGCCATCAGCCAGAATCACGATATCCGGGTGGTCTGCCCTGACTTCGTCGCCATGCCACATGAAGGTTCGCAGCTTGGGAGGCAAGTCTTTTGTCAAGGGATCACACCTCCCCTCTGCACTAAGCTGAATCTCATCAAATCCTGTCTCACGAGTCACTCGCTTGAACACCTGGTCACAGCCAACCAACGCAGACGCGAGGATTTGGCTGCCAAAACACAGTCCCAGCATAGGGACTCCTGCATCGGCCAGTGTTTTAAGGACATCATGCTCGCGCGCGATCCATGGCTCAGCATCGTAGGCACCCGCCACGCTTGCCCCCACGAAAACCCCCATGACATCTGAAGGATCAGGAAACTCACCGGCATTGGTTTGATAAATGCGATAGGGCAAGCCACTTTTTTCCAGCGCTGCCTCAAATCTGGTGCGTGGCTGTTCTTTATGCCAATTGTTGAGTACCGCAAAGTGCTTCAAATCATCCCCTCCAAAAATAACGGCCCAGGCAGGCCAAGCTGCTTGGGCCATGTATTGGCGGAGATTTTAAATTAGAAGCGGTACGTGACGCCTGCACCCACCATCAGGGGATTGAGATTGACCGTACCAACCTTGTCACCTCCCACTTTTACACCGGTCGCCATTTGTGCCCATTTCACGTCAAAGTTGACCCCCCAGTTTTTATCCAGCATGTAGTCCATGCCGACCTGAGCCACCACGCCGACGCTACTGGAGTCGACCTGTGCCGCACCGTTCAGAATATTGTCACGCTGGGTAAAAATCGTGTAGTTAATGCCCAAGCCGACATAGGGCTTGAACTTGCCCAGATCGGTGAAGTGGTACTGCAATACCAGTGAGGGTGGCAAAGCTTTGATGGTGCCAATCTGGTCACCATCCAGATTGATTTTCACGTCCTGTGGCCAAGTCAGAACCAGTTCAGCAGCAATGTTCTTGGTGAAAAAATAGGTGAAATCAATTTCAGGAATCCACTGCTTTGATGCCTCAATCTTGCCGCTTGCCAAGGGCAAGCCGCCTGATTGGCCGTTTTCCCAATTCAGGTAGACACCACGGACTCGCACCATGAACGGGCTGTCTTCTGCCTGCGCCACTGCACCGGAAAAAATTCCAGCTGCTGCCAGGGCCACGACGAGAAGTTTCTTACGCATGATCACTCCAAAAAAGTCAGAAAAGGCACATGTCTTGTTAAACCTGCATGTACGGGTTTATCCTAGGACGGATGCCTCTTTGCTTTTTTGATTCAGATCAACATTCGGCGGAGCCACTAGAACCCCAGCCTAAAACGTTGAGATCTTAGATATAAAAACAACAGTCAGCGCCTCTTGGCGAGCTACTTTGCCATCATGCTTGGCAAAAAAGTGGCGATTGGTGGAAACAAAATGATGGCCAGCAAGCCAATCATCATGATGACGACAAAAGGCGCAGCTCCCATCATGATATCGGTCATCGTGATGTCATCCGACACAATGCCTTTGAGGACAAAAAGATTGAGCCCTACTGGTGGGGTGATCATGCCGATCTCCACCGCGATTGTCACTAGCACGCCCAGCCAGATTGGATCAAAACCCAGCTGCTGAAGGACTGGGAAAGCCAGCGGCAACGTGATCACCATCATGGATGCAGGATCCATCACGCAACCGAGTAACAATAAACCGCCTATGTAAAACGCCAGCACCATCCAGGGGTCGAGATTAGCGGCCAATACCGCCTCGACCATGCCGTGGGCGATGCCGAGCCTGGAAACAACAAAGCCGAAAAAGCTGCCAAACACAATCAGCATCATCAGCATGGTCGTCGTCTGTGCGGTTCGCATCAAGACCTGATTCAGGCCCTTGATACGCATGTCAACACGATGGATGGTCAGCAACAATGCCCCAGCTGCACCAAGTGCAGCCGCTTCAGTCGTCGTGGCAATGCCCGTATAGATTGAGCCCATGACGATGATGAACAGCATGAGAATCGGCCAAATCCCTCGCAGGGATCCAAACCGTTCTCCCCATGAGGGGCGGATAGCCAGTCGCTTGGCCGTTCCCTCGCGTGCGCAAAAGAGCACTGAATAAACAATCATCAATGCAGCTAAAAACAGGCCCGGGACGATGCCTGCGATAAACAACGAACCAATGGATGTCTCGGTCAAAATCCCATAAATCACCATCACCACACTGGGCGGAATCAGAATCCCCAGCGTGCCCCCTGCCGCAACGACACCAACCGCCAACCGCTTGGAGTGTCCCGCTTTTCGGATTTCAGGAACAGCCGCATACCCAATCGCGGCAGCGGTCGCTGGGCTCGAACCAGAAATGGCTGAAAACGCAGTGCATGCCACCACGGTGCTGACTGGCAATGCCCCAGGCATCCAGCTGAACCATTTGGTGGCCGATAAAAATGCCTTTTCAGCAATATCCGAGTGAGAGACAAGCGCCGCCATCAAGACAAACAGAGGCGCGACAAGAAATAGATGACTGGTGGAGACAGAAAAGCTGATTCTGGCCATCTGAATCAGCATGTTGGGACTCAAAAACGTTACCACCATGATGGCTGCAGTCATCCCCATGGCAAATGCCACCGGGATGCCAAGCAATAAGAGGCAAATCAAGATGCTAAACAGCGTGATTGTCAGGCCAAACCATTCCATTCTGTTCTCACCATGCAATTGCGAGGCTTTCGCAAACCTGCAAATAGACGCTCAAAGACATTCAAGCCTGCTTTTTCTCGTCTTCCATCATCGTTCGACCCACCAACATGGCAAACTGCGCCAGGAGAGTCAACGCCACACCGAACGGCATCACCCACTGAATCGCCGCCACAGGCCAAGCCAGGGTTGTTTCGTCAATGCGGCCACGTGTGAAAGAGTCGTGGAAAACCGCCCACACTTGCTCGAAAAAAAACCATAAAAAAACAAGGCAAGCCACATCGGAAACGATGCGGGTGATTCGAGCTGGTTTGCCAGGAAACCACTCCTGAATGATGTCGACTCTGACATGCACCCCCTCTTGCAATGCGTTGGCGATAGCCAGAAAGATCACAAAACACATCAGATAAGAGGAAACAGTGAAAGACCAGGTATCAGGATCGTTCAGCACATAGCGTGTAAAGACACCGTAACAGCTGATCAAGGTGATCAATAGAATCAGCCAGCCCGAGACATACGCCATCAGGCTGTTGAAGCGAGTCACCGCATGGATTACCTTGATCAGAAAACCTGACCCTGAACTCATAGGCCACCCGCCACATCGACAGTCGTGCCAGTCACATAGTCTGGCGCATCGAGCAACGCCCATACCACCACCTCCGCCACTTCGGCAGGAGAGGCAGCCCGACCAATTGGCGTGACAGTCGAAAACTTCTCGATACGGCCAGGACCACCAGCTTGGGCGTGCAGTTCCGTTGCCACACCGCCAGGTGCCACGCTGATGACCTGCACCCCCTCTTTGGCCACCTCACGGGCCAATCCAAGCGTGAAGGTATTCAATGCCGCCTTGGAAGCGGCATAGTCCACCCAGTCGTTTGGACTCCCCGTACGGGCAGCAATTGAGGAGACATTCACGATTCTTCCACCCTGTCCACCTTGAGCAGTGGATAGCTGCTTCAAGGCGTGTTGAGCGCAGAGAATCGGACCAATGATGTTGACATCGAAGGTCTTGCGCAAGGTCTCCAGATCCACATTGGAAATCTTGCGTCCCACCTTGCCGACAAAGCCAGCGTTGTTGACCAGTCCACCCAGGACACCAAACCTGTCTTGGGCAAACTTGAACATTTTGTCGATGTCAGCAGGGACACCCACGTCTGCCTGGATGGCAGCACATTGGTGCCCCTCAGCTGCAAGCCGAGCAATCAAGTCATTGGCGTCCGTCTCGCGGGAGACAAAGCTGAAGCAGACGGGAATGCCCCGTCGTGCAATCCGCTCCACCACCTCTGAGCCAATGCCGCGACCACCACCGGTCACAATCACCATTCGCTTGTCGACATGACTCATCATGGGCACTCTTGCATGGGTCCAACGGTCGGACGGGCAGACACCTGTCCACGGTACTTGTTGATCAATTCGATCAGGCGCTTGCCATCGGGTGTAGCCTTAGGTTCGATTTCCACCTTGAACACGTCATTCGCAGCTGCAATCAGGCGATCAAATTCGGCCTGCTTTGGCACACACATCTTGGCCCCTGCGGCAGCAAGCTTGTCCATTGTCGAGACATAAACCTTGGCGTACTCGGCAATGCCCCAGGCCATCACCTCCTCTCCAACGGACAGCATGATTTTGCGGTCCGCATCCGACAAACGTTTCCAGGTTGTGTTGGCAACGTTGATCGTTCCAAACGCGATCGAGTGATCCACACGAGTAATGAACTTAGCAGGCTCATAGAGCTTTAGTGAAAGCACGCCGTTGTAGATCATCAGTGTGCAGTCCACCGTACCTAGGTTCATTGCGGTGTAGAGATCTCCAGGGGCCAACACCACCGGGCTGCCTCCCCATCGCTTGATGGTCTCAGCTTGCCAACGTCCAGCCGTCCTGATTTTGACGCCCTTCCATTTGTCGGCGCTGCTCACAAAATCCTTGGTGCAGGTCACAGGATCAGGGAGCAGCACCGGGGGTGCGGAAACGACTCTCGAGCCTCGTTTTTCATAGATGGCATCCAGGATAGGCATGGCTTCCTTGTTGAATGCGGCAAGGCCTTTTGTGTCCAACGGGAAGCTGAACGGTACGTCCAAGGGTGCGAGGTCAATGATTTCACCTGATACATAGGGCGTGAACGACAACGCGGCATCAACCACGCCATCCTTCATTCCATCAACCATCTTGTTGCCAACCAGGCTGCCTGCCCAGTGGATACGAAACTTCACGCGTCCATTTGTCTTCTCCGTCACGCCGTCCGTCCAGCGCTTGACCAGCTGCGAAGAGAAATCAGTTTCAGGAAAAGCCGTCGCGAACTGAAGCGTCTGCGCCTGGGCTGAGCCTGAAAAAATCGCCATGGCAGCAACCGATCCTGCCAGCCACTTGCCTACTTTTTGATAGGAATCCTTCCGAATCATGTTGATTGTCTCCGTTGGTGTTTGATGCGTCGTTCAAGCGATGCATTCGTTGGTGTTACGTTAACTGCGAAAGAATGGTTTCGATCTTTCTGGCAGGGTCTCTACCATTCCAATTGAAAGATGCTTGTTGCATGAGCAATAAAAACTTGTCCTGCATATCATTAAACTCAATGACCTCCAGCATCCCAGGCATGTCCGTTGTCGTATCGAAGTAAGCAAAACGAATGCCTCGCGGCGTGGAGCCTTCAAACGCCAGCTCATAACCCATCTGATGAAAGCGCTCGACGTCTTTTTCAAAGGTCCGCGTGGCGAGCCCAAGATGGTGATAACCATAGCCCCGCTTGTTGATCACCTCACGATAAACCGATGGCTTGTCATCCAGGGTCTGAATGAGCTCAAAACACATGTGCCCTGAAAATGCCAGTGCAAGCCCAATTTTCATGTCGGTTGGTTGGCCTCTATGCTTGGCTGTCTTGAAAACGTACTCATCAGCGTAAAACCAGGGCCCTATATTGAACTTTTTGCCAAAGTCTTTCATACCCTGATGCAAATCCTCCACCACATAGGCCACCTGACAAATCCCCCCCAAAGGCTGGCCATAACTTGTCTCTGTTTTCACTCCATGCCTCCCATCTCGTTTTTTGTAATCATGAAGAGACGCTGTGCACATGCATGGGGGCATGCGCAACATGTAGTCTCCGTGATGATATTGATAAATTGTTTTCCAGATGCTATCAAAGAGTGGTGAAAAATGCGTCAAAAATTTAAAAACCTTGTGAAATTCATGGGTTAAACAAATAAAATTTAGAGTACCCTTGCGGGATGACACTCCTGAATACATTCCATGATTCTGGTCTGCTCAATCCATCCTGGGACACCGAAATGATGCCAATCGTCAAACAAACCGCCGGCACAATCTTGCTGGCCATCGTGTCCAGTTTCATGGCTGTCTCTCACGCACAGCCACTTGCCCCCGGAAATACCGCCACCAGCTTTTCACTGACGGGCATCAATCAATTCAGCACCGGACTGGACCAGGGTGGCAACTTCAACTGGTATGAAGCTGACGCGAGGCTGCGCATGACGCGTCAGTTTTCCTCCGAATGGGCCGCTGGCTTCTCGGTCGGATACGGTTACGACCGCTGGTTCTGGAATGATGCCAAGGCATTTGGCGGACAAGCCCCATGGAACAGCATCAGCACCCCCTCCATTGGACTGAGCTTTCAATACACCCCCCAGCCTGGTCTGACATTCATGTTCAACCCCTCTGTCGAATGGGCAGGTGAAGACGGGGTGGGCACGGCTGGCTCCTCCATCTATGGCGCCGTGTTGGCCGCATCCAATCGCTTTAACAAAGACCTCACGCTTGGTTTGGGGGTTGGTGTCTTTCGCGAGTTGGGTGAAACCAAAGCCTTCCCGTATCTCGTCGTCAACTGGAAAATCACTGACAAGCTGACCTTGCGCAACCCTTTGCCCGCTGGCCCTGCTGGAGGTGCTGGCCTGGAGCTGGCCTATGCAATCGACAATCAATGGTCTGTCGGTGTGGGGGGGGCCTACAGAAAGTATCGCTTTCGCTTGAATGATAGCGGCCCTTATGCTGGTGGGGTGGGTCAAAATCGGATGATCCCGATTTTTGCGCGTGTGAGCTACGCTTTTACACCATCAACCGCTCTAGATTTCTATGCCTCAGCTGTGACGGGTGGCATCGTGCAGGCAGTGTCCGAAGATGGCTCACGCAGCAAGAGTGTGGGATACAACACGGGACTGGGGTTGGCACTGAACTTATCCCACCGGTTCTAATTCATGAACATCAGGCAGGCTGTGTGGTGTTTGGGGCTGCTCACCTTGATGAGCACCGGCATCTTTGCGACAGGAACAGGATCCCTCATGGATGACTTTTCCAAACAACCCGAGTCCCGGTGGGAGTTCATCACCGACCAGGTGATGGGTGGTGTATCCACAGGGCAAGTCAAGTTTGAGGTGGTGGATGGGAGATCGGCCGCCCACCTCACCGGTAAGGTCAGCACAGAGAACCGGGGTGGCTTCATCCAGTTTCGCAGCAAGCTTGACACCCCTCTGACTGACACACTCGAGGGGGTGTGGCTGACCGTCAAGGGCAATGGCGAGCCCTACTTCGTTCACTTGCGTACCAGCGGCACCATCTTGCCCTGGCAATACTATCAAGCCGAGTTCCAAACAACCGGGCAATGGCAGACCATCAGGCTGCCCTTCTCAGCCTTCAAGCCATCAGGGACGTTCCTCAGAGAGACGCCCAAGCCCTCCGCGGTGAAATCAGTGGGGATCGTCGCGTATGGCAAGGACTACCAGGCGGACCTCTGGGTGCAGGCGGTCGGGTTTTATTGAATCCGAGAAGTAAATCTACAGATCCAACGCCAGATTATTCAGCTTGTTCAAATGCTCGGGCCAGGTTTTCTTTTGTGCGGACTGCTGCAAAATCCTGCCCCAGGCAATCCAGGCATCCCAGCGGATGCGCTTGTACCAGGTATTGCCCCAGATCGCCAACAAATAAAGACCCCGAGAGGCAAGCACTTCTGCCTGTTCAAAATTGCCAACCGTCAGGTACACCTGAGCCAGCAGGAGATGGGGCTCACCGACCCATGGATTGAGCTTGATCGTGTGATGCAGCGTGCCTCGGGTGGCCTCGGGTGAAACGAGCGGCTGGTTTTGCTGTGCGACTGACCAGTAAAGGGCTGAGGCAGCGCTCTCATCATCACGAGAGAGGGTATGCTTGCAGTGATCAAATACGGGGGGATGGGGCAAGATGTTCTTTAAAGCTGGATGCTGCAGCAAGCTACCCAGTCTAGACATCTGACTGACTCGGAAGGTCGTTGGCCGCATGGGACCTGGCCACAATCCAGATGTCTA
>Ga0255183_1000710_pt1 | contig 12013 bp, 35 predicted proteins | sample Atl_UVDOM_RepB_8_FD_183638 | JGI IMG/M metagenome (GOLD analysis project Ga0255183, IMG submission 183638) | Freshwater microbial communities from Altamaha River, Georgia, United States - Atl_UVDOM_RepB_8d | ecosystem: Environmental > Aquatic > Freshwater > River | place: USA: Georgia...
ACCCTGGCCGACAACCTCATCCGCACCGCGGACGAGGTTGTCGGCCAGGGTGAGTTCGTGTGCCCGGCCAGCGCTGAGGGTGGCATGCGCAAACTGTGCACCACGTGTGGCGCGTGCAACGGCACGACCAAGGCGACCGGCGCCAGCCCCGTGATCATCGTGCACGGTAACAAGGCCTCGCGTTTCGCAACCCAGCGCTCCACACAAGCGTAAGGATAACGTCAGCAAACCCCACGACCATGCAGTAAATCCGCACGATCGTGGGAACCCCCACCCGAGATGACCAGATAAGTATCAGCAACCAACCAGGAGCACACCATGGACACCAAGTACAAGGCCTATGTGGCCAGCGACCTATATCAAGCAGGCTACTCATGCGACGGCCACCCATTTATTGCCGAGCAATATTATGTCCTGATTGAGAATGAGGCCGGGCGCCGGTTCCGTCACGTGCGTACGTTCAAGGGTGTCAACGCTTACGTGTGTGAGTACACCGGCGAAACGGGTTTCGAGGACCTGCGCACATCGGCCATCCGTCGGGCTCAGTCCCTGGCCGATCGTGTGAATGCGGCCTTTGACGTCGACGTGGGTGTCGACTGGGATTATTGGGATGAGGTCGACCCAGCGTACGGGTCTGACGAGTACGTCAGCCAGGGCATCGAGGCCCAGCGAGCACACGCCGACCGCTACGAGTAACCCCCACCCGAGATGACCAGAGTAGTATCAGCAACACAACGGAGTAACACCATGACCTACCTCATCGGCGAATACAGCAACAGCAACCACAACAGCAACCCGCGCAGTCCTGAGTACGAGGGCGATGCCCCGGTGGCCACCGACTACGTGCGTGCCTTCCTGGATCGTTTCGGCATCGTTGAAGTTGAGTACGAGGTCGAGACGGCTAAGGTCGTGGGCGTCAGCACTAACACCGGCCGAGACATCTACTGGTTGTTGGATCGTGACGAGCGCATCTCGTTGGATTACGTGGCCGATGAGGCCTGGGACATCCGCCGCAAATAATATTAAACACAACGGAGTAACACTATGAACACCGCAAACCTCGAGCGCTACGTGCAACAGACCAACCAGTGGCGTCAACTGTTTGACGAGGCCCCCCTGAGCCTTCTCAACGCGCAGGACCGCCAAAAGATTGCCGACCGCATCGACATGGCGCTGTCCCCTGAGAACCTGACGTGTGACGGCGAATTGACCCGGGCCCAGGTGCAAAAGAAGTACACGGCCTTGACCCGCGCGGCCAGGGAATTATTGAGTATCGACCCGAACGTCAAAATGTACGAGTATGATGGCGAGTAACCCCCACCCGAGATGACCAGAATAGTATCACTAACCACAACGGAGTAACACCATGGACGCATCAACACTCGCAAAACAGGCCGAAGAGGTGGCCAGCAAGTACAAGGGCATCCTGGCCCCCGACGTGCTTAGGGCCATCAAACTGGGCCACGTTGCCCAGTGGCTGTACATGCAGGATGAGGACACCCCCGACCATATTAAGATCATGCGGGCCAATGCGGCCATCCTGAGAATCTACGAGAACGAACCCCTTTGACCAACCACAACGGAGTAACACCATGACCACAACCACCGAAGACATCATCGAAGACATGCAAGCCGTCCGCGACTGGGCGTTGGACAACCTAGTGCGCGCCCAACGCATGTACAACAACAGACCCACGGCCACCCACTGGCACGTCTGTATCCGCGCCATGCTGGTGTTCCAGCAGATCGACTGGGCCATCCGCGCGAGCAGTGTGGACCACGAGGCCCTTATGCTTGCCCTGGACGAGGCGCCGGGCCAGGACTGGGGCGACATCATCTGTCGCGCCACCATCGGCAAAACAGTGAACGAGGCGCTGGCCTGAACCCCCACCCGAGATGACCAGATAAGTATCACCAACCACAACGGAGCAACACCATGATCAAAATTGCAGTATATGACGCCGACAAACATCGCGAGCGTTTCAGCGCCGTAATTCCAGGCGACAGCGCCCCGGGATACATCATGCAAACAATTGACCACCTGCGCATGTTCACCCACAACCGCGTGTATGACGGCTGGATCAACGTGTACGACACCGAGCACTCGACCCTCGAACCCATCAACCAATACGACCTATGAACGACATCATTAAAATCAACATCACAAAGTCCCGCGCTGGCCACTACACTGTGACCCTGCGCAACGAGCGCGGCTATGTGGTTTTCCATCGAAACTATATCGACAACCTCCCCATGGCCCGTCACATCGCGGACCATGCAAAACAGGAATATAGGAGTCAATCATGAAAAACGTCAAAGTGACCCAACGCCCCCACGTGATTGTCAGCCTGACCGCGGACGAGTGGGAGTTGTACATGCAGGACGGCCAGGGGTGGGAATATCCGCGGGAAACCATCGCCAAAATGCTGAACCACCGCATCGAGCGCGCCATCAACGATTCACAAAACCGCATCGAGGCGATCAACAAAATCACAATAACGCTCGCGGCGTTCTCGGACTGGGGCGCGAACGACACCGAGGGCCACCTCGTGGCAACCAAAATATTGGACCTCGCCTACCCCCAACCGCAATGACCACAACGGAGTAACACCATGAAAACAGCAGACATTCAGGCCTACATCAACTGCCGCGACAACCGGGGCGTGATCGTTGACCAACACGATCAAGAGGTTTACATTTCAGTATTTGTGAGCGGGGGCCACGCGGCCTGTTTTATGACCCGCAGTGAAACTTTTGAGTTGATCGAGGCCCTGCAAAACATTCTCAATGCCGCGGAGTAACACCATGACTATCGCATACACCACCCACCTCATCCGATACGCAATGGAGGAGCGCCGCGACTGTACTGTGCGCGCGTTGGCCACCGCGACCAACATGGCGTACGACAAGGCCTGGGAAGTGCTCAAAGAGCACGGCCGGCGTGCACGTAGTGGCGTTCGCATCACGCCCCTGAAAAACGCGTATCGTGCCGCCATGAACGCCGAGTACGTGCCTATGCCGAATAAACCCACCCTGAACCAATTCACCCAGGACCACAACACCGGCACGCTGATCGTGCGGTTAAAAGACCATGTATTTGTCCTGCGTGACGGCGTGCAGTACGACATGGAGTTGAACGGCGCGCGTCGCCGGGTGTTCGGGTACTGGTTGGTCCAGTCCTGAGCCCCCACCCGAGATGACCAGATAAGTATCACCAATCACAACGGAGCAACACCATGAAGCATGAGACAGACGCGCCAGAAAACAACGGCGGCAAAACTGGCTGGCCTCCGGGACTGCTCCAGGATGACAACAGCCGCTTGAGCCGCTGGTTTGCCAGCAAGCCGGATGCGCGCAGGATAGTCCGCGAAAACATAGCGGCCATGAAAGAGCAAGACACACAACCCCCACCCGAGATGACCAGATAAGTATCACCAACCACAACGGAGCAAAATTATGATCAAAGCAACCTACTACACCGACCCTGGCCATGGGTGGTTCGCGGTCAAGCGAGACGTGCTGGCCAAGCTGGGACTGCTGTTTGACATCAGCCGCTACTCATACCAACGCGGCAAGATGGTCTACCTCGAGGAGGACTGCGATGCGTCCCTGTTCTTCAGCCGCACCAAGGCGATGGGCATCGAGGTAACCTACGTCACCAAGCACACCGACAAGACGCACCCGATCCGGTCGTATGAGTGCTATCACAACAACGTGCCAACCTATTATTACGGAGCTTAACATGACACCCGATACAGACCAAGATGTGTTCGTCATACACATCAAAACCGGGCAGGGGTGGGTTGCACTACACCCCACCCGCGGCAAACCCTACGCCTACACCACGGGCACCCGGGCATGGCAAATTGCCAACATGTGTTACCCCGACCAGACGCGTAGCATGCGTTTGGGTGGTGAGGAGGAGGTTCGGGTCACTCGACTGTCCCGTGCCAAGTATCAAGAACTATTCGGTGTCGAGGCCGAAGCATTGGAGATGTGACCATGAGCAGACCCCTACACGACATCGCGGCAGACATCAAGCTGTCCTGGCCCAAGCCTTACTTTGGCGCGGTGCCCTACCTGCAGGCCATGGCCTGTATGAAGTCGGTCAACGACCGGTTCGGGTACGATGATGCGCGCATGATCGTCAACTATTTCCTGGCCAACGCCAGGACGTGGAAGGGCGAGGACGCCCGCCGCGTCAAGGCTGAATTGAAGGGGATGCTATGACACCGAAACGCAAAGCAATCAACGCCCTGCGCTATGTCGCAGAGTTGCACTTCAACCGCAAAATGCCCAATTGGTCCAAGGTGTTCGGCCTGTGTTATGCGACCTCGTTTGTATGTGGTGAGTGCGGCGACCTGCAACCCTACAACGACACACAGTATCAGATCATCAACAAGTGGTGCAAATCCCACGCAGGCCACGTCAAAACCATGCACGAGGACTACATCACCACCCCAGGCAAATACTGGAACCAGCGTGCGATGTTCGCACTGCTACTGGCGGAGAGCAAGTCATGAAATACATCAAAGAATTGATCGAGGCCACGATCGTGGCCGCAATATTTGCACTCCCGTTCATTATTTACCTGTACAATATGAAACCATGAACAACTGCCAACCCGGCGATCTGGCCATCATCATCTCATCACCAATCTACCCAGAGTTCATTGGGCGGATATATAGGGTGATAACCCTATTCGGGGTGCAGGAGGATGGCCGGGCCGCGTGGGTGGTGGACGGCAACCGCAAAACCAACGACGGCAAGGAGATACTGTATGTCGAGGACCAACTGCTCAAACCCATCAAACCAGACGCCCACCCCGGACCCGCACTGGCCGTTCCCAGTGCCGGGCCAGATCAAGCCGGTGAAGGATAACCCCAACCCATATCCATCAGACGCAGAGGACGCCCCGTTCTGAACCCCCACCCGAGAAGACCAGTGTATTATCAACAACCCAACCACAAGGAGTTAACCATGAAAACAGACCTAGCCGCCGTTATCGAAGCCAGTAACGGCAAGTTCATCAGCGTGACGTTCACCAAGAAAGACGGATCCGTCCGTGTCTTGGTCGGACGCCTGGGTGTTAAGAAGCACCTCAAGGGCGGCGAGTCCACCCTGGACGCTGACAAGTACATCACCATTTTTGACACCCAGAACGGCGGGTATCGTGCCATCAACCGCGAGACCATCCAGTCGGTCCGCATTGACGGCGTGGAGTTCGTATGAAAACCAGCGCTGTATTCAAGATGGCCCGCAAAATGCTGGCCAAAGAGGTGCCCGAACAATATCAAGTTAGCAAGGGTCAGCAATTCATCTGCATCGCGCTCGCGGAGTTAGCGTGGGAGGAAAGAATTGGCGACTGGGATAGGACGCGGTGCACGCGCATCATTGAAAAGTTGCTGGGAGATTCCGGCACACTCGAGTCCTGGCTGGTGGCCAAGGGTCACCTGCCTGAAAATTTCATGCACGACCAAAACACGCGCACCAAGATCATGACCACGCGCAGGGCCTGGGTCGACCACCTCATCAAGCATTACGCCGCACAAGGAGACTGACATGGATAAAAAAGACGTTTTCGGGTACAATCGGGGCTTTGGGCTCGACGAGTTGCGGGAACAGATCGTGGAGATCATCGAGTCGCCCGAGTTTCAGCAATGGAAATTGAAGCGCCAGAACGAAGAGCCGTGTCCCTACCTGGGCCTGGACGACGTGGAGGAGCTATGAAACTAAAGTCCTACTTTGACCTGGACGACTTCAACAACGAGTTGCCAGAATGAGAGCGATCCCTGGAGTAATGCTTTTTACTACACTGGCCCTTTTTGCGTTCAAACTGGGCCGGTTTGTTCCAATCGTGATCGTCATCGGTTGCGTGTTGGACGAAGTAGTATGAAAGTACACAAGCTAAATAGGAATTATTCCTATTTGTGCAGGGTTTGCAGGATGTGCGGGTATATCTATTCTTTTTATTTTTTTTTCACACGCGATTAAAAAAAATAAATAAAGTAAACATACCCTGCCAACCCTGCACACCCTGCACAAATAGGAATTATTCTCAACTAACGAAAGCACTAATTTTATGGCCCTGACCGCACAACAAGAGATCGCACTGGCACAGCGTGCCCAAGCGGGCGACGAGGAGGCCCTAGAATCGTTTTTTGAGGCCAACCGGGGCCTAGCCCTGTACGTGGTCCAAAAAATGCCCCAGTGGGCCGTAGAATCGTCCCTGACGCGGGATGACCTGATCCAGGAGGCCCTGATCGCGTTGGTCCACGCGATCCAGACGTGGAGGCCGCGCAAGAGGTTTGCCACGTACGCCAGGACAGTGATCGCCGGCCGGGTGCGGCGTGCGGTGGAGAACAACAGCCAGACTATCAGGGTGCCGGTGCCGATACAGCAGGACATCAGGCGGGTGAAGGCCACCCAGAACCGACTGCACCAGAGCCTGGGGCGGGAGGCGACGATCCAGGAGGTGGCGGACATACTGGATAAATCCCCAGCGTGGGTCCGGGACCGACTGGTGGTTAGCCAGCGCCAACCGATCAGCCTGGACGCGTACAAACGTGACAATTTATCCGAAGAGGGGGCAGACCATGAATAGCAAATTGAATGATAAAAACGACATGAGCAACGAACGTGTCGCTGAAACAGCAAAACAGCGACATGACTGGATTGGACTGACCGAGGACGAGGTGGAGCTAGAGGCCGACGAGGCAACGGACTACTACACGTTCAAGGCGGCGGTGAGGTGGGCAGAGCAACGACTGAAGGAGCGCAACACATGAGCATAGAAGCAATGAAACAGGCGCTGGAGGCGTTGGAGATATGTGCCGTGAGACAAGATCATCAGTGGCATGGGTTGCAACAAGTGTCGATTGCTAAAGCCGCCCTACGCCAAGCGTTGAGCGAAGCTCAACTGAGTGTGAATGAAAATTCACACTCCATAGAGCAGGCTGAGAAGCGTCATTATTGTCCTGAATGGGACTTTCTTGAAATCACAAAGGATGATCCTGAGTTTGAAGCGTGTCTTTGCTTTTCTCAAAAGCCAGATGCTTGGGTTGCTGATGTAGGCGAACCACCGACTGAGGAAGAGAAGCAAGAGCACATCACAGATGGGTCTACTTGCTGGTGTGGGCCTGAAACCAACTACACAGACTCTGAAACAGGGGCTTCTGTGATCGTGCATAGGGAGCCACAATGAGGCAAGAAGCAATGACGCATACGACATTGCTCGCGCAATCGAAGCCGCGCACGGCATAGGAGAGAAGAACCATGAATGACTTTTCAATAGAGCAAGTGGGGAACGACTTCCGGGTCGTTCAAAAGCCAATCGCAACCGGCGTCACGAGCCCCTGGCAGTGGCTGACCGAGGAGGAGATCACCGAGACGGCGAAGTGGGCGGACAAGAATGGCCACGGGCAGTGGTATCTCGAGTTTGCGCGCGCAATTCAGCGCAAGGTGAAGGATAAAAACCAATGAGCGTCGAGGCCGTCAAAGAAGCACTTAGGCATGGGCCCATGTCGTCGTTAGAGTTAGCGCAGATGTTGGGCCGAAGCCAGGTTTTTGTCCGAAAGCGTTTGCGCATATTGAGAGACAAAAAGATTGTATACATCTCTGTATACGAAAGGGCGCCAGAGGGTAAGGCGGGGCCTTTTGTGCCATACTACAGTCTGGGGCGGAAGGCCGACGTGCCAAGGCCAAAGCCGATCACGAAGACAGAGATGCACGCACGTAATTGGAGGCGCTACAAGGCGCTCATACAGGCGCGGCGCAGGCCGCACATCCGAGAGAGCATGGGCCCGTGGGCCGGACTGGGGGTAAGAGAATGAAACGAGCATTGGGGGTTACACTTTTAACATTATCCATGTATGCACCGGTGCATGCGGAATTCATGACGGGCCGCACCCTGCTGGCCAGGATGAACGGGGACGCGACCGATAGGGCCAACGCGGTGGGGTACATCATAGGCGTGGCGGACAGTATGATGGGCACGTATAGTTGCCCGCCCCACGGGCTCACGTCCGGGCAGTTGGCCAGCGAGGTTCGCAAGGTGTTGATCGACAACCCGGACAAGCTGATGGCGAGCGCCGACGTGTTCGTGCAGTCGGTGATGCTACAATGGCCGTGTTCAAAGAAGGGGATGACATGAAGCGAGAAGAGGTCGAGCAGATAGCGAAGATGGCCGGGGCCCTGCTGGTGTTCAACCCGCACGGGGGGCCCATCATGGCCGACAACCTGGACCTGATCAAGTATACGGCCTACCTGGAGGGGTGCCTGCGCCTGGACATCATTAGCGAAATCTTGGAGTTGGGCGAGCACGCCACCCTGGACGACATTCTGGTACACATATCAAGGGGCAAAACATGAGCGGACACCTAATCTTATTGACCGGGGCCATTTACACGTACGTGGCCGTTGACCAGGGCCTGAAGGGCAACATGGGGATGCTGATAGCCTATGCAGGGTACGCGTTCTCTAACATTGGCCTGTACCTGATGGTGACGAAGTGAAGCTCGAGATCGACGACGAGCTGGTGTCTAAGATCGTGGCCAAGGAGCTACTGGATAGCTACAAATACCTGAAGAAGGGCAAGCATAAGCCGCCCCTCTTTAGCTTTGACCCCGAAGAGGAGAAGCGGTTAATCGCCGAAGAGATGGCCGCACTTCGGTTAATACTAAAGACTTATAACGTGGAGGTGTAAAATGATCAGTGAGGTTGATATCCGTGACTGGGACACGCTCAGGATTGAGCTGGTCAAGGAGAACGAGGACGGGAGCGCGGACTACACGCTACACGTCGGCCCGAAGTGTCAAAATTATCTAATGTCATATGCTTTCGTCTCAGTACTTAAACAAGTTATCGCAGAGGGTAAGACCCTCACACCGCCGGATGAACAGCCAGGAGCGTGAGCAGTGGCAGAGGGCGCGTGCCTGGTTGCCGGCCGAGCACGCGGCCCAGTGGACCGAGGAGGTCCGCGAGGTGTGGTTGCGCATGAGGAAGGCGCACAGGGTCTGGCAGATGACCAAGACGCCCCCCAGCGACGCCAGGGGGTCTATCAGGGAAAACGGACAGCGATCGCTGACGTGGATACCCAACGACGAGTACATGCGGTACCAGATCGCTAAAGAGGAGTGGCTACTCGTTGAGCCCGCTTACATCAACGAAAACAGGGCCCGCAAGGGCGAGGAGGACGACGAATGATTGTAGACGTGCGATTCATAAACATGGGCGAGCTCGTGGTGTTGCAGGTACTTGACACAACGCCACGCTCACTGATGGGAGACTCGAACTGGCGGGATGCCAGGGTAAGCGACCTCCTTGAAGTGAGCGCTTACTTTAATACACGCATGCAGGACCGCATTAAGATGCTGGAGCAACGTGTCGACGAATTAACTGACCATGTGTGGGGTGAAGATTGAGAACAATTTTCTTTGGCGTGTACGCGCTTGGCGCGTTGCTGAGTGCGCTGTGTATGCTGTTCCTGGACCCCGCGGTGGCCATCGCGATCGTCATGGTGACGCCGTTGGTGGCCATGTGGGCCGCGGAGCATTTTGGCATGATTCAATTCCACCACATCGACATCGATGAGGAGGCGGAGCTAATGGCCAACAGCTTGTTGGCCAGGGCCGCGCGTGACGGGCTGACCGATAAGCAGGCGCTCGACAAATACGGGCAGGCGTTGATCAACGAGGTGGACAAGCGTATTGGCCACGCCGAGGCCCAGGTGACGGAGATGAAACGCAACCGCAACGAGATGATCCGCATGATGCAGGAGGACGAGTGATGAAGGTCGACCTACTCGAGCAGATAGACGGCTACCCGCCCAACACGTACTGGATAACGTTTGACTCTATGCGCCACGCCGCGGATGTGGTAGGATGCTCCGCGCGACACCTTGGCCAACAGTTGGCAGGGCAACGCGAGTTCACGAAAACTGAGATCGGAAAAGTAATCCAAATAAGAGAGCACCATGAAGAAACCAACAGTCCTACCAGTACAGTTCGAGTCAATCCCGATTGGCCTAAAGAAGATACCCCGCTGGGTGTTGTGGAGGTTAGTCGAGGTTGGGGAAGGGTCGAACAGGCGATGGTCAAAATTGCCCTTGCAGTCAAATGGATCCGCGGCAAGTTCAACAAACCCAGAGACGTGGTGTGACTTTCTCCACGCCCAGGAGGCTTATGAGGCGGGTCGGTATGATGGTGTTGGCTTTGTATTTGATGGCAGTGATGGCATCGTTGGGGTCGACCTGGACGACTGCATTGACCCATCGGTGGGCATCGATTCTCTTGCCCCAGAGGCGCGCAAGATACTCGAGGGCGTCAAGGGCTACGCAGAGATCAGCCCGTCTGGCACCGGACTAAAGATATTCACCCGCGCGGACATCAGCGCGGCACACGTCGACCACGACAAAGGCCTGGAGGTGTACCCCCGCGGCCGGTACTTCACGGTGACGGGGCAAGTGATCGGCGGCGCGATACCGGACGAGGAGCAGAACCTAGTCGACATCGTGCCAGAGCGCCAGAGCTATCGCTCGGGTGACGACTTCGCGGACTATAGCCCGCCGCTCGAGGGGTGGGACCTTGCACGCGTTGAGACCGACCTGCTGGCACACCTGGAGCCCGACTGTGGCTACGCAGACTGGTTGCAGGTGGGCATGGCCCTACAGCACCAGTTCGCGGGCGACTACGAGGCCCAGGAGCTGTGGGACCGGTGGTCCTACCAGGATGGGAAGTGCGCGTCTTACGTTGAGGGCGAGTGTGCGCGCAAGTGGAACAGCTTCAGCGGCACGAGCGGGACCACCCTGCGCACGCTGGTGTTTAAGGTCAACCGCATGAAGGAGGCCGAGGTCATCGCCAACGGCGAGAAGGTGCTCACGGGTGGGCCGTTGAACCACGCGCGGGAGTTCCTGAGTAGCACGTTCGCGTGTGAGGAGGGTACCACGCTGTCGACATACGGCGGCGACATGTTCCAGTTTAGGGGCACGCACTACGAAGACATCGAGGAGGCCACTGTGCGCTCGATGCTGTACACGTTCCTGGACAAGTGTAAAAAGTACGACAAGAAGATGAACCTGATTCCGTTTAACCCAGGCCCGTCAGTGGTGTCCGGGGTGCTGGACGCGGTGCAGGCCCTCACGCACCTGCCTAATAAGGCCAACACGCGCCCGCCGGTGTGGTTGGATGGGTACGGGTCCGACAAGCCCGACCCGGCCAAGCTGGTGTCGTTGCAGAACGGGATATTCCACACTGAGCAGAACGTGCTGATACCCCACAGCCTGGGGTTCTTCACGCTTAACAGCTTGCCGTTTGAGTACGACCCGCTGGCAGAGTGCCCGACCTGGGAGGCATTCCTGCGCGACCTGTGGAGCGATGACCCGGAGAGTATTGAGTGCTTGCAGGAGATGTTCGGGTATATCCTGAGCGGTGACTCGAGCCAGCAGAAGTTCTTTAACATCATCGGCCCGCGCCGTTCAGGCAAGGGGACCATCAACAAGGTGCTCGTGTCCCTGCTGGGCCAGCACAACACAGTGGCGCCACAGTTGGAAGAGCTCTGTGACACGTTTGGACTACAACCATGGCTTGGGAAATTACTAGCCTCCTTTACGGATGCCCGTGCACCGGAGCGCAACAGGGGTGCTGTCGTGAGCCAGTTACTGCGAATTGTTGGCGGCGATACGGTGACAGTCAATCGGAAGAACAAAGAAGCCTGGAGCGGCTATTTGCCGACGCGTATCGTGATCTACTCGAACGAGGCCTTGCAGTTGACGGAAAACTCCAACGCTTTGACGGGCCGAATGATTGTTCTCAAAATGAGCAATAGTTTTTACGGCCGCGAGGACGTGTCGTTGTCCGACAAGTTGGCCAAGGAGTTGCCTGGTATTTTTAACTGGGCGATCGAGGGACAACAGCGCCGCATGGCGCGCGAGGGTCAGCGGTTCCAACAGCCTAAGACGGGTCGCGAGTTGCTCGAGTTGATGGAAGAGTTGAGTAACCCGATCGGTTCGTTCGTG
>Ga0255183_1000711_pt1 | contig 12001 bp, 9 predicted proteins | sample Atl_UVDOM_RepB_8_FD_183638 | JGI IMG/M metagenome (GOLD analysis project Ga0255183, IMG submission 183638) | Freshwater microbial communities from Altamaha River, Georgia, United States - Atl_UVDOM_RepB_8d | ecosystem: Environmental > Aquatic > Freshwater > River | place: USA: Georgia | collected...
CTGCAGCCTGGAGACCGTGTCCGGTTTGTGGCGATCACCGAGACAGAGTTTGATCGGCTGCGGGAGGCACAAGCATGAGCGTGCATGTCATCAAGCCTGGGATGCTGACCACGTTTCAGGACCTGGGCCGAATCGGCTACCAGCACTTGGGCGTACCCGTCGCTGGCGCCATGGATGCGCGCGCCCACCGTCTGGCCAACCTCTTGGCAGGCAATTCTGAGGACATGGCGACGATGGAAATTACCATGTCCGGGCCCACGCTTCGCTTTGACCAGCCTGCCTGCATTGCCATCTGCGGAGCGGACTTAAGTCCCCATGTCCGCAACAAACCCATCCCACTGAACCGGCCGATCGTGCTCAAGGCTGGCAGCGAGTTGTCATTCGGTGAGCGCCGTTATGGGGCACGCTGTTATCTAGCGGTATTTGGCGGTTTTGCCTTGGCAAGCGTACTGGGCTCTGCCAGCACCTATGTCCGCAGTGGCATGGGCGGCTGGCATGGGCGCGCGCTGCGCAAAGGTGACCAGATCGGACTGAACATCAACATGATGTCTTCCGGATTGACTGCCCTCTCCAGAAAGCTTTGGGATATCGAGGTGTATTTGCCTGCTTCGCTATCGAGCTCGCCTCGTCAAACCGTTCGCATCATCAAAGGCGCACAGTGGAAGGAGTTTTCCCCGGAAAGCTGTGCTGCCATGATTACGCAACCCTTTCGCATCAGCCCGGACTCCGAGCGTATGGGATATCGTCTGCAAGGACCAGCAATTACCCTATCAGAACCGCGGCAGATGATTTCCGAGGCCACCTCGTTTGGGACCATTCAGGTGCCATCTGGTGGACAGCCTATTGTGCTCATGGCAGACCGCCAAACCACGGGGGGCTATCCAAAAATCGCCCATGTGGCTGCGGTGGATCTTCCCTTGCTAGCACAGATGTTGCCTGGTGACACCGTGCGATTCGAGCCCATCAGTCTGGACCACGCCCAAGAGCTGGATGTCAAACGAGAGCTGGCGTTCCATGCGCTGGCAGGTCATCTTTCAGCCCTGCGCCAGATCCTTGCGTCTCACATCAAGCGTGCAGCGTGAGGATATCGTTTGCACACGAGGTGCAAGACCTCAAGATGCAAACATCAAAATGCAAACTTGAACGCTTGCACCTCAGACCAGTACGCGCTCGATGCCTCCGCTGTTGGCACGGCTCACATAATCCTGCAGCCAGTTTTCGCCAAGGATATGGCGAGCCATCTCGACGACGATATAGTCCGCCTTGGCGCCCGTATCCCCCTCGTAGCGTGACAGCCCCTGCAGGCAGGATGGGCAGGAGGTCAGCATTTTGACCTCACCCTGAAACCCATCTGCCCGCAGAGTGGCGGTGTTTTTATCCAACTCCTCCTCCTTGCGGAAGCGGACTTGAGTGGAAATGTCAGGACGAGTCACGGCCAGCGTGCCAGACTCGCCGCAGCAGCGGTCAGTCTTGATGGCACCATCACCAACCAAGGCCTTGACGGTCTTCATCGGGTCCTGCAACTTCATCGGGGAGTGACAGGGATCGTGATACATGTAGCGCACGCCTTGCACCCCCTCGAGCGCGATGCCTTTTTCCAGCAAGTACTCATGGATGTCGATCAAGCGGCTGCCCGGAAAAATCTTGTCAAATTCATAGCCGGCAAGCTGGTCGTAACAGGTGCCGCAACTGACGACGATCGTTTTGATGTCGAGGTAGTTCAGGGTATTGGCGACACGATGGAACAGCACACGGTTGTCAGTGATGATCTGGTTGGCCTTGTCCTCCATGCCATTGCCACGCTGTGGATAGCCACAGCACAGGTAGCCAGGTGGCAGGACAGTCTGCACCCCTGCATGCCAAAGCATCGCCTGGGTGGCAAGCCCCACTTGGGAAAACAGGCGCTCCGAGCCACAGCCAGGGAAATAAAACACCGCCTCCGAGTCCACTGAAGACTGAGGATTGCGGATGATCGGCACGTAGTCGGCATTTTCAATGTCGAGCAGCTTGCGGGCGGCTTGCTTGGGCAATCCACCAGGCATTTTCTTGTTGATGAAATGCACTACCTGCTCTCGGATGGGGGGCTTTCCCACCGTGGCGGGCGGCTTCTCTGTCTGCTTGCGGGCAAACTTGGACAGCAGATCGTTGGCCGCACGCTGCAGCTTGTAGCCGACTCCCACCATTGCTTGGCGGGTCGCATTGATCGTGGCCGGATCCTTGGCGTTGAGAAAGAACATTGCCGCCGTGGTGCCCGGGTTGAAGGACTTGCGTCCCATCCGGCGCAACAAAGCACGCATGTTCATCGACACATCGCCAAAGTCGATGTCGACCGGGCAGGGGTTGTAGCACTTGTGGCAGATCGTGCAGTGATCTGCCACGTCCTCAAACTCTTCCCAATGCTTCAGGCTGATGCCACGCCGTGTCTGCTCCTCATAGAGAAACGCCTCGATCAGCAGCGAGGTGGCCAGAATCTTGTTGCGAGGCGAATACAGCAGGTTGGCGCGTGGCACATGGGTGGCACAGACTGGCTTGCACTTTCCGCAGCGCAGGCAATCTTTGATGGAGTGGCTGATGGCTCCAATGTCGCTTTGCTGCATGATGAGGGACTCGTGTCCCATCAAGCCAAAGCTGGGCGTCCAGGCATTGCGCAAGTCTGCGCCTGGCAACAGCTTGCCTGCGTTGAAATGCCCCTTGGGGTCGACCTCCTGCTTGTACTGCTGGAAGGGACCGATCTCCTCTGGCGTCAAAAACTCCAGCTTGGTCAAGCCAATGCCGTGCTCTCCCGAAATCACGCCATCCAGGTCACGTGCAATCTGCATGATGCGCACAACAGCCTCGTTGGCCTCCTGCAGCATCTCATAGTCGTCCGAGTTGACCGGGATGTTGGTGTGCACGTTGCCATCACCCGCATGCATATGCAGGGCAACAAACACGCGACTCTTGAGAACACGATCATGGACAGCCTGCAACTGGGCGAGGATAGGTGCATAATCCACGCCCCCAAACAGCCCCTCAAGCTCGGTCTTGACCTCAACTTTCCAGGAAATGCGCAGCGTACGATCCTGAACAATGTCAAACAGCCTTGATCCTGTTGTCTTGGCGCGCTCCTGGGCAATCGGTACCAAATGATTCAGGCCATGCACGGCAAGAGGATGTATGCACTCGCCCAGAGGCAGGTCCAGGTGTTGCAAAACCCAGAGCCAGCGCTGGCGAATGCGGTCCAGCATGATCACCGCCTGGCGGCTGCGATCGCTGAGCATTTCCTCGCGCGAGACAGCCTCCTCACTGCCTAGGTCAGGCTTGGCAACCTGCAGGGGCCCCTCCAGTGTGTCCTGTAGGGCGTCCAAAAGCTTAAGCTTGTTGCGCGTGGATAGCTCGATGTTGATGCGCTCAATGGCATCGGTGTACTCGCCCATCCGCTCCAGCGGGATCACCACGTCCTCATTGATCTTGAAGGCATTGGTATGGCGGGCAATCGCTGCGGTTCGCGAACGATCCAGCCAAAATTTCTTGCGCGCCTCGGCGCTGACTGCGACAAATCCCTCGCCATGGCGCGTGTTGGCCATGCGCACGACTTCACTGGTGGCAGCGGCCACAGCCGCCTCATCATCACCGACGATGTCACCGATCAACACCATTTTGGGCAACACGCCGCGCTTGCTCTTGGTCGAATAACCGACCGCGCGCAAATAGCGCTCGTCCAAGTGCTCGAGCCCGGCAAGAATGGCACCCTTGTTGCGGCTCGTCCCCTCGAGGTAGGTCTTGATTTCCACAATCGACGGAATGGCATCACGCGCCTGACCAAAAAACTCCAGACATACCGTCCGGATATGCGCCGGCATGCGGTGCAAAATCCAGCGTGCTGCAGTAATCAGACCATCACAGCCCTCTTTTTGCACGCCGGGCAGACCTGCGAGAAACTTGTCGGTGACATCCTTGCCAAGGCCAGCCTTGCGAAAGCGCGAGCCCTCAATCTCGATGACGGTCGAGCGCAAGGGCTGGTGCCCAGGCTTGTCATGTCCGGACGACCATTTGAGCTCAAAGCGGGCTACAGGCGTCTCGTGGATTTTGCCCAGATTGTGATCAAGCCGGGTGACATCCAGCCAATTTCCCTCCGGGTCAACCATGCGCCACCAGGCGAGGTTGTCGAGCGCCGTGCCCCAGAGGACAGCCTTTTTGCCGCCTGCGTTCATCGCGACGTTGCCCCCCACACAGGAGGCATCGGCAGAGGTGGGGTCCACGGCAAACACCAAGCCAGCATGCTCTGCTGCCTCGGACACCCGCTTGGTGACGACCCCTGCACCGGCACGGATCGTGGGCACGGGATGATCCACCCCGGGCAAGTTGGACTGCTCGACAGCGCCAAGTGATTCGAGCTTTTCGGTGTTGATGACAGCTGACTTCCAGGTCAGTGGAATCGCGCCACCGGTATAACCAGTACCACCGCCTCGCGGAACGATAGTCAGGCCCAGGCTGATGCAACCACGCACCAGCGCAGCGATCTCGTCCTCCGTATCCGGCGTCAGCACGACAAAGGGATACTCGACCCGCCAGTCGGTGGCATCCGTCACGTGTGAGACACGTGACAAGCCGTCAAACTTGATGTTGTCATGCGCTGTCAGCTTGCCCAGCACGCGACGCGCCTGCTTGCGAAGCTGTGCTGTCTCATCGAAGCTGTGCTCAAAACGCAGCACGGCGGCACGGGCGCGCTCCAGCAGAGCGGCAACCTTTTCATCACGGGCAATATCGTCTGACAGACGTCGGCGGTCGATCTCCGACAGCCGATGGCGCAACGCCTCGATCAGCAATCGCCTGCGCTTGGGATTGTCGAGCAAGTCATCGACGAGGTAGGGGTTGCGCTGAACGACCCAGATGTCTCCCAACACCTCGTAGAGCATTCGTGCAGAACGTCCCGTTTTGCGTTCGGCACGCAGCGCGGACAAAATCTCCCAGGCATCCTCGCCCAACAGGCGACAAACCACCTCCTTGTCAGAGAAGGAGGTGTAGTTGTAGGGTATTTCACGCAGCCTGGACAGCGGTTCGGCGGGACTGGCCGCGGCATTCAGCAGATGGCTAGCAATCGGGGCGTTCATGATTGAGTTGTTGGCCTGTAAAGCCTAAAAAAGCCTAAGGTTGCCCTTAAAGCTGCATTTTAAGGCAAGCGATACCACCCGAGCACGAATCACCCCTCGCCGACAGGGATAAGCCCCAGCAAAATCATTGACAACACCACATACCGGGCAAGCTTGCCAATCGCCATGTAAGCTACGCTGGGCCAGAATGCCCAGCGCATCCAGCCTGCGACTGCACAAAGCGGATCACCAATCAGAGGCATCCAGGACAGCAACAGGATTCGGGGCCCATAGCGCTGACCGAGTTGCTGAGCCAAGGCATGCCATCGACTGTCTTTGCTGTCTTTCACATTCGTTGGGGGAGGATCCTGCTGCTGATGTGGCTGATCCCCTTGTGCCGGATGATGCGCCGGTGTCCGCCACCACCTACGCACGGCCCCATGCAATCCTGCGCCCATGGCATAGCTCACCATTCCCCCCAGCGTGTTGCCGATCGTCGCCACCGCGATGGTTGGCCAAAACATGTGTGGCGCAGACGCCAGGTAGGCGATCACGAACGGCTCCGAGCCCATGGGCAAGAGCGTGGAGGCGAGAAATCCTGACAAAAACACTGCACCCAACCCCACACTTGGCAACGAGAACCAAGCCAGGAATGACTCCATCAGCACGGTGAGCGTGGCCGCCATGTTCAATCCAGGTCCGCCGGAAAATCGACATCGCGTGTGCAGCCGGGGTCCGTCACGTCAAGCGCCTGGATGTCTCGCCCTGGCTGGCGAAACATCGGACCCAACCCAGCGTCAATTGGCATCGATATGATGCAATCCAACAGGCTTGAGGCACAGCCCACCGGATGTCCAGGCTGACCACCATGAACAGGGCGAACAACATCCACGCCTTGCTCAAGCACCGCCCTGACCTGCTGGTAAGTTTGCGGAAGGATCCAAGGCATGTCTGCCAAGCCGATCATCCATCCATGTTGAGGCGGGGCAAGCGCAAGGACAGCGGCTTTGAGGGAAGCACCCATGCCCAGATCTGCATCCGGTGCTTCCACCCATACGGCATCCAACCCAGGGCAGGCCGACTGCAGAGTTGCCGACCGTCCAGGGCGCGTCACCACCACCAGCCGGTCCACCCAGTGCTGCAAGTGCAGCGCGCTTTGATGCAGAACGGTTCGGCCAGCATCCAACTTTGCCAGCAGCTTGTCGCGGCGGCCCTCTGGATCGAACCTGAGCCCCCTGCCAGCCGCTAGAAGCACGCCTACCACTTGGTACATATAGACCTCATTTAGAGCATGGGATAATGGTGCACCCGCATTTAAGCCCGCCAGCAGGCTCATGCATTGTCCGCCAACTGGCCAGACAGTTGAAAACTGACTCCCATGTATTCTGATTATCTCAAGCGCATTCTCACGTCGAAAGTGTATGACGTTGCCGTGGAAACCCCATTGGATCCAGCGCCACTGCTATCCCAACGCATCCAGAACACGGTGCTCCTCAAGCGCGAAGATACGCAACCCGTGTTCAGCTTCAAGCTCCGAGGTGCTTATAACAAAATGGCCAACCTGGCCCCTGCGGCCCTCGCCCGAGGAGTCATTGCCGCTTCGGCAGGCAATCACGCCCAGGGCGTCGCCCTATCGGCCAACAAGCTGGGGTGTCGTGCGGTGATTGTCATGCCCACCACCACACCCGCTCTCAAGGTGGATGCGGTCCAGCGGCTGGGGGGTGAGGTTGTCCTGTCCGGAGAGAGTTTTACGGACGCCTACCAGCATGCACTGACGCTGGAAAAAAAACATCAACTCACATTCGTGCACCCGTTTGACGATCCGGACGTGATTGCCGGACAGGGCACGATCGGCATGGAGATTTTGCGACAGCATCCTGGTCGCATTGATGCCGTGTTTGTTGCAATCGGTGGAGGTGGCCTGATTGCCGGCATCGCGGCCTACATCAAGCAGCTGCGTCCTGACATCAAGATCATCGGGGTGCAGACCGTCGACTCCGACGCGATGGTCCGCAGCGTGCGGGCGGGACGAAGGATCACGCTCAGCGATGTCGGACTGTTTTCTGATGGCACGGCCGTCAAACAAGTCGGCGTGGAGACATTCCGACTGGCTCGCGAGTTGGTGGACGACTACGTGCTGGTCGACACCGATGCGATCTGCGCAGCAATCAAGGACGTGTTTCAGGATACACGCAGCGTGCTGGAGCCAGCAGGTGCACTGGCTGTGGCAGGTGCCAAGCAGTATGCTGTCCAGCACAAGCTCAAGGGCAAGACCTTGGTGGCGATTTCTTGTGGCGCCAACATGAATTTTGACCGGCTGGGGTTTGTGGCCGAACGTGCAGAGGTGGGTGAGTTTCGCGAGGCAGTTTTTGCTGTCACGATGCCGGAAAAACGGGGCAGCTTCCGTGCTTTGTGTGAATTGGTGGGCAATCGCAACGTCACCGAGTTCAACTACCGGATTTCTGACGCCGAAAAAGCACACGTCTTTGTCGGGCTGCAAGTCAATAGTCCATCAGAGCCTGCAAAAATTGCAGCCAATCTGCGCAAGCATGGCTTTGACACGCTGGACCTCACGCAAGACGAGATGGCCAAGACCCATTTGCGCCACATGGTGGGTGGCCGTTCGGCTCTTGCACAAAACGAACTGCTCTACCGCTTCGAGTTTCCTGAGCGTCCTGGGGCTCTCATGCGGTTTCTCAACTCAATGAATCCCGAGTGGAACATCAGCCTGTTCCATTACCGCAATCAGGGTGCAGACTACGGCCAGACATTGGTGGGCATCCAGGTGCCTCCCGGCAGCAAAAAAGCCTTCCGGGAGTTTTTGGAGGTCATCGGCTACCCAAACTGGAACGAAACGGACAATCCGGCCTACAAGCTGTTCCTCTGATTGGCTCGCGCTCGGTCAGGCCGCCCGGATCACCACGCTGGCCGATACCTGACGGGCTTGATGCCTGGCCTGCTCAACGTCATGCCCGGTTGCCAAGCCTACACCCATCCTGCGTTTCACAAATGACTCCGGCTTGCCAAAGAGCCGGACATCCGTGCCTGGCGCTGCCAGTGCCTGGGCCAAGCCCTCGAACACGACCGCTCCCGCATCCACGCCACCATAAATGACGCGGCTTGCAGCCGGGGACCGCAGCGAGGTGTCGACGGGCAAGCCAAGCAGCGCCCTGGCGTGCAGCTCAAACTCGCTCTGCACCTGCGAGGATAGTGTCACCAGGCCTGTGTCGTGGGGCCTGGGACTGACCTCTGAAAACCACACCTCATCTCCTGCAACGAAGAGTTCCACCCCAAAAATACCCAAGCCACCCAGGTTGTCCGTGACATCGCGGGCGATTTGCTGCGCCCGCTCAAGCGCCTTGGGTGACATCGGGTGGGGCTGCCAGCTTTCGACATAATCACCGTCGACCTGCAAATGGCCGATTGGCTCACAGAACTGCGTGTGCACCTGGCCATGCGCGTCCAGCGCGCGAACGGTCAAGAGCGTGATTTCATAATCGAAATGAATGAAGCCCTCGACAATGACACGGCCTGTTCCGACCCTCGCCCCCTCCTGAGCATGACGCCACGCTGCCTCGACATCCTGAGGGCCGTACAACATGGATTGTCCCTTGCCAGAGGAGGACATGACAGGCTTGACCAAGCAAGGAAAGCCGATTTCATTGCTCGCGGCCTCAATGGCCTCCAGAGAGTCCGCAAATCGATAGGGAGAGGTCGGCAGGCCCAGCGTTTCGGCTGCCAGACGACGGATACCCTCCCGGTTCATGGTCAATTTGGCTGCCCTGGCCGTTGGGGTGACCCGAATGTCGCCTGCCTGCTCCATCTCGACCAGCACATCGGTCGCAATTGCCTCGATCTCGGGCACGACGATGTGGGGGCGCTCCTGCTCGATAACCGCCCGGAGCGCATCTGGGTCCGCCATGCGAATGACATGTGCACGATGCGCCACCTGATGCCCAGGGGCGTTGGCATAGCGATCGACGGCAATCACCTCCACGCCCAAACGTTGCAAGGCAAGAATCACTTCCTTGCCAAGCTCGCCTGCGCCAAGGAGCATGACCTTTTTGGCAACAGGTGACAGGGGGGTGCCCAAGGTGGAGAGCGTGTGTTGGGTGGTATTCATTTTGACATCCAAGCAATGAGGACATGTTGGGGGGGTCCAGAGTGCCACAGGCAGGATTGCCTCGCAAGTGAAATGCCCTGGACAGTCGATGCGATTAAAATCGGCAGATGAGCGCCAATTCCACCGCCAATTCCACCGCTAATTCCACCGCTACCACCGCAAACGTGATCGCGTCTGCGCATCGCACGCTTGCACTCGAGGCGCAGGCCATCCTTGACTTGAAATCCAGGCTGGGGGATGATGTTGCCCAAGCGGTAACGCTGCTGCTCTCCTGCAAGGGGAGGGTGATCGTTTGTGGTCTGGGTAAGACCGGGCATATTGCCCGAAAAATGGCTGCCACCCTTGCTTCAACAGGCACGCCTGCTTTTTTTCTGCATGCGGCAGAGGCCATGCATGGCGATATCGGGATGATCACGCCACAGGACGTGCTAGTTGCCATCTCCTACTCCGGCAACGGCCAGGAGTTGCTCAGCGTGCTCAACGCTGCACACCGCCTCAATGTGGGTGTGATCGCCATGACCGGCAACCCATCATCCGAGCTGGCCCGCATTGCCGATGTTCACCTCGACATCAGCGTGAGCCAGGAGGCCTGCCCCCTCAACCTGGCCCCGACATCCAGCACGACTGCTGCACTGGCCATGGGGGATGCCTTGGCTGTTGCCTGCCTTGAGGCACGTGGCTTTAGCCATGAGGACTTTGCGCGCTCCCACCCGGGTGGCGCATTGGGGCGCAAGTTATTGACCCTCGTCAGCGATGTCATGCGCACCGGACCCGCCTTGCCCACCGTGCCCGCTCAAGCTTCCGTGTTTGAGGCCCTGGAGGAAATCACGCGCAAAGGAATGGGCATGACTGCAGTCGTAGACGCTGAGGGCCACGCGGTTGGCATCTTTACCGATGGCGACCTCCGCCGGCTGATCGAGCGCACCGGTGACATCCGCAACCTTCCTGTGACAACAGGCATGACACCCAGCCCCAAATTCATCCGATCGGATGCCCTGGCTGTCGATGCCGCGAGTTTCATGGACCAGCACCGCCTGAACCAGATGCTGGTTGCAGACCCAAGCGGCAAGCTGATTGGCGCACTCCACATGCATGACCTCATGGCTGCCAAAGTGATCTGACATGACAATGAAAAACAAGCCGATGATGGCGCACCCCGCCGAGTCCCTCGTTCTTGCCAGGGTATCGCCTGACCTCAAGGTCCGACTCGCCCGCATCAGCCTGATGGTGTTTGATGTGGATGGCATCCTGACCGATGGCAGCCTTTGGTATGGCGAGAGCGGCGAGGTGTTCAAGCGATTTCACGCATTGGACGGGCATGGCCTCAAAATGTTGGCCACCAGCGGCATCAAGGTGGCACTGGTGACTGGTCGCGAGGGGCCCATCGTGGGGCGCCGCGCGGCGGAGCTTGGGCTGGGAGACGTCATGCAGAACGTGAGGGACAAGGGTGCCGCATTGGCATCGCTCGCCACGCGCTACAACATCCCTCTGGAACAGACTGGCTTCATGGGCGATGACTTGATTGACCTGGCAGCCATGCAAAAAGCCGGTTTTGCGGCGACCGTGCCTGAGGCTCCCATGTACATCTCACAAGCTGCTCACTGGGTGTCATCCAAACCCGCTGGATCAGGCGCAGCACGCGAATGCTGTGACATGATCCTGGCTGCGCAGTGCAAGCTCGGCGCCTTCTTTCAACCCGGCCTGCTTGGCCCTGGCGTGATTCAGTAACCGTGGACTGAGTCATGAAAGAACGTTTTTCCTTCTTGTTTTCATTGTTCATCTTGTTCCTCCTGGTCATCGGGACATGGTGGGCAGCGGATTACACCCAGCGTGCGGTGGAAATAGACCCCCCCTCCAAAGCCACGCACGAGCCAGACACATGGGCAAAACACTTCGTGCTTGTCCGTACAAGCGAAACCGGCATGGCGATCAATCGACTGGAGGGAGACTATCTTGAGCACTTTCCCGACAATAAGTCCTATGAAATCCAATACCCGAGGGCATTCGGCCTTCGTCCCGACAAGCCTGTGATGGTCGGCACATCCAAACTCGGCGTGGTGTTTGATGAAGGAAAACGCATCATCCTCAAAGGTGACGCTGTTTTGCTGAGGGTAGGTGATAATGACAATGTTCCGCTCAACTTTTCCAGTCAGGAAATCATCATGCTGCCCGACGAGGAAATCACTTACACAGACCTGATGGGTGTCGCGGTGAGCGGTCGCCACACCATGACCGGCGTCGGCATGCGTTACAACAACGCCACCCAACAACTTGAGGTGTCCAAGGACACCGACGTGGTGGTGGCTCCGCGTGACGATCGCAAGCGCTGACGCCCGCGATCAATCAGCACAAAAGGCTAGACTGCTATGTCTCTCAAACTCAAACTGGTCGCTCTCATGCTGGTGATGGCTGTTGCGCCCGCCTGGTCGCAATCGACCCCGCCTGCACCGGCAGCTACGCCGGCCGAAGAGCCCAGCACTCAGATTCTTTCCAACACCTTGCACTACGACGAGGTCAAAAAGCTCAGCACCTTCACAGGTAATGTCATCATGACCAGGGGGCTGTTGACCATGACAGCAGAAAAGCTGGAGTTGCGGGAGGATCCCGAAGGGTTTCAGCACGGTACCGCCACAACAGACCCCGGCAAGCTCGTTCAGATCCGCCAGGAAAAGCCTGAGAACTTTGAAGTACTGGAGGGAATTGGCCAGCGTGCCGATTACAACGGCAAAGATGAAATCTTCGACTTGATCGGGCAGGCTGTCGTCACCCGCTATATTTGCGGCAAGCCTTTCGACACAATCAGCGG